>Ga0207116_10232_pt1 | contig 15426 bp, 18 predicted proteins | sample Alteio_BWMinHeat_44_FD_153550 | JGI IMG/M metagenome (GOLD analysis project Ga0207116, IMG submission 153550) | Enriched cells from forest soil in Barre Woods Harvard Forest LTER site, Petersham, Massachusetts, United States -... | ecosystem: Environmental > Terrestrial > Soil > Temperate forest >... | reverse complement strand
CACAGGCAATGCTGTGGTCACGTATGATGCCGCGCACGGCATTTGGATTATCACCACGCTGCTTGCGAACTTTAATCCACTGACCACTACTCTGGTGGTCGTCCGGTCTTCCGATGGCATCCACTGGGGCAAACCAATTAGGGTCAACGCTAAGACGAATCCTGACAAACCCTGGATCGGCTGTGACAACACAGCCACCAGCCCATTCTTTGGCCATTGCTATGTGCAATGGGACACCATCAACGTCGGCACTATCTACTTCAGCACTTCCACGGATGGCGGCTTGACCTGGGGCAAGCCGTTGAAACCGGCAGGATCACCGCTGGGAGGCAATGGCCAACTCCTAGTCCAGCCCGATGGCACTGTGGTCGCGCCAATTGTGACGACTCCAGACAACTTCTTAACCCTCAACATGTCGGCCATCATTTCCACGGATGGCGGAGCCATTTGGAATGCGCCCGTGACCATCTCACCCGCGGTTCCCGGTCACAACACATTCGATTTCCGCATGGGTATCAACCCCTCCGCCAGAACTGACGGCTCCGGGAATGTTTATGCCGTGTGGTCGGATTGCCGTTTCCGCAGTGCTTGTTCCTCGAATGACCTGGTGATCAGCACATCGAGCGACGGCGCCGCCTGGACCCAACCCGCCCGTATTCCGATCGATCCCACAACCAGCACCGTCGACCACTTCACGCCTGGCCTAGCGGTCGATACCGCCACCAGCGGCAGCAGGGCCCATCTCACAGTCACGTATTACTCATATACCCACGCCAATTGCACGGACTCGACTTGCAGGCTCAATCTCCGATTTGTGTCCTCCCGAAATGGCGGGAGCACGTGGACCGCGCCACAGACCCTAGCTGGACCCATGTCCATCACCTGGCTGGCCAACACGAGCCTAGGTCGCGACGTGGGTGACTATATGGCCGCGTCTTACGTACACGGAAAGCCGTTCGGCGTATTCGCAGTGGCTCACGCGAATTCGGGGACCGTTTTCGATCAAGCGATTTACACTTCCAAGCAGCCGTTGCTGCCACCTTCAGGCTCAGCTCGCCTCGACTCAAAGTGAAACAGATAGCACTCAAAACCCCCATCGCAGGGTCAATGCAGTGAAATCGCGATGTTACGACAGTTATCCTGTAGTCGGCGGGGGATCTGGTCTGAAGACCTCAATGAACTCTCCAAAGCTAGGAGCGTTGGGTGTCGCCCTCGGATTGTTCCTGGTAGTTTATGGTCCCGCGTTTGCGGCGGTATCGCTGATTCGTCCACCCGCGCAGGTTGCTATTCCTCTTATCATCGCGATCAGTCTTGCAGTAGCCTTGTTTTTGATATTCACGCTGGCGCGACGGACTGCGGGGGTTTCAGAATTCGGCCTTAGCATCCCGAAATTCCGATATGTAGGATTGGCGGTCGTGCTTGGACTGCCCCTTGCATTTGCTGCAGGCTGGCTTGGTCACCTCTTTCCATCAAAAGGCCCGATTGACACCTCGGGATTTCCTCTTTGGATGCTATGGCTTTATTTCGGTGTGGGCGCTTCGATCCAGGAAGAGATAATTTTTCGAGGGCTGCTCCAATCGTTTTTGGAGCAGCGATGGATGACGACTTCTTGGTGTTCAGGGGCCTCCCTGTCGCCTGCTGTCGCATTCACAGCTACTTTGTTCGGCATTATCCACCTGGGGAGTGGCCCCATTGTCATAGCCGCTGCAATCGTGCTCGGACTTGTTGCCGGTGAACTACGGCGGCGTAGCGCCAGTCTCCTTCCGGCCGTGATAGTCCATGTTCTCTTCAATGTACCGGGTCTGTTGTGGCCGTAGATGGTGTAAAAGGCGCGATTACACTCACGACAGGGTTGTTAGTGAAATCGCGATTTTACGCCAACAATGGCCCCGGTACGGCTATAGCTCGCCAAAATCCAAGGTGCACCTCGAAGGCGATCCGTAAGAGAGTTTCCGGACACGAGATGGGTTGAGTCCGAGGGCGCAGATGCTGACTCGGAGCCAGGGCTCCTTATTACTGGGGGAAGATGTCACACTCGTCTCAAGATGTGTAAGCCAGGGGAAAATCGACGGATCTCAGGCCGCTCGGTCGTAGCGATGGTGCAAACCGCCCAATCGCGCATGGCAGATCACCGGACCGGTGGCTGCAGAACGGATTCTGCGGGCAGGAGTTTCCTTGCAGAGGCCAAGATGGGTGCGGTCGTCGTGATAATAAGACGTGTACGCGGCGAGAAGCCGCTTGAGGTGGCGCTCGTTCAGGGCGATGATGTGGTCGAGCAGATCGCGCCGGCAGCTGCCTACCCAGCGTTCCGCAACACCGTTTTGCCAGGGGCTTTGGATCGAGGTTTGCACGGCCGTGATTTGCAGGGAGCGAAGGGCAGCGGGTACTTCCAGGCCATATTTTTGGTCGTGATCGAAGAGCAGGAATCTGGGAGCGGATTCGTAAGGAAAGGCTTCTCTTAGCTGTTGCGCGATCCAGGTGCTGGTGGGATGGCGGGTTACGTTCACGTGCAGAATCTGCCGCCGCTCGTGGCTAATAATAAAGAAGCAGTACAGCAGCTGGAACGTGACTGTCGGGACAGTGAAGAAATCCATGGCGGCAATCGCGTCGCGATGATTGCGAACAAAGGCCTGCCAGCGCCGGGCAAGTTCTGGATCTCTGGGCGCTCGCTTCATCCACCGGGAAATGCTTCGCTCGGAAACGTCGAAGCCCAGCATGAGCAGTTCGCCGTGGATGCGGGGAGCACCCCAGGTTGGGTTTTCTGCCACCATTCGGAAGATCAGATTCCGGATTTCCTTCGCCAGTCTTTTTCTGCCGACCTGTTTTTTCACCCTCGAGATCAAGCTCCAGTAGAGCCGAAATCCGGCACGATGCCAGCGCACCACCGTTTCGGGAGTGACGATCAGGAGCGACTTTTTCCAGTCGGCCCAGAACCGGCGGGCCAGGACCCAGAAGAGCTTGTCCATCGGGTGGAGTCTTGCTCGAGGATGTCTTCGTTTTAGTACTGCCAGTTGCTGCCGCAGTGCCAAGTTCTCCAAGAGCAGTGTGCGATGCGAACGAAAGCAACGGGCCAGTAGTCCGAACCACAGTCGGAAGAAGGGGAACATGGAGAACAGTCATAGCAAATTGGCGGGCTGAGGAAAGTGTGCAAGCTGTTGATTTCGCGGCTGGACAGAATTTTGGCGAATGACAGGGAGCGACCAATGGAATTCAGGAACGTAGGAGCCGGGGAGAAGGTCGATGCGGACTACTGGGGCAACTTTGGTTTCTCTGTAATACTGCGCAAGCCGCTTTCGAACTTCCGTCGCGCGGACACGCACGACAGCGTCATTCGAAGTGTCGTAATCGGCGGGCCGGTGGAACATTTCTACGCCGATCATGCGCTCACGCAATTCGTCCAGATCACCGGCCAAGGTGTGGTCTACTACGAGCCTGAGAAAGTCTTGGCAGCGCTTGCTCCCGGTGAAGGCATCGCTAGCAATCACCGATTCGAGCTCATTGCGGACTGACTGAACCTGTTCAGCGCTGAGTTTCTTCGGGCTTTCGAAGTGATGTCCTGCTGACACCTGCCCTCGCTCTCGCTTAACCTCTCTTAACGGGCACCGGCTGTGGTATTCATAAGTTACTGAGAGATAAGGCAGTTAGCATTCTAGCATGCTTCTTAACGGTTACGAATAAATCCTACACGGCTAGAAATCCCTGCTGAACTGTTTCGAGCATTACCGTTTTCTCGCATGTGGTCTATTGTCGCGATGTTCTCGCAAGAGTTGCAGAAATGGTCAGAAGCAAAGTTCGGGAGGGCAATATGGCGTACGCGACAATCGATCTCACAGACCCAGCTAGCCTCAGAACACCGAGTTTTCCCAGCATTGACGGACCTGAAGATCAGCGTTACCACCCGCCCTTCGAAACCTGCTCTGAGCAATGCCTCAAAGATGTTGCAGACTCATCCCGTAAGCAAGGGCTCACTTGAGTCTCGAGTTCCTCTTTGGTGGCGCTTATGTGGAAGATCACGAGTCGCGGTTTCACGCTACAGGAAGTCCTAGTCATGGCTGCAACGAATATTGCAGCCGCCCTGATAGCGACCGACAAAAGCGAACGAACGACAACCCCGAGCACCGAGATTCAAAAGGCTCCAGGAGAAATGTCATGGCAAAGGTGATTGAGTTTTACATACCGAAGAACTTTCGGAGACCGTTGAGCCCGGCGGCTCAGCCGCAACTCGGAAAAATCATCGAGTTTTGCGCACAGACGAAGAGATCAGCTTAGCTGTTCGCAAAGCAGTGGAAGCGTAAAGGTATGGGAGGAGACTATGGGCGCGACTGTTGCTTTCACCGACCTCGGGAGCCTCGCAGGAGCGGGTTTTCCCAACATCAGCGATCTAGCAGACCAGCAACTACATCTGGAAACAGAAACTAGCTCTGAGCACTGCTTCGAGGATATCGTCGGCAGGAGCCCAGCCCTCCAGAAAGTGCTTGACCAGGTGGCGATCGTAGCCCCCACCGATTCCACGGTCCTGCTTCATGGAGAAACAGGAACGGGAAAGGAGTTGATTGCGCGGGCCATCCACCGGCTCAGCTCTCGGCGCGAGCGCGCCCTTGTTCGCATGAACTGCGCGGCCATTCCCTCAGGACTGTTGGAAAGCGAACTGTTTGGTCATGAGAAGGGAGCCTTTACCGGCGCCCTGCTGCAAAGAAAGGGTCGATTCGAGCTGGCGGATGGAGGCTCGTTGTTCTTGGATGAAATCGGCGATATCAGCCTGGAACTGCAGCCGAACTATTACGTGCTATCCAGGAGCAGGAGTTCGAGCGTTTGGGAAGCGCAAGGACAATCCAGGTCAACGTGCGGATGATTGCCGCGACGCATCGGGACCTTGCAACCATGATCCGCGAGCACGAGTTCCGCGAGGATCTTTTTTACCGCTTTAACGTTTTCCCGATCGAGATCCCGCCTTTGCGGGAACGCCGCGAAGACATTCTTCCGCTCGTGAATCATTTCGTGTCAAAATTTGCGCAGCGAATGGGTAAGGACATCAGATTCATCTCCCGAAATGCCATGGACGCTCTCACGAATGCGCCGTGGAAAGGTAATGTTCGTGAGCTGGGAAATTTCATGGAGCGTTGCGTGATTCTAACGCAAGGAAACAAATTGAATGTGCCGCATCTAGAGGTGAAGGATTCTGCTGGGCGAAAGGTAGTACCGGTCGCATCATCGTTCCGGGAAGCTGAGCGGCGCGTGATTATCGATGCTTTGAGCGACGCGTCCGGAAGGATAGCTGGGAAAGGCGGGGCGGCTGAGCGCCTCGGACTTAAGAGAACAACTCTTCAGAACAAGATGCGGCGGCTGAGTATCGGCCGCAGTGATTACTCGGCTGACCAGTACACAAATCGGATCGCTGGCCCCCAAGGAACGTCTTGACGACATCCGATTTGCAACCAATTCAATTGGATCGAAGCTGTTGAGCGTTTTGCTCTAAACCTAAGATCGGAAAGCATCCACCATCAAAATGCGAGCGACGCCAAGCTCTGTGGGGCTGCTCTCTACCGCGCCCTATCTTCCTGATGCGTTTGCATTTGATCTGTCAATGTTCTTGGTCAGCAAAGGCGAAAAAAGAGAACGTAGACGTTTCGATTTGAACTGCAACAACCTGTAAAGATCGCGAATCGGAAATCCATTTCTGAAATCGAATTTGTTCGTCTTTGGTGTCTCTGCCATGATTTGCCTCCCGCATCGAACCGCTGGTGCGGTTCATACAACTTGCGGAACGGCGCAATTCTTGAACATCACAGCGGCTTCAGGTTACTTCGCGTCCCGCAACCTGGGCCCATTCGCACCTAGCTCATTGCCCGAGACTCCGGTAACCCCTCTCAGGAGCAGTAGCTGCATCACAATCCATTCTCGCTATGCAGATCGGGAGAGTGTTGCGGGGCATAAAGCTCTGGCTGCATTGGGCCGCCAAGCATATGTCATGTGATCCCCTGGCGCATAGCCAAGGGCTCAACGAGCCAAAAATTGGATCGCGGACCATCGCGAGACCCGCATTTTTACTGGATTTCCTGGAATTCTGGGGGAACCAAATTCTTATGGGTGCCCTAATTGGGTGCCCCAAGCGCCGATGGCGGAGTGTACCTAACCTTCAGTGAAATCGAACCTTAAGTCGGGGCACCCATAAACGCCGCACCAGGGGCTCAATTTGGAGGATTTGCAAGATTGTAAGCGATTGAAAACAATTGGTCGGGGAGAGAGGATTTGAACCTCCGACCCCCTGGTCCCGAACTTGGGGGCAAGGAGCTGATTTTGTTAAGATTCAATCATTTGAGTGCTGCTTCAACCGTCTCAATCTTGCTCGATCACGCCAGTTTGCGCGTAATGTAAACCCTCCAATTGCAACCCTAGCTCCCTGAACATTTATTATCGAAATATATGGGCGCCATTGATCGAGCTCTCGCTGCGAATCAGACGTTTGTCATAAACTACGATCCGAATCAGCTTTCTCCGCGTCCGCGTCTAAAACTTGCGGTCTTGACTTGCATGGATACCCGGATCTCTTACAAGTCGCTGGGGCTCGAGCCTGGCGATGCGCACATGATCCGCAATGCTGGGGGAATCGTGACCGATGATGCGCTCCGCTCACTTCTCATCTCGCATTATCTCCTCGGCACGGAAGAAATTATGATCGTAAATCACACCGATTGCGGATTGACGAAGGCGTCGGAAGAGGAGCTGCGAACGGAAATCGAGATCAAGGCCGGATTTCCCCTGAACGACCCAGTTCGCTTTTATGCATTTCGTGATGCCGCACAGAATGTCCGCGAGCAGATGGAGAAACTGAAATCACATAGTTGGGTTCGCCAGGATATGGTGATCCGCGGATTCGTTTTCGACGTTACCGATGGGCACTTGCGGGAAGTGAAACAAGGCTGTGCGGAACTCGCGGTCGATAAGTCACAAGAATCTTGATTGGCAGAGGCGCTCAACCGTTCGCTCAAAAACCGGTGGTAACTCAGCGCCATGAGCCCTCAAATAACAGGCCCAAGGGTAGCTGATTCAGTGGGCCAGTGGCGAATTTGTAACGGGAAGTCGGCGTTGTAGAACGTGATTCCGCATTTGTTCTAGCAGTTTGTGAAAAACTCGGGATTCGTATCAGGGCATCGCGGCGATGCCACAAGCCCTTCATTTTCAATTGCTCCTTCAGAGGCGGACCTGGCGATTTCTAATTTTCCGCAATCTGATTAGCCCGTGTTGTGGAGGCCAGCGGCGATGCCGTTCATGGTGGCGCCGATGGCGTAATCGAGCGATGGTTCGGTGGTCCCGGCGCGCTTGCGGCGGAAAAGATCAACCTGGATCAGACTTAGTGGATCGACGTACGGATTGCGCAGGCGCACGGAGCGAGAGAGTACCGGGTTGTTCTCCAGCAGTTCGTTCTGGCTGGTGACTCCGAGAATCATGCGACGAGTCCGCTCGAATTCTTCGCGCAACATTCCGAAGATACGGTCGCGGAGAGAGGGGTCGGTCACCAAGTCTGAGTAAAGGCGGGCGATCGCGAAGTCGGCTTTCGCCATGGCGATTTCGACGCTCCGGATCAGGCTGGCGAAGAGCGGAAAGCCCTGCATCATTTCTCTCAGCAGCTGAGCGTTTTGAGGGCTACGCTTGGAGAAGCGTTCCAGGGCGTGGCCGACTCCGAACCAGGCAGGGACGGCATGGCGGCTCTGCATCCAACCAAAGACCCAGGGGATGGCTCGAAGATCTTCGAGGTTGCGGCTCTTGCTGCGGCGAGTGGGACGCGAGCCAATGCGGGCATGCTCGAGTTCGTTGACCGGTGTGGCCTGTTCGAAATAAGGGATGATGTCGGGATTGTCGGCGATGTGGCGGCGGTAGAACGCAAATGCATCTTCCGACATTGCGTCCATCGCTTCGTGCCAGCGCCGCATAGTTTCCGGTGGAGTCTGGCTCGGCTTGATGACTGCTTCGAGGCAGGCGGCAATCATGATCTCCAAATTCCATTCGGCGAGCACCGGGTCGGAATACTTCCAGCTGAGAACCTCGCCTTGCTCGGTAATACGAATCTCTCCTGAAAAATCGCCGGCAGGTTGCGCGAGGATGGCGGCGTGTGTGGGACCTCCACCTCGTCCGACGGTGCCTCCGCGGCCATGGAAGAGCCGCAACTTCACGTTGCAGTCGCGCGCCGCCTGATGGAGATTACGCTGCGCTTTATGTAACTCCCAGGTGCTGGTGAGCATGCCTCCGTCTTTGTTGGAGTCGGAATAGCCGAGCATGACTTCGTGCTTGCGTCGCCAGGAGTCGAGGGGCGGCTGGAACTCGCGATCCGTCCAGACGCGGCGCATCACTTCGGGCGCGGCGCGCAGAGCGTCGATCGACTCGAAGAGCGGGACGGGCATCAGGCCTGGGTCGTCATTGTGAGCGGCTGGGTTCACGCCAGCGCGGTTCGCGAGTTGGACCACCGCGAAGACGTCGTGCTCCGATTGCGTATTGCTGACTATGAAGTGGCGGATCCCCTTCGAAGAATGCGTTTTTTTTATTTCGGCGATAGCGCGGAAGGTGTCGAGGAGTTCGGTGGAGGCTGGTGAGAGGTCTGGCGCTGGTTTCGCTCTTACCGGCAGTTTGCCTCCGGCGGCGAGTTCGGTCAGCGTTTGGGACAAGATACTAGCGTGCTGCCGGATGTCAAGTGCATGCAGGTGGAATCCGAAGATCCGGACTTTGCGCAACAGGGGTTCGGCAATTTCCGCGAGGCGCTGACCGTGATGGGCACAGAGGCTATCGCGGATGAGGATCAAGTCTTCTTCGAACTGCTGCGGCGACTTGTAGGCGTGTTCGTGCTTCGAGGACTTGCGGGTGAAACGCAGACGCGCGATCACGTATTCAAGAAGATGGCGGTAGACCTCGGCGGCGGTAATCTGTTTCCATCGGGAGTATTTTTCGCCGAGTTTCTTCTCGTAGTCGCGGGCGCGGCGCGCGAGCGCCTCAGAGACGGCAATGCGACGGGTCGACATGCTCAATTGGCCGATCAGACGCGTGGTTTCGGCGATGTAGTGATCGATGATGACGTGGCGCGCCATATCGACAGCCTCGCGCGTGGAGTCGGCCGTAACGAAGGGATTGCCGTCGCGATCGCCACCGATCCAGGAGCCGAAGGAGAGCAGGTCGGGGACGTGGGTAGAAACGGGGCCGTCTCCTGGATGCCCATACACATCGCGCAAGGATTCGTCGAGCTCCATGAGCAGTCGCGGCAGCGTTTCGAACAGGACCATGGGGAAGTAATCGAGGCCCATGTGGATTTCGTCACTGACGGCGATTTTGTTGAGCCGGACTTCGTCGGTCTGCCAGAGGGCGGTGATCTCAGCGAGGATCAGAGATTCGAGTTCGCGCGCTTCGGATTCCGAAAGCGGGAGTTGGTCGAGGCGTTCGAGGTATCCGGCAATGCGACGGCGCTTGATGCGAATGGTATGGCGCGTGATTTCCGTCGGATGCGCGGTAAAGACGGGCGTGACTTGGATTTTGCTGAGTGCTTCGTGCACGGCTTGCTCCAGAATGCCTGCTTTGTGCAGACGGACCAGGGTTCCGCGGAAAGAGCCGTCGGCGATTGATTTTCCGGCAAGCATGCGGGCGGCGCGGCGTCGGCGTTTGCGATGATTCGTCTCGGCGAGGTTCGTGAGCTCGAAATAGATCGCAAAGGCTTTGGTGACACGGTAGGCGGTGTCGAGGGGGAGGGAACGGATGATCTCGCGGGCCTGGGACATGAGGCCGACGTTCGGATCCCGCACATCGCTGGGTGCCCCACACATCGTGTTCTGTGCGATGTGCGGGCTTTCGCTAGACCGTTGAGACCCCTGTTCGCGATGCCGGATCAGCAACCCGCGCAGTTGCTCGACGACACCAAAGAACTCTCCCCCTTCCTGTTCGACCAGCACACGGCCCAAGAGAATGCCGAGCGACCGGACGTCGCGGCGCAGCGGGATTTCCTTGGACGGATCGGCGGTGTCGGCCGTGAGCTCGGCCAGCCGCGTGCCGGGAGTGCCGTCGATCCAGACGGGGACAGCCATGTTCTATTTTAGCGGATGAAATGGAATCCTCACCCTCTCACAGAAAACGGCAGCGTTGCTTTTGTTGGATGGTCTTCCGGTCGAGTCATGGGGCAAACCGACAGCGACCGCATTACGGAATGTAATTGACTGTGCGGAAAACCGTTCCACTGGCGTGCTGGACGTGGACCAATGCCTTCAACGTGAGATTCCGTGATCGATGTTCGCCAGAATGTAAACCTTTTCTGTAAACCCTGGCTCTCTTACAGACGAATCGCTTCAGAGCTCAGCCCGTAAGTATTTAAGAAGATAAGGACAAATGGAGCCCTAATTGACCCCCTGGGTACTCGGCCAGGGGGTCATTCCAATTCTAATACCACGTAAGTATCTGATTTAACTGAGCGACCTGAGACATAGGTGACACATTGTACCGGACACATGGGTGACACTTTTTCCCCGTAATGGGGAGGGAGTGATGCCTTGGAAGGACATGGATGAAAGACTGCAGTTTGTGGCTCGCCGGCTAGCCGGCGAGGCGATGGCGGAACTGTGCCGGGAGTTTGGCATCTCCCGCAAGACCGGCTATAAGATCTTCGATCGCTATCAGGAATGCGGCGTTCACGGGCTCACCGACCGAAACCGGCGTCCCTATCGCTATGCCAACCAACTTCCTTTTCAGGTAGAGAACTACATTCTGAACGTCAAGCGGGAGCACCCCAGCTGGGGTGCTCGCAAAATCCGTGAGCGCTTGCTTCGCAGGTTCTCCGGTTTTCCCATCCCGGCCAAGAGCACCATCCACGATCGTTATGGACTGGTGGAGCGCCGCGGTCGGCTGCGTCGTCGGGCACAAGGGACGCCGCTCTCGGCCAGCGACCCAATGAGCTGTGGTGCACTGATTACAAAGGGGAGTTCTTGCTGGGGAATCACAAATACTGCTACCCCCTCACCGTTACCGACCACGCCATACGACTCATGTGGATTGTCCCTTCAGATACAGTGATGATATCAGAATCCGAAGGGCTGCGCTGTCGCCTAGTTCGTCCCTGTTCGCTTGAACTGGTCAAGCAAAGCCGCTAACTCCATCTTGATTTGCTCCAGGCGTGAGAGCCTGGCTTCGTAAACTCCTTTGCTCAATCGAGGCTCATCGGGTCCAACGTTTACAACCTGCAAATCCTCCATCTCATGCTTGAAGACAGCAACTCGCTCCAGAATGTGCTTTGCATCCATGACTGCGGAATCATATGCCAATGGACGACAATTTGACGTCCGATGTCGAACCATCGATACTTTCGATGATATTTCCGAAGAGACGCAACTTTCCAACTCAAAGCTCCATCTCAGTCCAGCCAAACGGGCCAAAGATTTCCAAAATAGCGAAACCTGAAAGAGGAGCACATGCAGCGTATATACCGGCACGTAGGCTCATTTCTACTCGGTGCGGCCTTGATTGCACCAGCTGGACTCCGGCCGCCTTAAATCGGCAGGATGACCGGCATCAAGACGACAGACAGCGGAGAACGAAGACCAGAAGCGGTATTACGACCGCGAGCACAAGGACTACCACAACTGGGATGACCGCGAGGCCAGTGCTTACCGGAACTGGCAGCAGGAGAGGAACGAGAATCGTGAGTTCTCCAAGCTAAAACGCGAAGAGCAGTCAGAATATTGGAATCACACAGCCTTACTGTATGCATCTGATCCGTGCTGCTTTACCATCTTGTTGTAAACACCCATCAACAGAAATGCAGCGGGCCACTGTCCCACAAATAGCGCCCAGTCATCCTTGCCCACGATTTTCAGAATAGCCGAGGCGGTGATAGCGCCAAACGCTGCCGCCAAGTACCCGGAACTTGGAATTTTGGCCGTCTGCGACTCGATGGTTCTTGTGAAGCGGTCCTCTGCAACGCCACTACGAACTTTGTCTTCCATGGCACTCCTTTTCTCATTTACCAAAGATTCTTACTCCAACTTCTTACTCCTGTCTTTCCGCCGTCATCGGGAAAGTGTCTTCCTGGCAACCGTCTGTCGGTGATGGATTGCTCTTCCGTTTTGACTATGCCGCACGCTTTGGCGTCTTCCGTCCCTGCTTGGATTTGTCTTGCTGTTCTTCAGAGTCTGCTTTGTTGGCTTGCCTGTTAACCTCTTTTGCGAGCTCGGCTAATTTTTCGTCGGTTTCCTTTTCTTCTGCCAGAGTCTTGTCGAGCAGCGAAGCATGCTTTGTTTGTCCCAATACGTTGGCGAACTCATAGACCGCCTCGTACGCGGCAATCTCGTAGTGTTCCACGCGTCGGGTTGCGGCGATCAGTCCGGCGTCCAATACCGCCTCTCCAAAGTCTTCTTCCATCACCTCGGACCCTTCTTTGACCAGACCCTCCATGCCCACACACTTCTTGCCCTTTGGGCTTTCGGCCAGGGATTGAAAGATCTCTTCCAGGCGTTGAATGTGGCCTTTGGTCTGTTCCAGGTGGTCTTCAAATCCCTGTTTCAGTTCGTCAGAGGAGGCTGCTTGTGCCATCTTCGGAAGTGCTTTGACCAATTGGTTCTCGGCGCTGTACAGGTCTTTCAATTCGCCGACATACAGTTTTTTCAAGCTATCATTTGGCACGGTGCCTCCAGAATCAATTAAGTTGCATGAACGGTAGGTCCCGGCCAATCGCAGCCGGGACCCAAATCAGAGCTCAGGAAGCGCGGCGTTGGCCGCCCTGATCCCGTTGCCCTTGCTTATTGTCGTGTTCCTTATCCCTGTCCTGAGAAGAATCCTTCTTTGAAACATCCTGCGGATTTTTCTGTTGCTGATGTCCGGATTGTTGGCCCGATTGCCCCGGATTATGGCTCTGATTCTTTTGAACGTCGTCTGTCATTTGAAATTCTCCTTATACCGCGCTTGCGCGGCGTGACGGTTGAATGATGGTGCATACGTTGGGTGCACAAACGCACGCGCTGGTTGTGTCACGCAACTTCGCGAACGCGGGGCTTATCGCCCTTTTCCGCAGTGGCTTCACCCGTTGAGGAAATATCCTGGGCACCTGTCCGCTCCAGAATCTCCTTCGCTTTCTTTGTCCACTGCGAATCGTCGGAGTGCACTGACAACAGAATCCCGCCAGCCTTAACACGGCCTTCGTACCGCTTGGCTTCGTATTCTGGGATTCCCATGCCGATTAGAGCACCCGTCAGTCCACCCACTGCGCCACCTACTCCCGCTCCTGCGAGGGCCGCCATAATAGGTCCGGCAGCTATGAAGGGCCCCAGTCCAGGGATTGCGAGGGCCCCGATGCCGACCAACCATCCCAACCCGCCACCCAGCAATGCGCCTGTTCCGGCACCCGTTGTGGCACCTTCAGGTGCTTTTGTGCTTTTGTCGTGAGCAAAGTCCTTCGTACCTGCGCTCTCGGGAAAAAGTACTGAAATATCCGTGTTGCGAAACTCTGCCGCTTTCAATGCATCTACGGCGTTATCTACGCTGGTGCGATTCGGATAGATGCCAAATACCGCTGTATTTTTACCTGCCATTGTGATTCTCCTTCTGCTTTCTAATTGTTTTGTTGCGGTTTGATGTTCAACTCGCTGGTTACCTTGTTCTGACCAGCGACTTCAGTGGCCTTGGCCTCGACAGTCTTCTTCTCTTCTTCCGATCGCACAGGCCCTTTTAGCGTAACCTGACCATTCTGGGTGATGATCTTGACGTTGTGTGCGTAGGTGGAGAGCGATTTGTCTTTCATAATGGACTGACGTATCTGCTGAGTGATGTCTCGGTCAGAACGATTATCTTTTTGCTGATCTGCCGTGGACTCGTCCTTGCTCCGATCTCGCTCATTAGTCTTGGTATTGTCAACAGCTGGGGAAGCCTGCTGACTAGTTGGTTCTTGCGCACGTACCGCTACTCCACTACCGAGTAGCAGACCGGTGCACAGGAAGGTGAGAGCAACATTCCTGCAGTCGATTTTCATCATCATTCCTCCTTGCAAAGTTCCGAAAGGTTTCAGTTGTTCCTGGCCGAGTAGGTCGTACCCGTCCGTTCGAGGCACGCCTAAGGGCGCGCGCCGACTGGCTCGAATCGCCCGACAGTGCAACTAGTTGGGCGTCTGAATTGTCAAATGATCTTGGACTTCACGATCGCCGGCATACGATCTCGCTATCCGCACCGCCTTATCACGTTCGTCACTGCTGATCACAGATCCAGACAGTGTCACTACGTCGGCCGTCAATGTGACTTGGATGTCATTGCTCTCCAGACCTGGCTCGGTTTTGAGCTTCTGTTCAATTGCACCCTTGGCTTCGGTGGAACTCAAGGCGCGAGTCTGAGTCCCAGTGTTGGGCGTCTGAGTGCGGCGATTGGACGCCTCGGCCACGGCTGCCTGGGTTCCGTACTTCTTCACTGCTGCCAGGAATTTATGTGAGCCTTCGGGAGCCTTCGTCTGTCCCTTAAGGATTTGAGCTGATGGGATCATACGACCGTACAAGATGCGAGTTCCGTCTTTGTCTTGCGTGATCGATGCGCCGTTCACAGTAACACCAGCAAAAGCACCGCGAGCGCGAGAATAGGTCAGCACTTCGGCACGCATCTTCCAATCCGTTTCACCTTGCACATGCCTTCCGACCGGTCCTGCCGCGGCCGAGGCGTCAGCGCCGATCTTAAACTTGCTGGAAAGCATCTTTTCCATTCCCTGATCGTTCATCGCCAGCATGACCACGTCGACCGCTTCGCCGCCGATCTGCAGTCCCCAGCTACCTCCGGTCACCGAAAATGGAGCAGGCGCACTCCATCCGGAGCTGGTACGACAGGTCGCGATGCCTCTTCCGTGCCGGCCTCCGAAGACAAAACCTATTTTGATCATTGAGGGTATGACCGCGATACACTTCGCAGAATCGAGGAGTTCTTCGGGAATTCCCTTATCCGGAGTGCCCATAATTTCGTCCAGAACTGTCGCTGCAGCGTCCATCCGTTTGACTTGCTCTGACGGCTCTTCTGCTGCAATCGCCGCCGTAACGACACCAACACACATCATCGTCAATATCACCGCTCTTAATTTCATTGAATTCATCCTTTGCGCGAATACACGCGATTCTAAGTTGCAAGACGTTATGGAAGGCTTTTGCACGTCCTGCCACTTGGAAGGTGATCGGAGGTACAGAGCGCAATTGACGCCAGTCTCTTCAGCAGGAAGGATAAGGACGTCTGCAGTCAGGATAGCAATCTCAACAAAAAGTTCCATCCACCTCGTGCTGTAGGAACTCATCCGCTTCGCTGTAGGCAAAGCCAGGAGACCAGTTTCTCGAGCGCGGGTGAGTAACATTCGAGGCGCTTTTCGAGAGTGGTCAATATCGACGTAGACGATATTCCAACGAGGGAACAGCAATACTGAAGAGGGCAGAAGAATTCAATGAC
>Ga0207116_10218_pt2 | contig 15430 bp, 11 predicted proteins | sample Alteio_BWMinHeat_44_FD_153550 | JGI IMG/M metagenome (GOLD analysis project Ga0207116, IMG submission 153550) | Enriched cells from forest soil in Barre Woods Harvard Forest LTER site, Petersham, Massachusetts, United States -... | ecosystem: Environmental > Terrestrial > Soil > Temperate forest >... | reverse complement strand
CGGAGTCGCTTCATGCACTTCACAAAGAACTTCAGGAACGGGGAATCGCGTTCAAGATTGCGCACGCAAACCGCCCGCTGCGCGCGGTTCTCGAAACCATCGGCCTCGCGAGTGAACTCAAAGAGGAAAGTTTCTACGATTCGGTCCATGAATGCGTGGACTCATTCAAGTCCCGGCGGATTACTTGAACGGGAAAAGGAGTAAAACACTCCGTAATTGTCTGTGACGTGCCTTATACCAATCGCCGATGAAAATCGGTAGGTAGGTAGGGCGGCGCTGCTGCGCCGCCGGGCCTGAAAGCGACGCAGCAGCGTCGCCCTACCATCATTCGGGATTGCCCGAATATACCGAATATCTTTGAGAAATTTGAGAAATGGTATTAATTCCTTTGGAAGATATGAAAGCAATGGACGTTGCCGTCCGATATTTACCAGTGAAACCGGGCAAAGCGAGCGTGAGCGGACTGAATAAAGGCGGGACTTGACGCATGAGTGCGTGGTTTTCACACTCAAACGCATTTACTGGTTAAGCCGATAAAACATTTGCGTGCCGGAAATGGGATTAGTCACGGTTTCCTGACCATTGACGATGACGGACGGCGGCAAAACGGCACTCCAGGACGGCGAAGCCAGATTCGTGGTGGATTGCAAAGTGTAACCCGTATAATCAAACCCCGCCACATTCGTCGGCCAGGTCAAAACCACATTAGAGCCGGAAGCGGTGATGGCCAGCGTGGGCGAAAATGTGAGGCTGAACACCGTGCCGTAACCAATATCCCCGCCTTGATACGTCGTCCCGTAAAGGACATTGCCTGACGAGACCAAGCCGGCCTCAGGCTCCCACCCCTCGGTGACGCCAACAAATGTATGAAGGTTGGTAAAATAAGAGCCGTCGGTATTTAACGCGAATATCGTACCGCCTCGAACATCGCCTCCAGCCGACGCCGTTCCATACAATATATGGCCAAGTAAAATTAAAGGCGCGGCAGGATTGGCCCCTTCGTTGTTCGTAGCGGATTGAAAAATATTTCCAGGCGGTCCCGCGAAACTATGGAGATTTGTGAATTCCGTTCCGTCGAGATGAATGGCAAAAACAGTCCCGTTTCCACCAGTTCCTCCTATGCGGGCGGTTCCATACAAGGTATTACCCGATAAAACCAAGCCAGCTTCAGGATTGGCACCATCATTATTAAAATAACCATTAATAGCGGAAAAATTGTACAGATTCGAAAAATACGTACCATCCGTGCTGACACAAAAAATCGTTCCATTATTGTTCGAACCGCCGGCCGCGGTAGTTCCATACAAATTAGTTCCAGCTAACAGTAAGCTTGCCATTGGCCCAAATCCATCATTACCGGAAAAATTATGCAGGTTCGTAAAACCAGACCCATCAGTCTTCATGGCGAATACTGTGCCATGTCCGAGAGCCCCATCAGTCGAAGTTGTGCCATACAGCGTTCCCTCGGATAATAACAAGCCTCCATAAGGCTCGAATCCATCCGGACCGGAGAAAGAATGCAAGTTTGATACAGTTGCACCGTCTGTGGTCACCGCAAATACACTTTGGACAGTCGTCCCGTATAGAACATTGTTTGACAAAACTAATCCCGTATCGATCATTGGAGAATTGGACGGGCTATAGACATCCTTGAAATTTGCACCGTCAATACCGATGGTAAAAACACCGGCACCCGACGTATAATTTCCCGGATAGTAATATTCAAATTCTGTTGTACCGTACAAGCTGTTACTGGACATAGTCAGCCCAGCCGAGGGGAAAGCTCCATCGCCGTTTCCGGAAAAATTATAGAGAGTTTTAAGGCTTTGGGCTTTTAAGGTTGAGACAGATAGGACGAAGACAACTACAAAACCCGCGAGTGTTTTCCTCAAATATTTAAGTCTCGTCTGCATAGTCCATCGCATTCATTTCTATGGAACTACACCCGTTATTCCATTAGTATATATTTGATATATCTGGTTTGAGGTTAATGGATAGTCGTAGATTCGGATCACCCCGAAGTCGCCATCATAAGGAATAACGCGACCTGCTATTGTAGGATCAACGTTATATTGGCCAAATATAAGATTATTGGTGGATGAAACCGGATTTGTGAAATTACCAACCGTTGCCAGTTGGCCGAAACCAAATGAATTGCACTGGTAGATTAAGACCGTTGATGTATTTGACCTTACGAAAGCCAACATTGTCCACCCGCCTGAAGCGGCCGCAGATCCCGTGCTTGCCACAAAATAAGGCGGGGCAACTCCAGCCGTTGTATTCGCCCCTATAACGGCGAGGTTATCACTCCCGCCCAACACAATCCACCACCCAGCGCTGAAATTCGTAGTGCCGTTACCAAGAATAGCTATATTGCCGCACGTGTTGGTATTTGTCGGACATCCTTGATTTGCTGAAATCAAAGGTTGCAGCCACAAACAAACAGTAAAAAGATCGGTCGTAAAATTAAAACGACTGGCATCCGATGCAGTAATCAACGTCTCTCGTGTATGAACCGCCCCCGTGTAAAGACCCGTTTGATTGGACCGCCAGATGACTGGGTTGGCGCCAATGTTTGTCACAAACCCGGTAGCTCCACCATTGGTAGAGCTATCCGAAAGATTCAGCGCGTAATTCGTGTACGCCGGAAGCCCAACGGGCAAAGTGGTTGGAATATATTCCATCATTTTGTAGTAAAGCAAATCTGGAACAATATCAAGATTTGTCGGCACACCTATAGGATTCAGAGCGACATAGTGGTATCCGATATCCACCGTAGAATTTGTTTCGGCCAATTCATTGGTGGTCGTGCAATACAAATATAAACCGAGTGCATCGGCAGTGGTGCTGCCTTTGTTGATTAAGTTCGTGCCGGTGCCGGAAAGATAATAATTGCCCTGGGCCGTGGCTTGATAGGTGGGCGAACTGGTCAGAAATTGATCATTGGTGCTGTTGGTCAGCGTGAGGTGATCACAACCAATGACGTAACCGTTGTAGGTTCCAATATAATTGGTGAGGCTGTGGTCGGTGTTCGTGTTGTGATCAAAGAGATTATTTTGAATGAGTGTGTTGGTGGGCGTAAACATCAGGTCCAGATTGCCATACCAAAAGAGGTTGTTCCGAATTTGCGGGGCGTTGCCATCTTGCGCCCAGAGCGTGGCAGTGACGCGTTCCAAGAGGCAGTTGAGGAGGTTGATCGTGGCGTTGGTGGAGTACAACAACCCGCCGTGAAGCTGGCAGTCCTGCAGGGTGATTGGGAGCGTGGTGCCACCGGTGTTGTAAATGAATGCCGTGTCCTGCGCCATCACGGAAAAATCAGTAAAACGATAATTGTTCGTCGAGGTCGAAGTATTGGCGTAAATCAGCCCTTGATAAGGGGTGTTCCAATTGGTACCTGATTGCTCTTGAACCGTATTGTAATTGACGATGCGACACAGCGCATTTGCCGTTCCCAAACAAGAAAATGTGCCGCCTGAGCCCACGGTAAAACCAAAATTGGTGTTATCGCTGTTACTGTTGCAATAAACCGCAATAACTGTGCCGGGCTGGAATACAAGGCTCCCCGGGCCGACCACTTCTATTCCGCCCAAAGCCCAATCAATCGGATCGTAATGGTAACCCAAGTCCACGTTGGTTCCGTTATCGCGTAAGGCATAAGGACTCTCGTTCTTGGGGTCACTAAAGTCAACCGTAAGCGAAGACGGCGGATAGGTGGTTTTTTGGCGCAGATCAGTGAGGAGCATGGAATCAATATTCGTTGTGCCGACGTTGCGGTTGGTGCTGCTGTCGACAAGGTAGTAATTTCCGGCGACTGCCGTCTGAAAGGGATTTGAAAGATTCGTCAGCGTGTTGCCGCCGAATTCGGCGCAGTTGTAAAAACTGTTGTAGTTGCCATTCGTCGAGGTGAGGCTGCCAGCCACGAGGTTTGTCACGTTGGCCAAAATGCAATTGGTCAATGCGAGCGGGCATAACAAAACAGCCGCCGGCCCCTTGGCTAAACAACTGGAGCCGCTAAAGGTGGCGTTTTCGACGTTGTTGGTGGTATCCTTTTGTATCACAAGATTAGTTTGTACATTTCCGAAAAGCGCGTTGGCCACCAGCACCGTAGCAAAGCCATCCCAAATCCCAACCCCGCAATTGACAAACTGGGCATTGTAAACACTGCCCTGGCAAGAGCTGATGAGCAATCCGATTTGCGCGTAGCTCATCCGCAACCCATTTAAGGTGAAGGGCGAGGGGATGGAGACCAATTCGAGCATCGCATAGCCGTAGTAGTAGTTTGTTGGATTTCCGCTGGAGCCAGAGATTGGCTGCCCAATGGAGTTGTCGTCTTTCACGGTGCATACAACTGGGCGGTATGGTCCCGCGTTCCAGTTGAGGGTGGAGCTGGATATTCCAACTAGCCCGTTGGTCGCAAATTTTATCACCGTTCCGCCTTCAAACGTATTCGTGCCAGTTGAACTAACTACGCTGCTGACGTAATATGTCGTGTCGCTTTGAAAAGTGATGTTCGTCTGGGTGCTGTTGATGGTTACATAGTCGAGAACCAATCCCTTGGCGTTGCGCTGTTTGCTCGCGATTAGGATGGGGCTGACCGGCTTACTAACACGTTTCTGTGCCAACAGGGATGTACGGGTGGAAAGATGATTAAGCATGCTGTGACTGCCGCTTGATGACGAGCCTGATGAGCCGGGATCTGAGTCGTCCGGTGAATTTGGCGGTGGTAAATTTTGAAGTTGCGATGAAACGGAGTCTATGGGAACCGATTCGACCAGAAATGTGCTCCCTTGTATCACTTGCCACTGCTTAAAGACGGGTGACAATTCAGATTCGTCTCCAAGGAGGAACGCCTTGCCCGGTCCCATTTGCATCGTGCCAAAATTCAGCAACTGGTCAGGCGGAGAGTCGTCGGAGTTCGTGAGGGAATAGATTTGTGGCGTCGGGGTTGCGGTGAACTCTGTCCAAACTTGCAGCAATGTCGTTTGCGGGTTCAGATTCCAGTTGGTGGGCGACGGCAAGTCGGTCCTTAAAATTACATCTTGTTCGAGGCCAGCCCGGGTGTAGCTGTATCGAGTGTCCGCTTGCAAACCATTGCCAGTAAACGCGTTGGTATAAAGAACCTGGTTTTGCGAGGGGAGCAACTGGCCGGTGGAATCCTGCACCTCGGCAATCACCACGCTGTTGCTGGTGGCGGAGTCGAAATAAGTGAGGCCCACGATTTCACTGCGCTAGTCCTGGCCGTCAGGCATGACCAGATGAATCCCGCCTGCGGTGTTGATATTGGCTGGGAAATAGACTTGATGCTGGCCGTTCGTTGCTGCCGCGCCATCGGGCGTGATTTGGATGGTTTCGGAGGATTCAACCCATTGCCCGGCAACTAGATGGTTCAAGCCCGTCGCAAGCTCGGTGTAGCAACTGGTCTTGGATTGCACGCTGCCATCGGCGTTGGTCGTGGTGTTGACGCCCTGCCAGACGCGGGAGTGCGGGCCGTTCTGGACGATGGAATAGGCGGGTTGATTGGCGGTCGGCTGGGCGAATTGGGCCAGCGGCGAGAAAGCAAGCAGTGCAATGAAAGCGCGGCGCATGTTGGCCCACAAAAACAATCTTGATTGATTTTGGCTCATAGTGTTCTCCTGGAAAGACTCCCGTGTTCGACTGCAATCCAGAGGCCTTGAGGAACGCGCTCCATCAATTTGTCTCAGGAGATGATGAGGGTGCGGCACCAATTTGTCAATGAAAGATGCTGGCAATCTGAGCGCTCCATTTGACAGGGCTTAATTCTGTGCGACGGTGCAGCGGTAGTTCTTTGATATGGGAGGAATGAAGAACGCTCGGGGCCAGCCGGCTCTTTGCGAGCGAACTGAATTCCACTTTGCAGGATGAGTGCGGCCACGGCGATTTGCGCCCAATTCATGCCCTTGAACTGGTTGACTCAATTCAAACCACTTCAAATAAGTTACACTTATGCTGTCTCAGTTCATCTCAGCTTGTCTCAGCTCGTCTCACATAAAAAATATTATTTTTTTATGTGCGCGCCGGATGCCCTCACCGGATGCGTACGTGTGGATACGCTTTGGACACGGCGGACCTGGCGGTCAAATGCCACCAAAAGGCCGCCATCAATTCGTGGTCGTGACGAAGACGCCGCAAGCCACGGGGCCAGGGATTGACCGGCACAGGGAAAGCTGTCCCAATCCCACAATGGACATGCGCGGCAAAGAGTGCGGCGATCCGCTGATCGGATGCCGTGTGCCGCGCTGCATTTACTTCGATTCAGAGTCCGCAGAGGTTGCAGATTTGACGTCGTTCACCGTCGCTTCCGGCCAGCCGTCCGCGTGCCACCGCAGCGGCATAATTGCCAGGGTTGCTTTTCCATTCATCAGTAGATCGCCTTCAAAATCTGACGTGAACCAAGTCTTGCCTTCCGCAGTCAGCGTTCCGGCGTGTCCTGGTCCGATCAAGGGCCCGTTGGTAGTGGCCAGAAACACGCTGCCGCCGCTGTGCAACATGTCCACCCCGGCTTTGTCCAGATACGGCCCTGTGACTTTCTTGCTCCGTCCGATGCGGATGTTGTAAGTGCTCTTGGGGCCCTGGCAGCAAGAACCCCAGTTCACAAAAAGATAATAGTAGTCGTCGTGCTTGCACAGATAGGATGCCTCGATGGATTCGTTGTAGGCCAGTGGATACATCTCCGAATTTGGCGCGATGCGTTTGCCAGTCTTTGGATCGAGCTGAATCAGTTTGATGCCGCTCCAATAGGAACCAAAAGCCAACCACAAGCTGCCGTCAGTGTCTTGAAAAACGGTTGGATCGATCGCGTTATAATTGTCACCATCCTTCGTACGTACCACGACACCTTCATCAGTCCAATGATACGCCGGATCGTTCGGGTCCAAGGTGGAATTTGTGGCGAGGCCAATGGCGGAGGTCATTTTCCCCATCGAGGAAACGGCATAATAAAGCAGATACCGGTCGCCAACTTTCATGATGTCAGGGGCCCAGTAGGACATGCGGCGGTTTTCGGGTACCGTGCCAGCAATCCATTCCGGCGCGGTTTTGAAAACCGCAGGCCCGCGTTCCCATTTCACCAAATCCTTGGAATGATAAGACGGCACGCCCCGCCCAGTATAAAAGACCCAATATTCATCCTTGCACTTTACGATGTCTGAAGGGTCGCGCGTGACAATGCCCCGGCTTGCTGATTTTTCAAGAGGCAGGACGGTCATGGGTTTTTCCGATCCCTGATCGGCTGCATCGGTTTGCGCGTTTCCCGTGGATAAAAGTGTCAACGCCGCAATGAACTGTGCTGCAAGCAGCAAGCGCCGGCGTAAATGGATATTTTGGCAGAGTTTCATTCGCGTCAGTATGAACGAATCCGGACTGAATTCAAGGCCGCCTAAATTCACATCGAGAATTCACAGCAACATTATCGGGACTGGTTCACGGGTTAGGCGCTTGGTTAAGCAGCAGATCGTTGACATGTTTAGCAGGTAGATTGACGCATTCCGCCAGTGACGAAATTCCGCAGCCATTCTTTTCGTCCACCGAAAGAATTCGGCCAAGCTCTCGCGGATCATGTTGTTGGCTTCTACGGATGTGACCGACAGCCACGAGGGTCCGTAGACTTCCGAGTCCTTAGTAATCTTTTTTTAAAGCATTTTGGTGCGCATGGCTTATCCAGTCTGTCAGGAAACCAAACGTGTCAGCAAAGCCGGGTGGGAGAATGCGCAGCCAAGTCATTAGCGCCTTGATTTAATGCGGGGTTTGCGGTTGGGTTACCGGGTGCAAATCAAGTTCTGGCGCTACGAATTGAAGCTGGCTCATCCCTGGATGATCTCCAGCGGCGTCGGCAAGGGGGCGACACATGTTTTTCCAGTCGCGATTGTGCAGTTGACGGCATCAGATGGCACGACGGGTTTGGGAGAATCCGCGCCGTCGAAGAGGTACAAGGAAACCGCGGCGGGCGGAATTGAATTTTTTGAGAAGGTAAACGCTCGCAAGCTTTCGTTCGACGACGTGGCGGGCAGCATGAAATATGTCGAAGGCATCGCGCCCGGAAACATTGCGGCGAAGTCGGCCATCAATGCCGCTTTGGTGGACGGCGCGGCGCGGAAGGCGGGCAAGGCGGTTCACGAATTTCTCGGCCTGGGTTTCAAAGAGAAGCATCATGTGACTTCTTTCAGCATCGGCATCGACCAGCCGGAAGTGATCCACAAAAAGGTCCTCGAGGCGGCGCAATATCCGGTGCTCAAATTGAAGGTCGGCGGTCCGGATGACCGGGAAAACTTTAAGGCGCTGCGTGAGGCCGCGCCGAAAAAATGGGTGCGCGTGGACGCCAATGAAGGTTGGACGACGAAGGAGCAGGCCCTTGAAATGGTGGAATGGCTGGCGACGGATGGGTTCGTTCAGTTCGTCGAGCAGCCCATGCCGGCGAACACGGACCCAAAGGATTTGGCATGGCTGAAAAGTCGTTCGCCGCTGCCGTTGTTTGGCGACGAATCGTTTCACACGGCCAGGGATGTGGCACAATGCGTGGAGTGTTTTCACGGCGTTAACCTGAAATTTTGCAAATCCGGCGGCATCAGCAACGGGTACGAAGCGCTGGCGGCGGCGCGGAAAGCGGGGTTGAAGACGATGATTGGTTGCATGATTGAAACGAGCATTTTGATCAGCGCCGCAGCGCATCTGGCGGAGTTGACCGACTACCTGGACATTGATGGAAATTTATTGATCACCAACGATCCGTATCTCGGTGTGACAGCGGAGCAAGGGCTGCTTTCATTCGCGCACGCGCCGGAGAAAACCGGCTTGCGCGTCCGGGCGCGGTAAACGAAAAGAAATTTGTCAAAAGATGAATCAATGGAAAAAGTCACTGGCATGGTATGGCGCGGCCCTGCTGGCGTCACTGGCCCTCTTTTCTGCGTCTGACGTGGTTCTCGCGCAGCCATCCAATAGTGTAAACGCAATTTCCGATCAGCCCGGTGAAGTAAACGCGCAATCGCTTGAAAAAACTTACGCGCCCTTCGGCACGCTCATAGTAAAACAATTCGTAACCGCGCCCTTTCCGCATCCTGCGCGAACCGATGGCCATCATTACCATGATGAATTCTACTCCGCGGCGGCGCATTATTCAGACGGCACTGTTGCGATTTTCATCCCGAAAAACTTTCGTCCGACGGGCAAAGTTGACTGTGTAGTTCATTTCCACGGCTGGCGCAATAACGTTGCCGGAACTCTGGGTCGTTACCGACTTATCGAGCAGTTTTTCGCAGCCAGAAAAAACGCGATTCTCATTGTGCCCGAAGGCCCGCGCGACGCGCCTGATTCCTTTGGAGGAAAGCTTGAAGATACCAATGGGTTCGCCAATTTCATGGTTGAAGCCTTGGCGAACTTGCGGTCGTCCGGGGCATTTGCGAATACGAATCTTGAAATAGGCAACATAATTCTGTCCGGCCACAGCGGGGGCTATCACGTTATGGCGGCGATTTTGAATCGCGGTGGTCTTTCCGAAAAGATCAAGGAGGTGTGGCTTTTCGACGCGCTGTACGGCAACGTCGAAGACTTTATCGTCTGGCAGAAACACCAGGATGGCCGGCTGCTTGATATTTATACTGACCATGGTGGCACAAAGGACGAAACGGAAAAATGGATGACAGCGCTCAAAACGGGCGGCGCAGGGTTTCTGACAACGCAAGATTCCGCCATCACGCCAGAAGATTTGCGAACAAACAAACTGGTCTTTCTGCATACTGACATGGTGCATGACGACGTGGTCGCAAAACGTGATTCCTTCAACCTGTTTCTTCAAACCAGTTGCCTCGAAAACCAATGAACGTGCTCTGAACTTCGATTTCTCCTTGCTTGATTAGTTGTCGGACGAGTCTGACGTTATGAGATCCAAAGCCAGCCATCCCCATCCACCAATCAAACTCGGCGTTGAGATTCTCTTTGAGAAATGCCTTCATTTGATTCGCGGCAAGCGTGTCGGCCTGATCACGAATCCGACTGGCGTGAACGCCAGATGTGAAAGCGTTATCGAAATTTTCCGCGCGCACCCGGAAGTGAAGCTGGTCGCGCTTTTTGGGCCGGAGCACGGTGTGCGTGGCAACGCGCAGGCCGGCGAATACGTCCCATTTTGTTTTGATGAACAGTTCCAGTTGCCGGTATTCAGTCTGTATGGTCAATCGCTTAAGCCGCCGCCGGATATGCTGACGAATATAGATGAATATATGCGCTCGTTCGATACTCAACACATCGGCAAACAGATCGAAGCCGGCATGATGCAATCCGTGGATGTGATGGTTTTCGACCTGCAGGATGTCGGCACGCGCGTTTACACATACATTGCAACTATGGCGTACGCGATGCAGGCATGCGCGGAAGCCGGAGTTCCATTCATCGTCTTGGACCGTCCAAATCCTGTGAACGGCACAGTAATGGAAGGCCCGATTTTGGAATACCCGGCCCAAAGTTCGTTCATCGGCCTGTACCCCATTCCTCTCCGCCATGGCATGACCACGGGTGAAATGGCGCAACTGTTCAACGCAAAATTCCTACCCAGAAAGGCGAACCTTACCGTTGTGCCAATGGAAAATTGGACTCGGGCAGAATGGTTTGATGAAACCTCCCTGCCCTGGATCATCCCATCGCCAAATTTGCCGACGCTGGCGACAGCAACTATTTATCCCGGACATGTTTTGTTGGAAGGAACCAATCTTTCCGAAGGCCGGGGCACGACGATGCCATTTGAATATTTCGGTTCCCCTTGGTTTGACGGGTACGTTCTGGCGCGCAAATTGAACGAGTTAAATCTAGCGGGGGTGAGGTTTCGCGAAGCATGGTTTACGCCCACATTTTCCAAATTTTCAGGTTCGCTTTGCGGTGGTTGCCAGTTGCACGTCACCGATCGCAATACCTTTCGTCCGGTCACCACGGTACTTGCGGAACTCACGACGATCAAACAATTTTACGGCGAGAAACTGAGACTGCACGCGTCGTACTTCGACAAGGTCATGGGTACGTCTCGCGTTCGCGAAGCGCTGGAGCGGGGCGAACCGGTTTCTCAAATCGTCGCCAGTTTCACTCATGGCCTTGATGAATTCGCCAGATTGCGCGAACCCTTTCTGTTGTATCATTGATTGATACTTTTGATAATCTGGCAGTCAGGAAGTGGCAATAATTGGGTTTATACCGCCGTTTCCGTTCAATAAAATGTCAAATTCTGGTTCTACCAACCTTCAACATAAAGACCAGGAAATCCTGGTTGAGCGCGCCGTTCGAAAAACTCTTGAGTTGTTCTCAAGCCGTAAGCTCTCCGCCGATCAATTGGCCTTTACCATGGTGGACTTGCGCAATCCCCATCAGCCGGTGCGCAGCCATTACCGAGGCGACACTCCAATTTATCCAGCGAGCGTCATTAAATTATTTTACCTGGCCGCGACGCATCGCCAGCTTGAGGACGGACGGCTTCAAGACACGCCAGAATTGCGTCGGGCCTTGCATGACATGATCGTCCATTCCTACAATGAAGCCACCAGTTACGTTGTGGACTTGCTTACTGGCACTACTAGCGGCCCCGAATTGCCCGAAGATGAACTTCGCGAATGGTTCGATAAGCGTAACGCCGTGAATCGATATTTCACCTCGCTCGGCTACACCAATATCAACGTTAATAAAAAGCCTTGGGGTGAAGGCCCTTACGGTCGCGAGACTCAGGCCATTCAAGCTTTTACACCGACCCGCAATTCTTTGACGACCAATGCGACCGCCCGGTTGCTCAGAGAAATAGTAACCGGGAAAGCAGTTTCTCCCGCTCGGTCCGACCAAATGATGGCACTCCTCAAGCGCGATTTTGGGGCAGATCCAAATTCTCAGGCGCGCGATTTTACGGGCCGGGCACTCCCACCTTCAGCCAAGCTTTGGTCCAAGGCTGGCTGGATGAGCACTGCCCGGCATGATGCGGCTTATGTGGAATTGGCTGGAGGAGCCCGTTTTGTATTAATCACCTTCACGGAGGGCCATTCCGACGAAACTGAGATCATTCCTGCTCTCGTTCGCGCAGCTTTGGAAGATTTTCTGAATTAAGGCGGGGTTATCGGCTTAGAAACCTTTGACGGCATGTACCTTCATTTCTGACGGAGCAGTTTACGCGCGCCGTCGATTATCAGGTCAAATTGAAACGCCGGCCCCGGGTCCACCTTGTTCGTTTGGATGTGGTAATGGCCGAGCACGCCCTGATAATGCTTGAGCGCGTCATCGGAAAGTTTTCGGCCAATCAAATGGCCCGAAGCGTCCTTGGGATAGTCACATTTGATCTTCGGGAAAACCCGGCACAATGTCGCTGTCAGCTTGATGAGCGCGGCGTATTGCTGGGGTGTGAAATCGTATTGTACGAGCTCCTGGTTCTGGATTACGCCGACAACCGGTTCCGGGCGAGCAGGGTGGCTCACAAATCCGCGCGTCCGAACGCCCCCATCTCCAAAACGCGCTGGAATCGTCACCACAGTTTTGCCTGAAGAATTGGTTTGATACCATTCGCCAAGTGGGTTTTTTTGCCGAATAGCGTATGCGCCAATATTGGCGATTTCGATACCCACCGAGCGGTCATTGGAAATGGTGGCGTGGCGCGCGCGCTCCTTTAGATCGAGCGTCTGATAAATTGTCCCATCCAGGTCCAGCATGAAATGCACACTGAGGTCGCGATAGTCCTGCAACACATTGAAACACTGGCGGCTGACCCCGCACGCGTCGAAGTGGATGACGAATTGATCCACTACTTGCTGTAAGAGCGGTAAATCCCAACCACCGCCGCGAGTCGACTCGATCTGGTTGGTCGTCAGAGTGTTCGTCCGCATCCCATAACGATTGGGGGTGGTAAGCGTCCTGACTTCATTCGTCGAATCCGCCCAATCAGCCGTAGAAATGGCGCTGAATCTCCGCTCCACGCGATAGGCATCATAGCCGCCGGGATCGGTCCAAAGGACAACCCGCGTACCGGAGTGGAAATAACGTCCTGCGACAACTATTTCGTCGCCCGCTCTCCACTCCGGTGTGCCGCTGGGCAGAAATGAATGGCATCCCGCGCAAACAAGGCATAAAATAAACCCGGGGATGGAACGAAATCGTTGCCAAAAACGGACTGGGTTGCTTGAACGCCTTGATGTTTTGTTCACCCTCAACATTTCAATTATGGCAGCAGCACCTTACCGTGCCTGCCGCGCAAAAAAGGGAGCAGAGAATCACGCAATCTTTATAACCTCGCTGTCGAGAAAAAGGCTCATTTTGCCGCGTTAGAGTTTTCAGACAATACCCGAGCAAACCATTTCTTTTCTTCCGCGCGCCGGCCGCAAATTGAGTCTTTAATGATGTGCATATGCGACACTGAGGAGCTTGAAGTATTTGCCGGCCTACTGAAATTCCACCCCAACCTTGCAGGCGGTGTGCTCTCTCAGCCAGACCCAATCCACATCTTGCACGCTGCTGATCGTAGCTGCGCCATTGTTGACCACGCCATACGCGTAGGGGACACTGAGAAGGCCGTAACCAGGGGCGCTGTACTTCCATTTGTGATATTCCACGTGGCCATCGGCAAACGAAAACACATTGCCGTAATCATCATAAGCGGCGGGCACGTCCGGATATTCCGGCGAATTCAGTCCCATCTGCAAATAACCGTCATTGAGGCTGTACATGGTTTCGTTGCAAAAAATCCAAGCCATGGAAGGCCCCGGACACTGCAGATCGGTCTCCTTCAAATAGGATTGCCAACCCGGATTATAATTTTCCAGCGTGCCCATCTGGGAGTTCATTGAAACACTCCGGAGCCGGTCGCCATTGTCCGAAAGAATGGTGTCGAAAGGGGACTTGTAAACCTTGAGTTGATTTCCGATAAAAGGGGCTAGAAGGGACTGTTCGTACGGCAAATAATTCGTATTGGCATCCGCGAAATGCCAGTCCTCCGTCTTCTGAACCCAGCCTAAATCACCGGCGGGAGAATTGGGCATCAGGGTGGCATTATTGTCCCCGAGATACATTTGATTGCAAAGCTGCAATTGTTTCTTGTTGCTGACGTCCGTGGTGACCTTGGCTTTGACCTTTGCCCTGGCCAAGGCCGGAAGCAACAAGCCCGCCAGAATTGCGATGATAGCGATGACAACCAGCAATTCGATCAAGGTGAAGGCCTGCTTGACTGGAACGCTGAGAGGAATGGATTTCGCATCAGAATGACGCATGTTCATAAATATTTTGAGTCTTTTTAATACTGCCAAGCTGAAATCTGTCAAAAAAATGCCGGAGACCAATCGCAAGAATACGACTCCACCACGCTAACACTTTTTGAACAGAAAACAAGTGGGTGTTTGGACGCACAGCCGCATCCAAGCCACCGTCTCGAGCCAATGAAAAACGCAGCGCGACCTGCTTCTACCGCCGGGTGGCGTAGATTATTCCACCACCCGGCGACCATCGTCGCGCTTGTGCTGGTCACGATCACCATAATCGTCAGTTGACGTGCTGCAACAGGTAAAACATGTTGCTGCCCGTTTCCGGCACCTCGGTCTGGAACGTGCCACTGCCACCGGTAATCGTGGCCGGAGTATTGGTGTACGGTCCGGTGGCGACCGGCGAGCTTAACAGGATGAACGCATTGGTCGTGTCAAATGAGTTCGTGCTCTTGAACGTCAACGCCACATTTCCACCGCTTACCGACACGGCCGAGAAGGCGGGCGGCGGAACAGAGACGACCAATACGCCCGCGCTGCTGTTGCTTCCATAAGAGTTCGTTACTCCCACGGTATAAGACCCGGCATCAGCGTCCGTCAGATTGGATATAGTGAGGGTCGTCGTGCTGGTGCCCGAGTATTTGGTGCTGTTCGCCAGGTTGACTGCTCCCTTCATCCAGCCATAAGTGAACGGCGCACTACCGGTATTGGTTACGCTGAATGTCGCGCTCGATCCCCAAAGATTGGTCTGGATCGCCGGTGACACAACCACGTCCGACGGCACGGGTACTATCGTCACGGTCGCAACCGTGCTGGTGACTGCCTGTCCGATTATATTCTGATATAATCCCGTGCTGTTACCATTCAGATTGGTCGCCAGATTTGTGACGACACAAGAATAACCTACGAGTGTATCAGGCGGCAGGACATTTGAAACCGCCAGGGCGGCCGTAGTGACGTTGGCGTATTTCGTACCGTTGGTGAGATTGACACCGTTCGTCTGCCATTGATATCCCGGAGCCGACTGGCCGCTGGCGGTCACGGTGAACGTGGCCGTGCTTCCTTCATTGATAACTATGTTGGTCGGGCTGCCAATCACCTCAACCGACGACACATAGCTGGTGACCGATCCCGCCCGGTCGGTGTAAACCGAGTAGTAGTTCGTCCCCGCCGTGAGATTCGTCAGACTGAGTGTGTTCGAGAGGTTCGTC
>Ga0207116_10219_pt1 | contig 15483 bp, 21 predicted proteins | sample Alteio_BWMinHeat_44_FD_153550 | JGI IMG/M metagenome (GOLD analysis project Ga0207116, IMG submission 153550) | Enriched cells from forest soil in Barre Woods Harvard Forest LTER site, Petersham, Massachusetts, United States -... | ecosystem: Environmental > Terrestrial > Soil > Temperate forest >... | reverse complement strand
CGCCCTGCCAGAAGCTGGCCACCCCGAACAGAACCGCCTTGCCCTCTTTCTTGAATTGCTCGAGCATCTTTTGCGGCGGCGAGCCATCGCTCTGGCTCAAAAGATAAAAGCCCCTTTGCTGAAACCACAAGCGCAGGCGGTCCGTTGCCCTTCTCATGGCCTGGTTGCTGGTAAAAAGCACGAACGCCCTGCCGCCGGTCCGGATCACGAAGTCCCGGATTTTGACCAGGCAGGCCTGCTCGAAAGCCTCCGTGTCGCGCGGATCCGGCATCGACGGGAACAGGTGCAGCTCGGCCTGGCGCCGATAGTCGAAGGGACTGCCAAGCTGGACCGTGGGGTCATCGGGAAAGCCGATACGGCCCTGGAAATGCCGAAAACCTTCCCGGCCGCCGATGCTCAACGTGGCGCTCGTCAGGACGACGGTGGGCACGCGATCGAAGAGCTGTTCGCGCAGCGCGGGACCAACGTCGATTGGCGCGCTGGCCAGGGAGACACGCTTCTCGCCCACAATATCGATCCAGTAAACCTGATCCTCGAGGGCCTGGCCCAGCCAACTGCGAACACCCTCTGCCATTCCGCGGCAGCGGTTGGCCGCAGCGCTATACTCCACTTGCTCTTCTTCCGACTTGATTCGCTCCGCGTCGCGTTCAATCGAACTTGCCAGCTTCAGTAGCTCTTCGGACAGAGTATCAGACACGATTCCAGGACGGCGGACTCGTCTGGATTCAGCACTCGAGGGTTCGTCCCGGCCGGGCGGCTGCGGCTGACGTGCGTTCCACTCGCGGACCGAGTTGAAAAACTCGTCCGCCCCATGACGGACGTGGAGCACCTGCGTCATCGATTCGTTGGAGCCGTGCAACGTCAACAAGCCGTGGGCAGGATCGCGCCTGTCGTAGTAAAGCTTGTTGAGCAGGTAATCCACCTGGCCGCGGCTGAGCTGCAGGCCCATGTGCTCGGCGGCGACGTCTTCCAGCGTGTGCGCCTCGTCCAGAATCGCTACCTGGTAGTTGGGCAGGAAACCATGATCTGCTTCGCGGCGCAGGGCCAGGTCGCTGAAGAACAGGGCGTGATTGACCACCAGGACCTGGGCATTGTGCAGCAGGCTTCGGGCTTTGAAATAAAAGCACTTCTCATAATCGGGGCACTTCTTGGCCAGGCAATTGCCGCTGTCGCTTTCTACCAGGTCCCAGACCGAGGGCGCGGGGCGAAAGTCGAGGTCGTGCCGGCTGCCGTCGCTCGTTTGGCGCGACCACGCGCCGATCTGCACGATCTGCTCTTCCAGGCCGGGCTCTGCCAGGAGGTTGCCCAGACGCTGGTTGGCCACGCGCAAGCGGCGAAGGCTAACATAATTACTCCGCCCCTTGACCAGCACGGCCTTGAACGGCTCCGGCATGACGCTCTGCAGAAACGGGATGTCTTTCGCGACAAGTTGCTCTTGGAGGCTAATGGTGTGGGTCGAAACAACTACCTTGCATTCTTTATTGGCGATAGCAGCCTGGATAGCGGGAACCAGATAGGCAAAGCTTTTGCCGATGCCGGTGCCGGCCTCGACCATCAGGTGGTGCCCGTCTTCGATCGCCCCAGCGACGGCTTCCGCCATCTGCAGCTGTTGCGGCCGGGATTCGTAATTCCGCAGACGGCGAGCAATGGCACCGTCCGGTCCGAGTATGGAGGCGTAGGACATTAGCTTCATTCTGACGATTTGCGGGCCTGTTTCAACATGAGGTCATATCCTGAGGGCATGCACCGCGCCAATGGGCGTAAAACGGATGCCCTCCGTCCGCTGAAATTCCAGCGTCGCTATACCCGGCAGGCGCCTGGCAGCGTGCTGGTTCGCATGGGCCGGACCACCGTCCTGTGTACTTGCTGTGTCGAGCCGGGTGTGCCCCCATTCCTCCTCGGCAGCGGCAAGGGCTGGCTGAGTGCCGAATACGGCATGTTGCCCGGCAGCACCAACACGCGCAAGCAGCGCGACCGTGGCGGAAAGATCGACGGGCGAACCGTCGAGATTCAGCGGCTCATCGGCAGAAGCTTACGGGCCATCGTCGATCTGGAAAAGCTGGGTGAGCACACGCTCTGGCTGGACTGCGATGTCCTGGAAGCTGACGGCGGCACGCGAACCGCCAGCATCAACGGTGCTTTTGTGGCCCTCCTTGACGCCCTGGCTGCTAACCGCGCCATCCTTGGACCGGTCCAGGGGCTTATCAAGAGCAACGTCGCCGCCATCAGCGTCGGCCTGTTAGACGACATTGAACTGCTGGACCTGGACTACAGCGAAGACAAGGATGCCGAGGTGGATCTCAACCTGGTCATGACCGGCGCCGGGGAATTCATCGAGGTTCAGGGCACCGGCGAAGAAGCGACTTTCAGCCGTTCGCAACTCGATCGACTGCTCAAACTGGGCAAGACGGGCATCGATGCGATTACCCGCGCCCAACGTCATACTCTGGGCACCAATTGGCCTCTGGACTAGATTCAGTTCGGCTGCTATATCCCCGCTCAAATCCAACGGCTTAAGGTTCGCGGAGGCATGGATGCCATGACGAAATTCCATGGGATGACGGGCGGATTTGTTCTGACCGGGCTGGCCATTTTTCTGATGGCCGAGGCGGGACGGGCCCAGGTCAAGACAGGGCAGGGGCCCGCGCCCGGTCCGGGAACGGAGCCGGCCACGCTCAAGGTGCCGTGGCTGGAGTCGTCCCCCAAAGGCGGAGCTTCGCCGTCCTCCGGTACTGGTCTTCCCAGCTACTTTGAAAATCGCAGTGCCGCCGGTTCCAGGTCGTTTCCGCCGTACCAGGAAGCCCCGGATCCGAACAAGGACATTCTGGTCACGCCCAACCAGGGCCCGTGGATGATCTGCGTGGCCGCGTACATGGGGCCCGAGGCTCATGACATGGCCCGGAAGATGGTCATGGAGCTTAGCAACAACCCCACGTACAAGCTTCCGGCATACGTCTTCAACCGCGGAGCGGATGAACGCAAAAAGGAATATGAGCGGGTCAAAGCCATAGTCGAGAAGCAGCACGAATTTCTGGCAACAAACAATCTCCCAGCCAACACGCCGTTGCGCGTGAAGGTCCGGCATATCGAAGAGCAGTGTGCGGTTCTGGTAGGCAACTATAAGACGCCGGAAGAGGCCAAGCGAGCTTTGGACCAAATCCGTAAGGTAAAGCCTCCTCCACCCGAAATCTGGGCCAAGCGCATTGACCTAGCGACCGTTTTTCGCGCCAAAGTGGATCAAAACGGGAAAGTTATCCCCGGCGAGAGCGAGCTTGCCTATGTCAATCCCTTCACAAACGCCTTTGTGGCTCACAACCCGGCGCTCAAGGTTGAACGCCCTGCCGACTGGCAGAAAGAGGACATGGAAGTCCTGCGCAAGCTCAACCGCAATGAGGAATTTAGCCTTCTGCAATGTAAGAAGCCCTACACGCTTTTGGTCAAGCATTTCTACACGCCGACGGTCCTTCAGTCACAGTCAGCGGGTGGAAAGTTCTTGGAAACCATCGGCCTGGGCGGAAAATCCGCGACGGACAATGCCGCCCTCAACGCCCATAATCTGGCGGGGGTATTTCGCAAGATGCAACTGGACGGATTCGCCATGCACACGCGTTACGCGAGCATTGTCACGGTCGGCGCCTTTGACAGCCTGGAGGATCCGACCCTGAAGTCTACCCAAGAGCTGTTGCTCAACCGCTTAAAAATTCCACAAGTCTCGCCGATACCCGTGCCGCGATAGCTGCGCTTGTATGCCGGCTACAGCCGGGGCTTGCCGCCTGTGGGCGGTACTACAAACCTGGCCGGCGCACGTACAAGACAGACGGGCCTGATTCGAAAACTCGCTGCCAGGCGCCTGATTCTTCGACACGGGGCAAGAGACCCGTCCGTGCGTGATAATCTGAGTCGAGGACCAGTGCAGTGACACCGTATTGATCGAGGATGGCTTGCCATTCCGGAAGGCCGCGAGTGACCGAGGCATAGGCATTCCACACCTCATCGGGATAGATCTCGATGCGACCGTCCATGAAGATCTTGTGGGCCGGCGCAAAAGACCACGCCAGATATTCTCCCCATTCAAATCGGCTGAAGATGCGGCCGGCGGGTATGTGATCGGCCATCCGCGCATGGACACGCTCCAATACATCCTCGGTTCGAGTCGTGCTTTGTCGAATCTTGAGCAAGGGATTCCAGGCTGCAAGACCAGGCATGCTGAATGCTACAAATAGGACGAGCACTGCGAACGCGGCTGCCGCATCCCAGGCAGGTTTGTCGGCAGGTCGAGATCGCATCTCGGAAAGCCGATCTGCGATTTTCACAGCCATGATGGGCGCACAAATCAGCAGCCACCAGGCGACCATGCGCACGGATCCGCAAGCCAGCGGCAGAAAACAGCCGAACAAAATCAGCTCGCGCGCACTGGGTCGGCGTCCATGCTTGTACCAGTTAATCGCAAAGAGCGCAAACGTGACCAGTAACGAGACCAGAAAAGCCCTGCCGATCCACAGGTCGAGGCTGGGCGGAACCCATTCATCGATTCTGCGGGCTGCCGCCGTGTTGGAGGTCAGGCCGACATATTGGTAAATCCTCCAACCGTAGGGATTGCCCAATGTTGCCAGGGCGCTACCGGCAAGGCATGCACCCAGCCGCAGCACCGGCCGGCAGAAAAGCGATTGGCCGACTCTCCAGGCCTGCCAGGCTGCCGCAAGAAGGAAACACCCTACCAGCATGATTCCCGCCGGGAAGGCGCCGTGCAGATTGGCCCAGAGACCTACCAGAAGAGGAATCAACAGGAGCAACGCCGGCCGGCTCTCCGCGCGATCGAGGAGATCATAGACAAGAACGAACAAGAGCAAGGAAAAAGTTTGCGGTCGAATCGTCAGAACTTGCCACAAGCCGAAGAACGTGAAAATACCTACCGCTGCCGCGATTCCCAGTGAGCCCGATTTGCGCCGGCAGAGCAGCACCAACCAGCCCAGGCTGATGGCAACGAGCGCCGCGTTGACAGCGCGAACAAGATCGAGACCGCCCCATTGAAACAGCTTGAAATAGACGACCTGGCTCAGCCAGTTCACATCCTGGAAGGCGCGGCCCGGCACGGTGAAGGTGAAGACATCGTGATCGAGCAGTTTGCCGTCCTGAACGATCTCACGGCCGCGGGCCAAGTGGTGCCAGAAGTCGTTAAGATAGGCCCGGTCTGTCGCCAAGGCGACAAACGCCAGAACCGGCACAATCGCCCAGCGCGGCCAGGCATTCGTTGGCAACAGTTTGGTCCAGGAGCCGTACATCTCCCAAAAATATAGGTCATTTCGCGGCCCCCAGGTGATCAACTGCGAGGAATGACAACCTCGTCATCCGCGGTGATGATCTGAATTCCGCTGCGGGTGATGGCCAGCGTGTGCTCGACGTGAGCGCTGGGGAGATTGTCCTTCGTGACAACGGTCCAGTGGTCGGGGAGCACGCGAACGTCGGGGCGGCCCATGTTCACCATCGGCTCGACCGCAAGCACCAGCCCCTCATCCAGACGAAAATCCTGCTTCTTGAGATCGCGGCTCATGAAGTTGGGAACTTGTGGATTTTCGTGCATGGTCCGGCCAATCCCGTGACCGACGTATTGCTGGACGACGGTGAACCCGGACTGTTCAGCGTGCTGCTGCATGCGCAGGGCGACTTCGGACCAACGGCGGCGGCGGCTCAGCTCTTCAATCGAGATCCGCAGCACCTGCTCGGCCACTTCAACCAGCCGGCGCCGCTCCGGCCGGACTTCACCGACCATGATCGTAACCGCTGCATCAGCGCACCAGCCGTTCAGCTTGCAAGCGGTGTCGATTTTGAGCAGGTCGCCGTCTCGAATCTCCCGGGGGCCGGGAATCCCGTGGACGACCTGCTCGTTAAGGGAAATGCAGGTGGACGCCGGGAACGGCACCTTCGGACCGGGATAGCCTTTGAAGAGGGGGGTAGCACCGTAACGGCGGAAGACGCCCTCGACCCCCTGGTCGATGTCGATGGTACGCACTCCCGGCTTGGCCATCTCGCGGCAGAGGCGCAGGGCCTCGGCAACGATTTTTCCCGCCTCGCGCATGAGCCCAAGCTCGCGCGGCGATTTCAGTTCGGGTCCTCGCTGGAATATCGATCGTAACACGTCGTGGCCGTTTTCAGTTCGTGCGTGGTGAGTTGTCCAGATCATTTCGTTTGCCACTCACAAGTCACACTCACCTCATTATAGCGGTGATTCGGGCGAGGACCTGATCGATGGCGCCGGTGCCGTCTACTTCATGAAGCAGGCCGGTACTTCGATAGTGCGCGATCAAAGGGGCCGTGCTTTCGTGATAGATTTGCAGCCGTCTTCGAATCGTCTCTTCCTTGTCGTCGTCGCGCTGGAGGAGCCGGCTGCCGCATTCGTCACAGATTTCCGGAACACGGGGCGGGTTGAACACGATGTGAAAAGTGGCCTGGCATTTAGGGCAAACGCGCCGTCCGCTCAGCCGCCGGACGATCTCGTCATCAGGCACTTGCAAGGCGACAACGGCGCTCAGGTTAAGATGCTGCATGCTCAGAATGCGGTCGAAGGCGGCGGCCTGAGCCAGCGTACGCGGGTAGCCGTCCGTAACGAAGCGCTCGGGCCGATGTTCGCCCTGGAAACGCTCGGCAATGATGTCGTTGACCAGATCGTCGGGAACCAGCCGTCCACTGGTCATGTACGGCTCGGCGCGGCGTCCGGCGGGCGTGCCCAGCCGCATGGCATCGCGCAGGATGTCGCCGGTGCTCAAATGGCACAAATTGAATTGCTGAGAGAGGAGCTTGGCCTGAGTCCCTTTGCCGCTGCCCGGAGGGCCGATGAGAATGAGCCGCATCGGGGTTTCCTCAAGAGCCGGGAAAGGGTCCTGACACCTTTTTCTCAATCGTCGGTCAGACCGGGATAGTTGCGCATCACGAGATGGCTATTGATTTTCTGCACCAGGTCGAGGGCGACGCTGATGACGATCAAGAGCCCGGTGCCGCCGTAGAAGCTGGCGACCGTGTAGTTGACTTCGAGGGCGGAGGAAATCAAGCTTGGAATGATCGCCACGATGGCGAGGAAGGCCGCCCCGACGTAGGTAATGCGGGTCATCACCCGTTCAAGATAATCGGCGGTGCGCTTGCCGGGCCGGTAGCCGGGGATGAAGCTGCCGTAGTCCTTCAGGTTATCGGCCATGTCTTTGGGATTAAAAGTAATTGCCGTCCAGAAGTAGCAGAAGAAATAAATGAGGACAATGTAGCAAACGTTGTACAGGTAACCCTGGCGTTCGAAGGAATTGACCAGGCTGTAGGACCAGTTCCAGTTGAAGGTCTGGGCCACCCACTTGAAGAAGAACACCGGGATCAGGAGCAAACTGCTGGCGAAGATGATGGGCATCACGCCGGCCTGGTTGACGCGCAGAGGAAGGAATTGCCTGGTGCCGCCGTAAACTCGGCGGCCGCGCACGTGCTTGGCAGACTGTGTCGGAATTCGGCGCTGTCCCTTGGTAATGGCAATGACGGCCACGACCACACAGACGAACAGACAGATGAGCACCAGGATCTTTTCCAGGCCGACGTCGCCGCCGGTGCCGCTGCCGCCCAGGGTGAAAATCGACGAGCGCAGATGGCCGCGCTCGAAAAGCAGGCTCTGCGTGGCGTCCGGCATTCGGGCCATGATGCCTGCCATAATGATCAAGCTGATGCCGTTGCCGATGCCGTATTCGTCGATCTGCTCTCCCAGCCACATGAGAAACACGGTGCCCACGGTCATGGTGATGATCGATGACAAGGCGTACCAGAAGGTGCTGTAGCCCTCGATGACCAGCGTGCCTTGACTTGAGATGTATGAAACCCAGAACCAGGCCTGGACGAAACAGATGCCGACGGTTGCGTAGCGCGTGTATTCGTTGATCTTCTTGCGTCCGCTTTCTCCTTCTTTCTGCAGCTTTTCGAGAGGCGGATAGACGCTTGCCAAGAGCTGGAAAATGATGGACGCGGAAATATAGGGCATGATGCCCAAACCGAAGATCGTGCTCTGCGAGAGATTGCCGCCGGAGAAGAGTGAAATCAGTCCGAAGATCCCCTCATCCCCTCCGCTGAAGCTCTTGGCCAGCTCCAGCTGGTTGATCATCGGCAAGGGAATATGAAAGCCGATACGGTAAATGGCGAGAAAGAGAATCGTGATCAGGATCTTCTGCCTGAGCTCTCGGATCTTGAAGATCGTGACCAGCCGGGTCTGCCCGAAGGCGTGTATCCCGCTTTTCACCAAGGCGCCGGCCGTTGCCATGATCTATTCCTCGAACTGCAATAGCGCAAAGTTAAAAAGGACAGGAAAAAAAGGCAAGGGAACTTGGTCCGTTCGACTACTCACTCTGCGCTCGCTGTTTCATCTTGTTCCGCACCGGCTTCCTGGGAGGCGCTATGACTTCGGTCGTGCCTCCCTTGGCGGAAATCTTTTCTGCCGCCGACTTGGAGAAGTGGTGCGCCTTGACGGTCAGCTTCTTGTTGAGCTCGCCTTCTCCGAGAATGCGGACGCCGTCCGCCGGTCCCCGCGCCAGGCCAACCTTGCGCAGCGTCTCGGCGTCTACCGTGGCGCCGTCCTCAAACGCATCGTTCAGGTCGCCAACATTGACGACGTGGAAATACTTGTCCCAGGTTGCGTGGCTGAAGCCGCGCTTGGGAATCCGGCGAAAGAGCGGCATCTGGCCGCCTTCGAACACGGGTGTCGGCTTGCCGGCGCCGGCGCTGGCCCATTGTCCCTTGCTGCCGCGGGTCGAGGTCTTGCCATGGCCGCTGCCCGGACCACGACCGACGCGTTTCTTCCGCCTTCGCTTGTTGATCCCCTGGTGAACGGTAGATAGGTCCATTACAGCGTGACTCCTCGCAACTGCGCGACCGCTTCGCGGGTCCGCAATAACATCAGTCCCTGGATGGTCGCCTTGACGAGATTGAGCGGATTGGTGCTCCCGTGAGTCTTCGTCAGGATGTTATGGATGCCGCACGCTTCGAGCACGTCGCGGACGCCGGGGCCGGCCTTGACACCGGTTCCCGGACCTGCCGGAACCATGACGACCCGGCTGCCGCCAAAACGGCCGATGATCCGGTGCGGAATCGTCTGGTCCTTGAGCTGCATTCGGGGTTGCCGTCTCAGAGTTTCGTGGGCATCCTTGGTGGCTTTCTCCACGGCGGGCGGGACTTCGTTGGCCTTGCCATAGCCCCAGGAAACACGGCCGTTCCTGTCGCCGACGACGACCAGGGCGTTGAAGCTGAAGCGTCGGCCGCCCTTGACCACTGCCGCGCAGCGGCGGATCTTTACCACACGCTCTTCCAGCCCATCCGGGCGAACTTCACGATCTCGGCCCATTCTTGTCCTCGCATGCTTTGTGGGGCACGATGGAATCGTGCCCCACAAGAATCAAAACTGCAGGCCGCCTTCTCGCGCCGCCTCGGCCAGGGCGCGAATACGGCCATGGTAACGGTAGTGACCGCGATCGAAGGCGACCTTGCTGATGCCGTTCTGCTTGGCGGCTTCGGCAATTTTCTTCCCCACGACGGCAGCGGCCTTTTTGTTTCCCCCGTAAGGAAGCCCTTTCCTCACCTCGGCCGCGCGGCTGCTGGCGGCCGCCAGGGTTACCCCGCGAAGGTCGTCGATCAGCTGGGCATAAATGTGCTTCGAGCTGCGGAAGACGCTCAGACGCGGACGCTCCGCAGTTCCCAGGATGGTGCCGCGCACGTGATGCCGCCGCCGAAGCTGCCGCTGGTGTTTTACTTTTTGCTGGTCCATCGTAGTTCGTAGTTAATTGATTACGTCGCGCCGCTGGCAAACGACTTGCCTTCCTTGCGGCGGACCTGCTCATTGTCATATCGGATGCCCTTGCCCTTGTATGGCTCGGGCTTGCGCACCTTACGTACCTCGGCCGCGAACTGGCCGACCGCCTGCTTGTCCGCTCCCTTGATCACGATCGAGGTGGGGTCCGTCAACTCAACGGTGACCCCCGCCGGCGGCGTCATCGTTACCGCGTTGGCGTAGCCCACCGTCAGGACCAGAGCCTTCTTGTCGATCCTCGCCTGGTAGCCGATGCCTTCGATCTTCAGTCGCTTCTCATATCCCTTGGTGACGCCTTCGACCATATTGGCGATCAAGCTTCGGGTGAGGCCGTGCAAGGAGCGGTTGAGACGTTCGTCGTCGGGGCGGGTGACGACGATGGCCTTGGTTTTTTCATCCAGCTTGACAGCCATGGCGGGATGAGGGGACATCTCGAGCTTGCCCTTGGGCCCTTCGACACGAACTTTGCCGTCAGCAACCTGGACCTTCACCCCGCTGGGGATCTGTACCGGTTGCTTGCCGATGCGGGACATATCCGAACTCCTGCATGACGCGGGTTAAACGACTCGCGGATCTTACCAGACGGTACACACCAATTCGCCGCCAAGCTGCTGGGCGCGAGCCTGGCGATCGCTCATGATTCCGCGGCTGGTGCTCACAATCGAGATTCCCAGGCCGTCGAGGATGGGCTTGAGCTGATGGCGCCGTTGATAAAGCCGGCGACCCGGTTTGCTGGCTCGCTCGATGGAGCGAATCACCTTTTCTCCCTCCGGTCCATACTTCAGATATACGCGCAGAACCCTCTTGGGCAGGTTCGTGGCGGCAATGGGCTTGAACGCCGGCTGCCCCTGCTCATCGTTGATATACGCGCCCACTTGATAGTCGAGAATGAAGCCTTCATCCTTGAGCACCTGGGCAATCTGTTGCTTGACCGACGTGGCCGGCATTTCCACAGCCGGCAATTCGATCCGGTTGGCGTTCCGAATTCGGGTGAGCATGTCAGCGATCGGATCGGTCATCATGGCAGTTTACCAGCTCGCTTTCTTGACGCCGGGAATGAGACCGTTGCTGGCCATATCACGGAAACAGATACGGCAGACGCCGAATTTGCGATAGACGGCTCGAGCCCGGCCGCACAACCGGCAGCGAAACCGGATGCGGATCCTGTCTCGCGGACGCAGCTTCGACTTGGCCGGGTCGCGCCGCGCCGCCTCCAGGGCTGCCAGCTGCCTCTTGAACTCAACGCGCTTTGCTTCAGTAGACATTGGATACTTTCTTACGCCTCACGAAACGGCATACCGAAGGCCCGCAACAGTTCGCGGGCTTCATCATCTTTATTGGTGCTGGTGACGAACGTCACGTCCATCCCCTGCGTAAAATTCACTTTGTCCGGGTCAATCTCGGGAAAAACCATTTGCTCGGCGAGCCCCAGGCTGAAATTTCCGTGCCCATCAAAGCTTTTGGGATTGATGCCCCGAAAGTCGCGAATACGGGGCAAGGCGATGCTGATCAGCCGGTCCAGAAATTCATACATCCGCCGGCCGCGCAACGTCACGCGGCAGCCGATCTGATTGCCCTCGCGCAGGCGAAACCCGCTGACGGCGATCTTGGCTTTCGTGATCTGCGCCCGTTGGCCGGCGATCTGGGTCAACTGCTCCGCCGACGCCTCCATTCGATTCTTGTCCTGAAGCGCCTTGCCCACGCCCATGTTAACGACGATCTTCTGCAAGCGAGGCAAGCTCAAGCGATTCTTGCGGCCGAGCTTGGTGGCAAGCTGGGAAACGATTTCCTGCTGATAGCGATCAAGTAACCGCGCCATGGCTGACCTCGGACCCTTCAACTGGACTTTCTAAACCTTGTTCCTCGTTTGTGGGGGCAAGTTTTCAACTTGCCGCATTCCGGCAAGTTACAAACTTGCCGCCACAGATATTGCTACACGACTTCCGCCGCGAGGCTGACGATCTTCAAAAATCCGCGGTCGCGCAGCTCGCGGGCCACCGCCCCGAAAATTCGCGTGCCGCGCGGCTCCTCGTCTTCCTTGTTGAGCAGCACCAGGGCATTGCGGTCGAAGCGAACGTAGCTTCCATCCGGCCGCCGGGTCGGCTTCTTCACGCGAACGATCACGCCCTTGACCACTTCGCCCGGCTTGACATCGCCACCGGGAATCGCCTTCTTCACACTGGCAATGATGACGTCGCCCAATCCGGCGTAGCGCCGGCGGGTCCCGCCAAGGACCTTGATGCACATGCACTCCTTGGCGCCGGTGTTGTCCGCCACATCCAAATACGTATACATCTGAATCATGTTCCCACCGTCTCCCGACCAGACCATCAGGCCAACTTCACACCTTCGCAACCGCTTCCTGTCCTACTTCCGCCGCTCTCGGGGCGGGCTCAGGCGCTTTGGTGACCACCCGCACCAGCCGCCAGCTCTTGGTCTTGGACAACGGACGCGTCTCCATGATTTCCACCGTGTCGCCCGTGCGCGATTCGTTCTGTTCATCGTGTACGTGGCAAATCGTCCGCCGGCGAATGTATTTGCCGTAACGAGCATGTTTGACCAGGCGCGGGATTTCGACCCGGCGGGTCTTCTGCATCCGGTCGCTGGTGACAACGCCGACTTCGACGCGGCGTTTGCCTCGTTTCTTTTCGGTCTCCATTACGCTCCCTTGCCGGTTTGGCCGGGCACCTGCGTCGGGGCGGCGCCGCGTAATCTCAGCTCGCGCTCCCGCTGGACAGTCTTGATGCGTGCCACCTCACGCTTGGCCTTGCGGATTTCGCTCGGCGTTTCCAGCCGTTCCGTTGCCGACTGAAAGCGGAGATGGAACAGGTTCTTGATGACATCCTTCAACGACAACTCCAGTTGCTCGTCGGTCAACTGGCGATATTCTTCGGTTTTCATCATTTCCTCGGAACCCTCAGGGCTCGAAGACCCGCCCTGTGGCGTCAAATGTTGGGCCGGCGGTGCACGAAGCGGCACCGGAACGGCATCTTGTAAGCCACCCGGGCCAGGCAGTCGCGGGCCGAGGCTTCGGGCAAGCCGCCAACCTCAAACAGGATCATCCCTGGCTTGATCACGGCGGCCCAGTATTCCGGCTCGCCCTTGCCCTTGCCCATGCGGGTCTCGGCGGGGATGGCGGTCACCGACTTGTGCGGGAAGACGCGGATATAGAGCCGGCCCTCGCCGCGGATAAAGTGGGTCGCCGTCACGCGCCCGGCCTCGATGGCCTCGGCGCTGAGCCAGCCGCCCTCCAGCGACTGCAGTCCGAAGTCGCCGAAACTCACCGCGTTGCCGCGGCTGGCGCTACCTTTTACCTTTCCCCGCTGACTTTTTCGGAACTTTACTCGCTTGGGCATTAGCGGCATCGCCGCCCTCCTCGGAGTCCAAATAATCTCCGTTATTGATCCACACCTTGATGCCGACGTGACCCTGGGCGGTCTTCGCCTCGGTAAACCCGTATTCGATCTTGGCCCGTAACGTGGACAGCGGAATACTGCCGTCCATGCTGCTTTCGGTGCGGGCCATTTCCGACCCTCCCAGGCGTCCGGAAAGCTGGATACGCACGCCCCGGGCGCCGCCCTCCATGGTTTGGTCCATGGACCGCTTCATGGTCCGGCGGAAGCTGGCCCGCTTCTCCAGTTGCTCGGCAATGTCCTCGGCCACCAGCTGGGGGTCCACTTCCGGCCGGTTCACCTCCATGGTCTTCACTTCGATGTGGCGGTGCGCCAGGTCTTCGAGCTCCTTGGTGAGCTTGTCAACTTCCTGTCCCTTCTTGCCGATAATCATGCCGACCCTGGCCGAATGGATGAAAACCGTGACCTTCTCTCGGGTCCGTTCGATCCTGATCTTGGAAATACCGGATCGGCCGTACTTCTTCTTGATGAACTTGCGGATCCTCTGATCCTCGACCAGGAGCTCGGCAAAATCCTGTTTGCTGGCGTACCAGCGGCTCAGCCAGTCCACCATGATGCCGGTGCGAAAACCTGTCGGCCGGACTTTTTGCCCCATGAATCTCGTCCTTACAAGTAAACAACATCTACTCGCCGCGCCGTAGCCGGTGGCTCCGGGCTAAACGGCGCGCCGCCGCTTGCGGCTTGGCGTTATCTATGCCTGCGTCTCTTCCAGGTCGGACAGGGTAATGTGTATGTGGGCCATGCGCCGCTTGATGGGATAAGCGGTGCCGCGGGCCCGGGGCATGATGCGTTTCATAATCGGCCCGCCGTCCACGCGCGACTCCACAACCATCAGGTCATCGACATCGCGGGCGCCGCGATCCTCGGCATTGCCCTGGGCGCTCTTGATGAGCTGCTCCAGAAGGCGTGCACTCTTGTTGGGCAAGAAGCGGAGCATTTCCAGTGCTTCATCGGCCATTTTGCCGCGAATCATCGTGGCAAAGGGCCGGACTTTCCGCGCCGACATGTCCGCAAACCGATACTTCGCCTTGTATTCCATGACTCCCACCGCACACATTACGCTGTCGCCGAGTTCCGGGGGCAGGATTTGAACCTGCGACCTCCAGGTTATGAGCCTGGCGAGCTACCACTGCTCCACCCCGGGATCTATGCTGAAAAAGGGGACTGGACCTCTTCAGGCAACCATCTGAAGTCCATCAAGTCTCAAAAAGGTCCAGTCCCCTTTTTCAGCATCTATTTTGCCGGCGGGGCCGGGCCTCCAGCCGCCGCCGCAGCCGCCGCCTTGGCACGCACCCCGCTATGTCCGCGGAACACCCGCGTCGGAGCGAACTCTCCCAGTTTGTGCCCGACCATGTCTTCCGTCACAAACAGTTTGATAAACTGCCGGCCGTTGTGGATCAAGAACGTATGGCCGATGAAGTCCGGCACAATCGTGCAATCGCGAGACCAGGTCTTGATGGGATCGCGATGTACGCCACGCTGCTGCCGCTCCACCTTACCGAGCAGGCGCTCGTCCACGTACGGCCCTTTTTTCAGCGATCGACTCATTCACTCAACCTCAAGCCGGAGTTGGCTATTCTAATCATGTCCTCAAAATCGACCAGCAATTTACTTCTGTAAATAATGCGGTCCGGGGCGGCGACGGCGGATAATGGCGGTGTTAGACGGCTTGCGTTTCTTGCGGGTTTTTCCGCCCTTGGAGAGCACACCGGTGGGGCTGCACGGGTGCCGTCCGCCGGCGGTGCGGCCCTCGCCGCCTCCCATCGGGTGGCTCACGGGGTTCATCGAGGTGCCGCGGTTGTGCGGCCTACGTCCCATCCACCGCTTGCGTCCAGCCTTGCCCAGACTGATATTCATGTGATCCGGGTTACCGATGGCCCCGATCGTCGCCCGGCATTCGGAACTGATGCGGCGAACTTCACCTGAGGGCAGTGTGAGCTGCGCCCAGCGTCCCTCACGCGCGGTCAACACGGCGCTGGTGCCGGCGCTGCGGCAAAACTGCCCTCCTCTCCCGGGCTGCATCTCTAGATTATGCACCGTCATGCCCAGAGGGATTCGCCGCAGGGGCATGCAGTTTCCCAGGCGTGGCTCAGCCTCTTCGCCGCTGACCACGCGATCACCGGCCTTCAAACCCTCAGGCGCCAGAATGTAAGTCTTCTCGCCGTCTTCGTATTGCAAGAGAGCGATCCGGGCAGTGCGGTTCGGATCATATTCAATGGCAGCCACGGTGGCCCAGACATTGTCCTTTTT
>Ga0207116_10231_pt1 | contig 15505 bp, 17 predicted proteins | sample Alteio_BWMinHeat_44_FD_153550 | JGI IMG/M metagenome (GOLD analysis project Ga0207116, IMG submission 153550) | Enriched cells from forest soil in Barre Woods Harvard Forest LTER site, Petersham, Massachusetts, United States -... | ecosystem: Environmental > Terrestrial > Soil > Temperate forest >... | reverse complement strand
GGCTTCGGACCGTTGGGAGGGATCGCGACCGTCTTGTGAGGCGCAAGTTTGACCGGTTGCGGCGGATCGCTCGCTTTCGCCGGCGCGGTTCCGCCGGCCACGATCTTGGCCTCGGCCTGATGGCGCTGCACACCCACCTCGCGCGACTGTGTGACGGCCTTGACCGCCTCCGCATGCTGCTCCTTCGCCATCGTCTCCACTTTGAGAACGTGGTTTTCCGGCTTCTTCACGCCGGCATCTTGGCGGCTCAAGGATGACAGGCTCGTCACCGTCGTGTCGTGGATCTTCGACACGGGAGCAAGCACGCTGACGTTCTGGACATGGGTAATGGCAATGTTCTTATTGACGTTGACGTTCAAGCTCTTGTCGTTGGTGATGTTGTTGATGACCGTGGTCTGCTGGAGAAGGGTGCGCGGCGGGCGGGGGATGTCGCCGCTGGTCCGGCCCTTGTAATAGTCGCGGAGGTTGCCTTCCCAACCGTGGTCGCCGTAGCGATGACGGTAGTAGGCGAAGTTCGGATCGAAGTTCCCCTTGCCGATGCGGTAATCGAACCAGGGGACGAAACCACCTCTTTCGTAACCGCTCTCAAAATAATCGCCGAAGTAGTAGTGGCAATACGACGGTCGAACGAACAGGGCGCCAAGGAGGAAGTCGGGTTGTACGACGTATTGGGGGGTGTAACTCCATCGCGATGCCAGCAAGCCGGACGACACACGAATCGGGGCGAAGAGCAGGCCGCGCTGGTCGAGCGGCCGATCCCAAAAGCCGTCCACGAAGACGTAGCCTCCCGGCGTCCAGACGTAATGGGAAGGCGCCCAAACCCAGTTCGGCTGGTATCCGAGCCAGAAACCGGGCCGCCACAAATAACGCGTGTCGCGGTGAACCCAGGAGCCGGCGACGTAGGTGCTATTGTCGTCGGGCGCGGGAATGGAGGGTCCCTCGTCGATGGACGGGGGTGGCGCGGGCAGATAAGTCACCTCTTCCTGATCGGCGGCCGCCCAAAAGCCGGAGGTCCACTGCCAACCGTCCTCGACCTGTTGCCAGTTGCCCGGTACCCATTGGCGACCGGACGGCGGCACGCGCCAGAAGCCGCTCACCCACAGGTTGTCTTTCTGCTCGTCGTCCCAGGCCCAGTAGCCGGGAATCCAGAGCACGTGATCGCCTGCCGGCTTTTCGTCCGGGGGAACCTCATCGATCGCATCGGGTGGTTTATTGGGAACGACATGGGAGGGCAGCGGCCGCGCCTGGGACGGCGAGGCAAACGCCTCGTGCACCGGCCCACGGGCGAGCACTTCGACGCCTTCCTTCGTTGCCGGTTCGTCTTTTTGGGCGGAAGCTGTCGCGGCCAACAGGGCCGTTAAGCCCAACGTCGCGGCCAGCATGGTCCAATCACTCTTTTTCATCGGAAAATTCCTTAAATGGCAGTCTGTTGAAAATAGGAAGGATTTGATCCGTCGGCGGTCGGCGGACCCAGTGTCCGACGTCACACCGCCACCAATCGTCCGTCTTTAGGCGTGCCGTTCGCGGTCGCCATTGTTTCCGTTTGCGCAAGAACGGGCAGCCAGGTGCTCAAATGAGCCCGCGTTTCCAGAAGCGTCGTCTCGACCCGGTCGGCGCCCGCTTCCACCAGCTGGTCCTGATTCTGTTCCAATCCGGACTTGAGCCCCCAGCGCCCCACAACAATTTTTGCACCGGGCAGCCGGGCCCGCAGCCGCTTGCATAAGTACCGGGTCCGCGCTAGTCCGCCCGGCGGTAGCGCGCCGATGCAGACGATTGCCGGCGCCTTTTCCCCGGCCAGGGCCACCAACTCGGACGAGAGCAGTTCCATGGACAAGATCTCCATGTCCCAGCGGGCCGGGTCGAGCAACTGTCGGAGCATTTCCAGTGCCAACCGGTCTGCTTCGTCACGGCCCGGACAGCCCAAAACCCGGACTTTGCGCGGCGTCGAGATTTCGGTCGTCTCGTTCGCTGCCAGCGTGGCCGCTTCCTCTGTCTTGACCGCTTCTTCGGTAACGGCCGTTTGGCGCTCACCCAGGTCTTCTAGGATCTCCCGCGTCGCTTCGAGGATGAATTGCTCGTCCGCCTCCGTCAGGTCCTCCCGCTCTCGGTCCTTTTTGACGTAGTTCAATCCGGGCACCAGGAGTTCGTCGTAGACGTTGTCGAGCGGAGCGGCCTTGGCGTGGGCCAGAACCAATTGCGCGGCTTCGTCCTGATCTCGCGCGAGCAGTCGCTGGTAATAGGTCACGTCCGAGTCCAAGCTCGGCTCATCGCCCAGCAGCACGTCGAGAAACTCCAGCTGTGGAACATATTTGCCCAATACGATCAAGCAGACGGTCAGCGGGCTGGACAGGACCAGCCCGATCGGCCCCCAAAGGAAAGCCCAAAAGGCGGCGGCGACCAACAGAGCAACTTCCGAGATCCCAAGGCTGTGGCCGAAAAGCTTCGGTTCAACAAGATTGCCGGTGACTATTTCGAGGGTCACGATCAACCCAACCACCAGGCACGGCTGCACCCACCCCGGAAAGAAAGCCAGGCTAAACAGGATCAGCACGCCCGCCGTCACAAACGACCCAAGGTAGGGGATGTAGCGCAGGAGGGCCGCCAGGAAACCCCACAACACGGCATGTGGAAACACATCCGGGATTCCGATCAAGAGAAGCCCAAGAGCGAGAAGGAATCCGAAGCTGGCGTTGATGATCAGCTGCATGAGCAGGAATCGGCTGATTCGTTGACCGGCGTCGTCCAACGCTTTTGTCGTCACTGTCATCCGACCGTGGCCCACCATCCTTATGAGGCGGTTGCGCAGGTTCTCGCGATTGAGGAGCATGAACACGACCAGCACGAGGGCCAGGGCCAGGCCGCCGACGAATTCCAACACGGGCCCGAGCACGGCCGGCAAGTGCGCCATCCAAGCCGGGGTCTCCGCCTGCACCACCACGGCCGACGAATTCTCCGGAGCGGCGCCGGCCCGTTCCTTAGCCGGCTCATTTGTCCCCCCTTCTTCCGTGGTCACCGGCTTCGACTGCCACTCCCGAGTAATGTCCTGAATCATCTTTTCGAGGCGATCGGCGCCGTGGCCCATCTGACGAAGGGTTTGGATTTTGGTCTTGATATGACCGGTGTAGGTAGGCAGGTCGCCGGCCAGGCTCGAGACCTCGGTGGCAACCAGCGTAACGCCGCCTCCCAGGACAATCGCCGCCAGCACCACGACTGCGGCCACCGAAGGAATTCGCCGCAAGCCCCGCCGCTGGAGGAAACTGACGAGCGGCGTCAGCAAGAAGCTTAGGAACACCGCCAGCGCGATCGGGACGAGAACCTTCTGCGCCCAATACAAGCCGCACACTACGACGACGCCGACGACGGTCCCCGTCAGGACGATCAGGGCACGCTGCCAGCCCAGGTTTACGGATAACTTCGCCACCGTTCAGGACCTCCAGGGAATGCCGATCCTCAGTTTCCCGAAGCCTTGGCCTGTTTACGCGCCCCTAGCGCTGGCGAGGGCGGCCCTCCCGCCCGGAGGACCGCCCTCGCCAGCGCTAGGGGCGCGTACCACGAACTGATCAATATCGGAGTTTTCTTGCCCGCACCCTAACACCAAACTCCGCAGCTAACGTCCGGCGGAGCTTCAATAATCAGTCACCTTTCCCTCACCCGGGGAGGATGCCGCCGGTTGATCGGCTGTGTTGGCGCATCGTAGTCATCGGCGCGGCGATCTCCGAGCTAGTGCGTCCCTTGTATTCATCTCTCCCGCCAGGACCGTCTTTCAACACAGTGCCCTGAACAGGCTCGCCTCCCAGTTTGACCGTGATGCTGTCCATCACCTTGGCCAACTCCCCCTTCATCTGCTCGGGCGCGCTCTGCGTTATCAAGTCGCGGGCGACACTTAACATCGTGCCAATTGCCAATCCCTTCAGCTTGGTGATTTCGGGTCCAAATTGGTTGTTCACCTCGCTCAACCAACTGGGCTCGGAGGGACCACCCTGCGCACTCTTCTGGACCGGCTCCGGCACGGATGTCTGATGTCCCTTGGCAACTCCATTCGCCTGCTTGATTATCCGAGGCCTTTCAGAAGGGGCAGGCGGACGCCAACTGTGGGTTCGACCTCCGTCCGAGCCGCGTCGAAGGAGCAGGTAGCCTCCCAAATACCCAAGCGCGAAGGAACCCGCCACCATGCCCCAAGGGTGTCGCTTTACCTGAAGGGGAATGTCCAAGGTGTCCTTGACGTTCTCGACGGTGTCGTGCACGGCGTCCTTGACGTTATCGACCGTCTCTTGAACGGAATTCGTGGCGCCTTGCACGGTATGGACGACGTGTTGTTCCAGCGTTTCCATTTTCTCTGACAGGGAGGCTCGAGTTTCGTCCATCTGCTCGCGGGTTACTTTGGCGTCGTTGTCCATTTGAAATTCTCCTTGAAGGCCTCGACCGATTTATCGGATAGCGGGTTAAAGGCCTCGAGCTTCTTGACACCCGCATACACCAAGACTCCGCCCACCGCCGCCAGGACGCCGCCCACGATGCCGAAGCAGACCCACAAGGGCAGCTCGGGCACTGCCCAGTTCAGCAGCAAAGGAAGCATGAGGAGGAGGAGCACGCTGCCCACCAGGGTGATGCCCGCACCAGCGGCGAGAGAGATGGCCGCGTAACCGGCTTTGCGAAGATCGTCCCGAATTTCCTGTCGGAACATTGCTAACTGCTGCTGGATGAGGCGCTGAGCATCGGCTATGATGCCGCTCACCAAAGTCGTAATGCTTCGGTCCGGAGGGCTCGGATCATCATCCGCGATGACGCCCCTCACCGAAGCCGTGACGATCGGCTCCGGTGGGCTCTGCACGTCAGTGGCCATGGGTTAGCTCCGTGTGGTTACCTTGGCGAGCAAAAACCCGATGCCGATTCCGACCAACAATGACGGGATAGGATTACGCTGGATCAAGGCGGTGACATCGGCGCCCATTCCGCGGAGGCCTTCTTCCTGAAGATAGCGGCCGCCGCTTTCCAGGCTATCGGCAACCGACGAGGAGGCTGAGCCGAGCACACCCTCGCGCGGTGAGTGCTGCCGAATTGAACTTGCCAGGGATTTCATGCCGCCCCCGACGGCCGTGGTAGCTTCATTGGCTTTATCGCCGACGGCGGAGCCGGCGTCGCTCACGGCATGAGCCACGGACGTCGCTGCGTCCTTGGCCTTTTCCATTCCCGTGGCACCCGCGTTGACGATCTTGTTTTTCAGATCGGTTTCGCCTGCGCTCATAAACGGGTTCTTTCCTTCTCCATCTCTGTTCGTAACTGTGCTCGTAGCAGTGGCCATGATCAAACTCCTTCTTTTGCGCACTCGAGGCGCGACTTACTCCGTGCAGAAGGTCGTCCCAACCGTTGGGATGACAATCCACACTTTTTCAAAACGGGACCCTTTCCTAAGGGATCGTTTCTGGTCGGTACGGATCTGCCGGGGCCCCGACCGGGTCTTTTCGGAGATTCGGCGTTCCAAATGGTGCTTTTGAATACACCTCGGCGATAACCGGCGCCGTGCCGGCCGCGGCCTGCTCGGCGCGCGCTACCTGCGGAGTGACTTCCTGGGGAGGCAATTCGGCGTGGCGCGCCGAGCGCCCGATCCGGCCAATGGTTAGGCCGATGATCAGCAAAGCCGATCCCGTGAGTAGGAATCCATAGCACCAGTAAAACGTCGCGCTCTCCGCCGGCGGATTGTTGCGGAGGTAGAAAAACCAGATTGCGCTCCAGATCACCGTCAGGGTTCCGGCCGTGACATAGATCAGGGCGGACCGGACCACCGCCGAGGGATTGCTCAAAATGGACATGGCATGCCTCCCAAGGAAGAAACGGGACGCGCTGATAGATGGCGGTCATCGAAATCAGCACGTCGCTGATTCGTTGCGTCGAGCTACTTTTTCTCGACATTGACCACGAACGTCACGTCCGTACTTGAACCGCCCTCCTTCGGGGTTGCCTTGGCCGTGATGGTCTGCTTGCCCAAAGGAGCCTCGTCATCCGACATTACTTCCACGCTGACGTCGCCGTTGTCGCTCGCCTTGCTCTCGATGGTCGTCGGATTAAACGTGAGGTTCTTGGCGCCCGCGAACGTGATCTTGACATCCTGCTTGAAGTCCTTTTCGCGCTTTACAGTGAATGTCAGAGTGTTCTTCTCACCTTGTTTCACGTTGGTCGCAGTATTGGGGGCGGAAATCTTGAACGTGTCGTCGGATTTGCCGAGGTACTTGTCACTGTCGCGCGACGAGACGCCCGGCCCGCCCGGTTTGCTCTGGTTGCATCCGATGAAGGCCGTTAGCGTGATCACCAACAGGCCGGTGCACGATCGTTTCATGGTCATTCGTCTTTCTGAAAAAGGGATCCGCCCGCGATCGCCCAGCACGAAATCAGCAACACGGTTCCCTGACAATGCTGTTCGGAACGTTCGTAAATGCGGACGATGATGGGCACAGCCGCCCCTGCTCCTGAGCGGCTGTGCGCGTGGGCCTGGCGGAGAGGCTTTACGACTTCAACGCGTGCGTAAACGCGTCGAGTTCCTTTTCCGCCTGCTCTTTCTTGTAGCCGTACTTTTGCTGGAGAATGCCGGCGAGCTGGTCGCGCTTCCCGGCGATGGTCGTCAGGTCATCGTCGGTCAGCTTGCCCCACTTCTCCTTCACTTTGCCCTTGAGTTCTTTCCAATTTCCGGTGATCTGATCCCAATTCATCGCGTGCCTCCTTGAAAAAAAAGTCTTTGATGGAGCACGAGGCTCCGGCCACCTTTGCCGCATGCGTGTCCCATTCATTTCACGGGACTTCAATTCCAGTCGAGGGTATGCTGCGTGTGCCGCCCACGCCGCCCCTAATCAACAGCCAGAGACCAACCGCGACCGCGGACAGCCCCTGTAGCGCCCCCACGGCGCCTGCCACCTTCCACCAAGTGTCCTCTCCGCTAGAGCCGTGGAGGAACAGCGTACTTATCCCGCAATACAACGCGAGCGCGCCGCCCAGCACCGTCAGAAGGACTCCGCCTAGAATCTTCATCTTTTACTACCTCGTCGGGCCAAGTTGTTGCGCACTGCTCCTGGCGTCACTGCTTCGGCCGCGAAATCGGCACACCCCAACCCCTGACTTAGCACCGCACTTTTTGTTCCAATTCATCCAATTCGTTTTTCGCGCGGGCCTTGTCGAAGCCATACCTCACTTGGAGTAGGTCGGCGAGCTGATTGCGCTTATCGGCAATGGCCGTCAAGTCGTCGTCGGTGATCTTGTCCCATTTTTCCTTGACCTTGATTCTGAAATTCTCCGGATCGTCGGCAATCGGGTCGCCAATCGGACCGGCAAGCATGGCGTGTCTCCTCGAAACAAAACTTCCGGTTCACCAGGGCGATCGTCCAACGGGGCCGCTGACTCCAATGCGGAGCGGGTCCGTCCGGGCCGAACGTCCTCCGCCCCAGCAGGGAGCCACGCGGTTAGACCCGCCAAAAGAAGAAAAGCACCAGCACAACTATCAACAGCAGGCCCAAGCCGCCGCTGGGGCCGTAGCCCCAATTCCGGCTGTGACCCCAGGTTGGCAGGGCGCCCAAGACCAGCATGACAAGCAAAACCAGCAGGATGATGCCCAGTAGACCCGGCATAGATGACCCCTTTCGAAGGTCGGAGACATAGTCGAGGCCGCGGCCGTGGACGCCACGGCCGGCAGCAAATCGCATCGGGCGATCGGTCCTGTTCCATCGCGGGTCAAGTAGGCGCGTTCCTTGCAGATTCCCGAGTTGCCGCACTCAGCCCGTGCCGTGGAAAACAAAAAAGCCGACGTGGTTGAGCACCCAGAGGTGTTCGACCACGTCGGCTTACTCGTTACCGAGCCTCCCGGCAAAGCCGGGTTGCCCATCACCTAGTCTTCCGACGACTACGACTTACGGATTTAACGGAGCCTACTACTCGCGTAATGATTCATTGTAGGGATCGAGACTGTGAAAGCAAATGAATTCCGGTTCTTCCGGGGGAAGCGTACTTTCTTCATGACGGGGCGGCTGCGGCCTCGAGGTCCTACCGTGCCCGCAGCCGCCTCTACCCGATGCTTAGCAGGAGTAAGTAAGCTTCACCAGATGAGCCCGGCTACACAACATCGTTTGGGAAGCGGGCTTCCCTATTCCACCCACCGCTGCTTTCGTCTTTCATAACACGCGAGTTTCATAACATTTCGTCAACATGTTGCTGATCAAAGGGTTGCGTCCAAGCGGCACACAGTGTGTTATGAGATGAGATGAAATGAAAGCCCGTTCTTCCGGGGAACCGTAACTTCTCAATAGGTCCTGGCCACAGGGGGCTGGCGAGAGCGTGCGTGTGTAAAACTCGCAGGCGCAAAGCAAACGATTTCTGCCTACGGGTACGAATCGGCTGCTTGGACCCAGGGTTATTGAGAATTGACGCCGGGCTTTCTATTCCAGCCGACGCTGGTTTCGTCTCTCGTCTCACGCCCGTTTCGTCTCATTTCGTCAACATGTTACCTGCCAAGGGGTTGCCTCCAAGTGGCACACTGTGTGACATGACATGAGACGAAATGAAAGCGGGTTCTTCCGTTGGAAGCGCACTTTCTTCATGACGGAAAATGGGGAAAGCCGTTGGCCACACACAACACAGTACAGGTCCGCGTACCGGCGGACAACCGATTCCAGTGCTCCACGGAGTACGATGGCTCGGTCATTGTGCAGCCACAGGAGATCCTGGGACCGAGAGAAACGCGAGCCGGCGTCTCCGTTCGCGCGGAACGGAGACGCCGGTTGGCATCAATAGAGTCCTCCTCCGCAATCACCTTTCCTGCGGGGCATTCCGGGGCGGTAAGTCTGGTGCGCCCCCCATCGGCACGAAGCGGCCGGGGGTTGGGCCACCCGCTCCAGGGCCGACAGGCACACCATAGATGTCGGTCGCGCGACTAGCGGGCAGGGCGAACACGAGCGTTCCCTCTTTGAGGACCCGAAGGTGGCGGTGATCGACGGGCTCGCCCTTGAACGTCGCCATCGCGATGGTCTCTTTCTTGATGAGTTTCGCCAATTCGCTTTCTTCGATTTTCTTCCCTTTGGCGTCCACAACCTTCACGTTGGCGAGTTCATAGCGTTGAATCTGGATGGTAGTGACATCAATGGATCTGGCGCCGCCACCAGTCTCGTCGTGCATCAAAGGCGGGGTGGAAGCCCCTCGGAGCACCGTTTTGACGACCAGCGCGCCGTTCTTGTCGAGGCGGACACGGACCTGCGTTAGGGGCGTCCCCGTGGGTAGATCAATGTCATCGTCGTCATCAGTTGCCTGCGCTTCCGGCGCCGGGGCCTTGGCCAGTTCGGCTTTCGCGGGCGCGGAATCATCAGTCGCCTGATCCTTCGGTGCGGCGGCCTTGGAAAGTTTCGTCTTCGCGGGCGTGGAATCATCGGCGGCGCGCGTGCTTTGGAAGACGCCCCAACCAAGCGTCGCCACGCCGAGCGCTAGGACGAGACCGAGCGGAACCTTCAATTTCGACATGAGCATGGTATTCATCACTCCTTTAGCCAGCGTGGCCACCGAGGTGGAGGCCGCCGCCGAGACGGAATGTCCGGCCGCGACCCGCGCCGCGGCCAGGACGGTGGAACCGATCAAAGACGCCGGCACGCACGCCGACGCCGCATTTTCCGCTAAAACCGCCGCCACTCCGCCGCTCGCCAGGGCGAGGCCGCGGCGCGTTAGCCGCTTTGCCAACATCGACCGGGCGGTGGCCAAGCGGCTGGAAAGTGTGCCTTCGGGCAACCCGAGCCGCAGCGCCGCATCCTTGCGCGACGTTCCTTCCAAGTCACACAGAAGGACCGGCCCGCGGTACTTTTCAGGCAGACGGCTCAGTTCGAGGTCGAGCAGACGAGATACGTCGTCGTGATGGTGCTTGTCGCTGCGAGCTTCGGGCACGGCAGCCTCCCGTTCTTTCACGCGCCGCCGGGCCGCCCGTGCTCGCGTCTTGCCCGCAGTTCGGTAGGCGACGCCATAGAGCCAGCTGCTGACCGCGCCGCGGTCGCGGACCGCCGCGGCCTTGCACGCGAGCACGAGAAAGGTGGCCTGAAAGGCGTCCTCCGCGTCGTGGCGTTGGCCAAGCACACGCTGGCAGACGCCGAAGACCATAGGTCCGTAACGGCGCACCAAAGCCTCGAACGCCGCCTCATCGCGTTCGGCAAGAAAGCGCTCCAGGAGCTGGGCGTCCTCCAGTGCTCCTCCGGCCTGGCGCAATGCGGCCGTGCGGAGATGGCGGATAATCCGGCTCGGCGGAACGACGGGCATGGGGTTACGCTCTCCAACAGGATGTGAGCGGCTTCACATCATAGTGCCTCGGGGCGCGGCCGCGCGTCGGTCTTTTCATCGTGGGGACGAAATCAGTTGGAGTCAACGATGTTCTTGAAGGGAAGGTCGCAGGTTGCAGTCGTCGGAAGGAGGCGGTAGTTTATCATAATGGCGAATTTCAATACTCGAGAGAAGCTGCACCTCCCGACGGCGCAGTCGCGGCGTGATTTTCTTTATCGCGCCGGCGGCGGGTTGGGTGGGATTGCGCTATCGTGGCTTCTGGCACGCGACGGGATGGCGGGCGAGCACGAAACGGGCAAGCCCTCAGCGAATCCGTTGGCGTCCAAACCTCCGCACTTTGAAGCGAAGGCGAAGTCGATCATCTTTATGTTCATGGTCGGCGGGCCAAGCCCTGTGGATCTGTTCGATCCCAAGCCGGAATTGACCAAGCAGCACGGCAAGCCGCTGCCGGAGAGTTTCGGCAAACCCGTGAGCCAATTCACTAAGGGCGACACGCCGCTCTTGGCCAGCACGCGGACATTTAAGAAGCACGGCAAATCGGGTCTCGAAATGTCGGACCTGTTGCCGAACCTGGCGACGTGCGTCGATGACATCGCGTTTCTTCGGTCATGCTGGTGCAACAGCACGGTGCACGCGCCGGCCATGTATGAACTGCACAGCGGCCGGACCTTGATGGGTTATCCGAGCCTCGGCTCGTGGGTGACCTACGGCCTGGGCAGCGTCAGCGACAATATGCCGGCGTACTGCGTGCTCCTCCAGCCGGAAGGGACGCCCGAAGGCGGAGCGCCGTGCTGGGGTGCCGGATTCCTGCCGACGGTCTATCAGGGTACGCTTCTGCGCAAGGGGCCGAACCCGATCCTTAACTTGAAGTTGCCGGAGGGCGTGAGCCGCGAACAGCAACGGCGCACGCTCGATTTCCTCAAGAAAATGAACGAGGAGAACCTCGACCCCGACGATACGGAATTGGCGGCCCGCATCTCGACCTACGAACTGGCGTTCCGAATGCAGCAATACGCCCCCGAGGCGGTCGATCTCGCCAAGGAAACGGAGACGACGCGGCGTGCGTATGGCATCGACGACAAGAAGACCGCCGACTTCGGTTCGCGCTGTCTCCTAGCCCGCCGGCTGGTGGAGCGCGGCGTGCGCTTCGTGCAGCTTTACTCCGGCGGCGGACCGGTGTCGATGCAATGGGACGCCCACGACGACATCAACGGCAATCACGAGAAAATGTGCGGACTAGTCGATCAGCCGATCGCCGCGCTGCTTAAGGACCTCAAACAGCGAGGCCTGCTCGATGACACGCTGGTGGTGTGGGCCAGCGAATTCGGCCGCACGCCGATGTCGCAAGGCGGCAAAGGCCGCGATCACAATCCCTACGGATACACGATGTGGATGGCCGGCGGGGGCGTCAAAGGCGGCCAAGCCATCGGCGAAACCGATGAATTCGGCCTTAACGCGGTTGAAGACAAGGTTTCCGTGAACGATTTCCACGCCACCTTATTGCACTTGCTGGGTCTCAAACATGATAAGTTGACATTCCGGCACAATGCACGGGACGAGCGGTTGACGGACGTGGCGGGGAGGGTAGTGGAGAAAGTGTTAAATTGAAGAGCGCTCAGGTACTTTTCAATCCTTTGCCCTTCAGCGCGTCTTCCAGCAACTGGGACGTGCCTTGTTTCGCGGCCCACTCGCGGAGATACAACAGGTCCAGGTTACCCGCTTGAACGGCGGCAATTCCGGCCGCGTCGGCAAGTTGCCGTTCCGATGGCGTGATCGTGTGCCAGACTAGCTTGTGCAACAGCACATCTTCGGGCGAGCCGACGAAAGCGGAAACGCCAGGCAGTAGATCCACGCGCCGGCGCCGCTGAAGCATGTCTTGATTGAAGGCATTACCGGACGCGACCCAAAGGTCCGCCTTGTCTCCCGTCCGGGAGTCGATGACGTTGAACATTCGTCCGTCGCGCACGGCCTCACGGATGGCAGATTCGCTGACGTAGTAACGATCAGAAGAAAAGGCGGCAGTAACCTGAGATACCTGGTTGAGAGAAAGGACGACCACAACATCCACATCGTGGGTCAGTCGCGGAATTCCCCAAAAGTTGCTAGCGACCGATCCCGTGACGACGTAGAGGCTACCTGTTGCTTCCAGATGCTCCAGAAACGTTTTCAGGAATTCCTGCTGCAAGGCGGAACCTCCGCTTCACTTCCCCCTCAATCCGCTCGTCGTCCCAGTCCGGGTGTTGGTGGCGCGCGCCGGAACGAGCCAACTGCCGGGCCAGGTCATCCAATTCAAAGCTAATCTGTAAGCGCCGTTGAGGCGTCATGGCGCGGTAGAGTTCGATCTGCATGCGCAATCCTTCGGCGGGTGTCATTCGCGGATTTCTCCTCACGTGTGATCAAACGGATCCACTCGCGCTCAACACCCGTAATTCACGCGGCAATGGGAAACTCACATGTTCCTCGCGCACGGTCCTTGTCTCAACGGTGGCGCCGAATTCTTCTTGCAACCGGGCCACGCATTCCTCGACGACCTCTTCAGGGGCGCTGGCGCCGGCGGTGATCAATACGGTCTCGTCTCCGCGGAACCAGTCGGGCCCGATCTCCCGCACTCCGTCGATCAAGTGGGCCCGTTTCCCATAGCTCTGCGCAATCTCCTCGAGGCGTTTGCTATTGGAACTGTTCTGGCTACCCAGAACCACGACCACGTCGGCTTCGGGAACCAACTCCTTGACGGCTTCTTGGCGGTTCTGCGTGGCATAGCAAATGTCGTCGCGCGAAGGGCCGACGATGTGGGGGAAGCGGCGCTTGAGAGCGTCAATGATAAGTGTGGCGTCGTCCACGCTCAACGTCGTCTGTGTAAGGTAGGCGACCTTGGCGTCGTCGGCGAGATTGAGTTGCTCGACTTCCGCGGCGTCTTGAACGAGGCGAATGTTGGCCGGTGCTTCGCCCATGGTGCCGATGACTTCGTCGTGGCCCTCGTGTCCGATGAGCAATATGGTGTAACCCTCCCTGGCGAATCGAACGGCTTCGAGATGAACCTTGGTGACCAGGGGGCAAGTCGCGTCGATTGCGCGCAGATTACGTTCCGATGCGGCCGCGCGAAGGGCGGGCGCTACGCCGTGTGCGCTGTAGAGAACGGTCGATCCGGCGGGGATTTCGTCAATGTCGTCCACGAACACAACACCGCGTTTGCGAAAGCGCTCGACGACGGGTCGGTTGTGTACGATCTCATGGTAGACGTAGAGCGGCGTGCCAAATAGTTCCAACGCGCGATCGAGGCTCTCGATGGCCATGTTGACGCCAGCGCAAAACCCGCGAGGGTTGGCCAATATGATCTTCACGGATTTCCGTCCTCCTTTGACCGCGCCTATCGTACCAATCGCCACTTTTTCCGACAAGCAACGTCCCTAAACGACATCGCCACCCTCGCGGGTGGCGATGACAAGAATCAGTCTCGGACTCAAGTCGGCGGTTACTTGTCGAACGTCACGCCATCCTTGTTGGGTGTGATGATCTTCATGCCGTCCTTCTCGGACACAACGCCCTTGACGGAACCCTTCGTCGGCTTCGTGCAGATCGTCTTGTGTTCCTTGCCCTTGGCCTCGGCGAAGTAGTAGGTAACCGTCTTGTCGCCTTCCTTAACCTGAATGACGGTAGCGCATTCCTTCGCCTCCTTCAGGTCGCACTTGGCGCAGGTAACCGTGCCCGTCAGCTTGACTTCCTTTTCTTCCTTCTCCGCCCGGACGCACAGCGTCACGGCGAACAGCAACGCAACCGCCAAACCCGTCAACTTCAACGCACGCATGGTACAGCCTCCCTTGTGTTGTGAACTCCACCGGCAGCTTGTGCATGACCTCGCGGTCAGCTGATATTCGCCATGAGTTCCATGAGGAGGAGTATATCCGTGCGGCGAATGCGAGGCAACAGGTTGTCGGATAAAGAATTCCGCACCAAGGGTACGCACGGTTTCGGCATTGACTCCGGGTGGGCGACACTTACCATAAATCTTTTTGGCCCTGATTCCCAAGCCGATGAACGACGCCATCCGCAAGGCCGATGTGCTAATCGAAGCACTCGGCTACATTCGGACCTTCCGCAACCGGTTGACCGTCATCAAGTTGGGCGGCAGCGCGATGGAAGATGCGGATGCGCTGCGGGCCACATTGCAAGACGTTGTCTTCATGGAAACAGTCGGAATGCGGCCCGTGCTGGTGCATGGGGGCGGCAAGCCGATCGACCGGGCCATGGCCGCCGCGGGGTTGCAAACCAAGAAGATCCTCGGCCGGCGCGTCACCGATCACGCCACTCTCGAAATCGTCGTCCGCGTGCTGCGCGAAGAGATCAACGCCGCCATGGTCGACCAGATTCGCCAACTGGGCGGCCGGGCCGTTGGGTTGCACAGCGGGTCTCTCCAGGCACTCTTTGGCGAGCAGCAGGTCTTGGAGGGGCCTGATGGTGAACACATTGACCTCGGCCGAGTGGGCCGGGTAACTCGTGTCGACGTGAATCTGGTGAACGATCTATGCGTGGCGGGCGTAGTTCCGGTCATTCCGTCGCTCGCACTGGACGCGCAGGGCGGCTGGTTGAATGTCAACGCGGACACCGCCGCGGCCGCCGTCGCCGCGAACCTCCAAGCCGAGAAGCTCGTCCTGCTCACCGATACCCCAGGAATCTTGCTCGACCGCAAGGACGAGAACTCGCTGATGAGCAGCCTGGATGCCGAGCGTTGCCATGACCTGATTGCCCGGGGTGTCGTTGACGAAGGCATGATTCCCAAGATTGAAGCCTGCCTGGAAAGCGTCCGCGGCGGAGTGCGCAAAACGCATATCATCGACGGCCGCGTCCGGCATTCGTTGCTTCTCGAGATTTACACCGATCGCGGGGTGGGAACGGAAATCGTTCTTCATCGCTGAGGGCCCCATGACCACGCAACAGACGGTCGAACTCTTCAAGAAGTACGTCATCGGCAACTACACCCGTTACCCAGTTTGCCTGGTGCGCGGCGAAGGATCGCGGGTGTGGGATGCCGAGGGCAACAGCTACCTCGATTTTTTTCCCGGCTGGGGTTGCGATCTTCTTGGCCATTGTCCGCCGCGCGTGGTCGCGGCGGTACGCGAACAGGTGGGGCGCCTGATCCACGTGCCGAATACCTGGTACATGGAATCGCAGGGCTTGCTCGCCCAGGCCCTTTCCGAGCGGACGGGCTGGGGCG
>Ga0207116_10201_pt1 | contig 15649 bp, 15 predicted proteins | sample Alteio_BWMinHeat_44_FD_153550 | JGI IMG/M metagenome (GOLD analysis project Ga0207116, IMG submission 153550) | Enriched cells from forest soil in Barre Woods Harvard Forest LTER site, Petersham, Massachusetts, United States -... | ecosystem: Environmental > Terrestrial > Soil > Temperate forest >... | reverse complement strand
TAAGTCAAATTTCACTCAGTGAATGCCATAATAATAAATATTATCCCGGCCAAACCGCACCAAAATATCCCGCCCATGCCTCGGAAGTAATCCTGTTCTGGAATATTTCGAAAATAGTCGTCCTCATAAAATGCTTTCTTTCCCTTATTCCCCCGATAAAACCAGTATGCTAACGCGAGACAACCGATACCGGCCAAAAAATATTTCCAATTCATTTTACCCTAAGGTTTATCCGAAGATACTCTTTTCCAAAATATTATTATTCCCTAACTTGTCCTAATGTTTTTCACCGAAGACTTTATCCATTACGTCTGGAAATTCCGCCTGTTTGAGCGCGAAAACCTGCAAACTACTACGGGCGAAAGCATCGAGCTGTTTTCGGCGGGGTTACCTAACAGTGATTCTGGTCCCGATTTCCATAATGCCCGGCTGCGCATTGGTGATACCACCTGGGCGGGGAATGTAGAGCTGCATATCAAATCGTCCGACTGGCACAAACATAATCACACGCATGATGGCGCTTACAAAAGCGTGATATTGCATGTAGTGTATAAGGATGATGAGCCCATCACCCTGCCGGATGGCCGCCATTTGCCGACTTTGGAGCTTCACGACCGTATTTCGCCCGAGTTATATAACCGCTACCACCATTTGGTTTACGGCGAACAGCAGTTTATCCCCTGCGAGGGCAGCATCCGCCATGTGGACGACATTACCCTGCGCAACTGGCTGACACGTGTTTTGGTGGAACGCCTGGAAAAACGTTCGGCTGCGGTAACCGCCGCTTTGGAGAAAAACCGCGGCGACTGGGAGGAAACTTTTTACCAGTTTTTGGCGGCGCAATTTGGGTTCAAGACCAATGCCGTTCCGTTTGAACTGATGGCTAAATCGTTGCCGCAATTGACGCTGGCTAAGCATAAAGATAATCCGTTACAAATCGAAGCGCTGATATTCGGGCAAGCTGGTTTTTTGGATGAGGATTTTAAGGATGAGTATCTGAGAAAGCTAAAGGAAGAGTACATTTTCCTGAAAAAGAAATACAACCTCGCTCCCATTGAAAAGCACCTATGGAAATTTATGCGGATGCGCCCGCAGAATTTTCCGACGATACGTTTGGCCCAGTTTGCCGCGCTCATTGTCAAGTCTAATCACCTGTTCTCGAAAGTTATCGAAATAAAGGATGTGCTTTACCTAAAGAAGTTATTTACCGACCTGAACATCAACCCTTATTGGGAAACGCATTACCGTTTTGAAGCGGAATCGAAACCCTCGTCAAAAATGTTGGGCGAATCTTCTATAGAAATTCTGTTATTAAATACTTTTGTGTTATTTTTATTCTGTTATGGAAAACATAACCAGCAGGAGTATTTTATAAACCGGAGCCTGAAATTACTGGAAAAATTACCCGCCGAGCAAAATAATATTGTAACAAATTTCGATTCGGTTGGTATAAAGGTTAATACAGCGTTTGATTCGCAGGCTTTGCTGGAGTTGAAAAATAACTACTGTAACTATAAGAAATGCCTGCAATGCGGCGTTGGGAATAAGATACTTAGAATGACTTGATATGTTGCAAAGGGTAATTACATTTTTTGAACGGTATTCTTTCGGTGTTTGCACCTACCTGGGCGAACGCTTTAACATTTCTATCTTTAAAATAAGGTTGTTTTTTATTTATTCTTCATTTTTAGCGGTGGGTTTCCCGCTGATATTTTACTTCTTCGCCGGCATTGTGCTGGATATCCGCAAGTATGTAAAAAGGAAACATACGCGGGTGACGGACCTGTTCTAAATTACGAATTGCGATTTTAGATTTACGATTGCTTTAATGTGCTATGTCGTTGCGAGCGCAGCAACCTCGTCGATATGCATAGTCCGCGAGAATAGCTATCCCGCACGTGCGGGACTTCGTCGTTCCTCCTCGCAATGACATAGTTTTTTATTTGGTCTTAAATACCCTCATCGCCTGCCCGCCACCGGCTGCTAAATTGGTAGCAATAACCGTTTGATTATTTACCTTTTGAACCACCTTCACCAAATGATTTGGATTGGTATCTGCATCGGAGGCATCGCTGTAAATTTCGGCGGTGTAGTCGCCGGGAGGTAAAAAGGACAGCGAAGTTTGAATTTGGTGCGCGGTATTGTTGCTGATGGTGCCGATATACCATTCATCCCCCTTACGACGGGCGATGGTGACATATTCGGGGACTTTGGCATTGAGTACTTTGGTTTCGTCCCATGTCAGGGGGACTTTTTGTAAAAAATCAAATCCTGGCTGATTGATATAAGCATCCGGGTAATCGCAAACCATTCCTTGTTCGTTTTCCAGTACTACGTACATCCCAAGCATGTGACAGCGGGTACCCAAATCCATCGGGGCGGTGTAATGTACCTTGAAGGTTTTAGCATTTGCCGCGCGAAATCCGCCTAAGTGATAATCCGTTGAGCCGGCCAGCAAGCGGGTGAAGGCTATGTTAACATCCGCATCAGGGGTAACGGCATCGTTCCATTTATGGTTTTCGTAGTTAAGCGTGCCTTCGCGGGTAAATTCGTTGGGATAAGTTCGCGCCAGGCCCGTTGGCTTGTAGGCTCCATGAAACTGGATATGCAAATGATGTTGTGCCGCTTTTTCTAAAATTTCGACCTGCATGTTCACCATTTCCTGGTCGTCGCGATCCATAAAATCGCACATGAGGCCCTTTATGCCCCACTTTTCATATTGGGCGAAGGTTTCATCCAGTTTGGGATATAAAGCATAAAAATGCACCCAAACCCGTATCCCTACGCCCACTTTAGCTGCCGAATCGCAAAGCTGCCGCATATCCAAACCGGGAACGGCCCTTGATGGGTCGGCATGTGGGCCAGGCTGGAAACCTGCCCCATCGTTTACGTACCATTCGTGCAAACCATACTCCACTACGGTATGATAACCCAATCCATATTTCGCACAAAAATTGACGTAGTACATATTAAAGTCGTAGTTATTACCCGGTGCCCACGAAGTATCCGGGGATACGTTACCGTTCCACCATGGGAAAGTAGTTTTGCCGGGTTTTATCCAGGACAGGTCTTTTATTCGGCAAGGCTCGGCGAGGTTTGTGAGGATATTGGATTCGATGAAGGCCCCTGCCCTGTCGCTTATCTCCATCACACGCCATGGACTACTATGCGGCAGGGTGATGATGGCTTTGATTTCTTTTTGGTGCGGCAATGGCGACAAACTGGTTTGTAAAACGCCGTTATGTTTGATGAGATACATTCCGGCGTAATCAAGCAGGTTGGCTTCTGTTATGGCCAGGTAAATGCCCTTTGGATACTCGAACAAGGCAGGCAGATCCATCAGCGTATCATTCTTTATTTTGCCGACTGGCATCCGATCATATAATCCTTCATGCGAAGTAGTATAATTCTCCCTGAAAAGCGTAAGCGCTGTTGGGTAGTTAGTCAAATTAAAGGCATCCGCCTCATCGGTTATCTCAGCTTTTTGCCACCCACCAGAATTACCGGGAATTACATAGCGAAACGCCGCACCATCGTTAAAAATTCTTATTTCGATATTCAACGCACGTTTTAAGCCGGTAGTTTCCGTTACCGGGACCATCACTTCATTACTCAGGCTATGCACATGACTTGCTTTACCAACGATCAAGTCATAGTCTTCTTCCATTTTCCGGAAAACAGGCTTGCCCAGGCTGACGTTACTACCAAACTCACCACCTTTTTTAAAGCTAATGCTTAAGCGCGAGTCGCTTACCAATAAATTGCCCTTATAGGTTACGCGATATATCAACCCGTTTTGATTGACATTGAGCTTAAAGCTGATGTTTTTGTCAGGCGATGTAATGGTAACACGCGTTTTGGCGAATGTAGAGGTCGCGATAAGCAACGATAGAAAAAAGGAGAATCGTTTAAAAAGAAGCATTTTGGCGGTTTATAAGAACACTAAATATAAAGCAATCTGTTCTAATACAAACAAAAAAACGTTCCGTATCTCACCCGGAACGCCATTCAACTAAACCTCGCATCTCATGATCAGACACAAGTTCTCTAAAATCCACTTTATGGCTTTAAAATATAATGCCGCAATGGTAATTACTTGATTATCAAATAATTAACTAGCGAATACTTTCGTCTTTTGTATCAAAATCGTACAATTGCTGTTCGTTTCTGGTCGCTCCACTTTTAACCACAGAGGACACAAAGAGGTTCGCATAGGGGCACAGAGATTAGCAATTTTCTCTGTGCCTCTCTGTGTTAAAACTCCGAGAAGCCCGTGGTTAAAGAAAGGCTGTTACTCCGACCGCAAACTTTTGACCGGGTTGGCCACAGCCGTTTTATAAGCCTCGAAACTTAGGGTAAGAATGGCGATCATCAGTGAGCATGTGCCTGCCAGGATGAATATCCACCAGGAGATGTCAATTTTATAAGCGAAATCCTGCAACCAGTTACTCATAGCATACCAGCCTAAAGGGGCAGCTATTAAAAAGGCGATGCCGACAAGTTTCAAGAAATCGCTGGCAAAAAGGCCCATCAGTTGACCCAGGGACGCCCCCAGCACTTTGCGCACGCCAAATTCCTTGATGCGCTGTTCGGCAGAGAACATCACCAAACCCAATAAACCAAGGCATGATATGGCGATAGCAACCACTGCGAATATGATGGACAATTGCGAAATGATAAGCTCGCTGCTGTATAATTTTTTGTATTCTTCATCTACAAACTGGTAGGTAAAGGGGTAATTGGGGTTAATGTCTTTATACACCGTGGCCAGGCTTTCCAGTGCTTGTTTCGTTTGACCGGGATTTGTTCGGGCTACGATCACGCCGAAGTATTCACCCTCTTTAACATCCAGTAAAATGGGTTTGATGGGTTCGTGAAGCGACTGTGTATGATAGTCTTTTACCACACCAATGATATGTCCCCTTTTGTCCCAGGCCTTAACCCATTTGCCAATGGGGTTTTTCCAACCTATTTCGCGTACTGCTTCTTCATTCACGATAAAAGCATCTGCGGAATCCGTCGGGTTTGAAGACGAAAAATCGCGGCCCTGCGCCATCTGCAGCTTCATCAGTTTTACAAAATCAAAGCCAACAGAGGCGGGTTTAATACCAACCTGGCTGTTTTTTGGCTTGTCCTGCCAGGTGATCTCATCATCGTACACAACAAAGTTCATGGCCTGGGGCACCTCGCTTGTACGATCAATGATAGCAATCCCCGGCATTTTGAGGGCCTCTTGTTTGAACAGGAGATATTTGTTTTTCTTTCCAAGCTCACCCTCCACGCGCGTATACACCATATTTCCGCGGTCGTAGCCGAGGTGCGTATTTTGCACGTAACTGGTTTGGCGGGTGATAACAATGGTCGCGATAAGCAAAATAATAGAAAGCGTAAACTGGAAAACCGTTAAACCCTTGCGGAACCATATAGCGCCTTGTGTAAAACGGAGTGTACCTTTTAGTATCCTTACCGGTTTAAGCGATGAAAGGTATAAAGCAGGATAGCTGCCCGCCACCAATCCTGTGATAAGCGCGAGACCTACCAGGGAAATCCAGAAAGATATATTCGCCAGTGGAAAACCGAATTGCTTACCTGTAAAACTATTGAATGCAGGTAAAAGCGCAAGCAATAATATCAAAGAAAGAAACATAGCCAGGAATGAAAATACAAGCGATTCGCCAAAAAACTGGCCTATCAAATTACCACGACTCGAACCTACTACCTTGCGCACCCCTACTTCCCGGGCGCGTTTTACCGAGCGTGCGGTTGCGAGGTTCATAAAATTGATACAGGCGATGATCAATATAAAAATGGCCACCTCGCTGAATATTTTTACGTACTCAATACGGCCGCCATCGGGTACGCCATTTACAAAATTATTGTGCAGGTACTTTTCGCCAAAACGTTGTAAGCCGATATGGATATTTACCCCTTTTGTAACATTGAGCAGCGGATTTAGGTAGCGGTTGATTTTGTCTTCGGCTTGTTTTGGATCCGCGTTGTCAGCAAGCTGTATATAGGTCTGGAAATCATTAGATGACCATTCTAGCATTGTTTTTTGCAGCTCCCAATTCAACAAAAAATCAAATTTGAGGGAACTTTGCGGCGTAACGTCTTCGAAAACGCTGCTAACCACAAACGTGTATTTATCTTCGTAGCGCAGGCTTTTGCCGACAGCTGCTGCCGGGGTTCCGAAAAACACTTCGGCCATGCGCCGTGAAATGGCGATGCTGCCATTACTTTCCAACGGTGTTACCGCATTTCCCGCGACGATGGGAAAACTGAATATCTTAAAGATATCCTTACCCGCGCGTGAGCCTTCAAACTTGACTTTCTTTTCACCTACCTGTATGGTTTCTGGATGGCCCCAGGGCAAATCGTACCCTGTAGCGTAAAACGCTTGTGCTTTTACTTCCGGGATCGCTTGTTTGATATTTTCCAGGAAAAATTTGCCGCCCTTTCCAAATGTAAAAGGCGTAGTATAGGTTGAATTGGTTTTCCCATTTGCGGTGACAGATTGGTAAACAGCATATAGATTTTTACCGTTCTTGTGAAAATTATCGATCCCTTTTTCGTCCTGCACCCAAAGGAAGATAAACAGGCAGCAGGTCATACCAAGTGCAAGCCCGATCACATTAATTGCGGTATGTGTTTTATGGCGAATAATATTGCGCCAGGCTGTTTTGATGAAATTTTTGATCATGTTTTCAATTGTTTTTATTAGCCGGGGTAATCACCAGGTTAGCAAAGTCACCGGGTGTGTCGTTCCCGAATACCAGGAGGCCAAGCTGATTACCGTGATAACCGCCAAGTCGTTTCACGGTCAGCGACGGCTTTGCCATATGGTTTACAAATACCTGTACGCTATCCTTTGTTATCACAATGCGCGCATGAATCCAGTCCTCGGGTACAGGGTTGGGCAGTATTTCACTTTCAAATTGGCCCGTATTCTCTTTCCTCAGCTTGGTATACGGGTAATCGGGTTCGCTGGTGTAGGCAAGCGACCAGGTGCGGCGCACAGGGTCCTGGTGCCGGAAATTAAATGGCCTGAAAAGGATATCTTCATAAGTGCTGGTATCGGCAGTATTGAAAACAATACCGACAAAGCTTTTCAAAAATTCATTGCGCCCACGCAGATCTGTCTCAATGGTCCCTTCGTTAAACTCCAGGCCCTTGATCCAGATGATCCCGGTGAAAGTGATACCTTTCTTTTTCCCGTCGCTGAAGACCACTGCTTTATGGCCCGGATTGGATTCCAATTCACCTTTGGTAAGCATCTTGTCCAACTTGTAGCGGATCAGTTTTTGGCTATATGCCGCAGTATAGCTAATCGATAAAATGCAAAGTGTTATAAGTATTTTTTTCATATCAAAATGTTCAATTTTCCAGGTTTTCTTTTTTCAATTTGGCCAGCAGGGTATCAAATCTTACCCAAACCACATGGCAATCCTTAGGGCTGTGACCCGTGGAATAAAACAAGTATTTACCATCAGGACTCACATATTGGCCCCAGCGATGAGCAGGGCCATTGTTAATCAGCGGACCAAGGCTTACCGGTGCGCCCCAGGTTTTATCCGGTTTGCGAAAGCTGAGCCATAACTCGCATTCGAAATCCTTTTGTTCTTTTGCGCTCACAATCATGTACGATTCGTCGGGTGCGACATAAAAATCACCATCAAAACCGGGCGTGTTGATAGCCTGACCAAGGCTTTGAATTACGGTGTCCCTGCCTGATATTTTAAGCGCGCAAAAATCGTAGGTATTGAAGTCTTTGATGTTGCCCTGGCGGGCATTGCTGCCTGCATAATAAGTGCCGCTTTGTGTAGGCATAAAATCGTAAAGGCCGAAGTCTGTTTTGAGGTAAACAGAGGGTTCCGACCAGCCATTGGCCCTTCGTTTTGATTGGTATACAAAGGCATGTTTGCCATCGCCTTTCCCGCCCTCCAGATAAAGTGTGTTGTCATCCATCGAAAATGCTGGTGCATAGTAATGTGCGAATATGACAAAGGGGCCGTTCCATTTGCCGTTTTCGTATTTGAAGTACCTTATTTTGGTAGGTTCTCCGCTAAACCAGGTATTGCTGGAGGGGTAATAAAATTCTTTGCCGTCCTTTGAAAAGGCTACGCGGTCGAACGAAAAGGTATCCTTTTTTGCAAGCATTCCGGGTGCAAATTCTTTGGGGGTATCGGACGGAGGTTTTTGTCCGAGGTAAGCATCCGGACTATTCCAAAAATTGCTTTGCGTGGCTACGGTATTATAACCGAACAAACAGGCGATAATTGGTATCAAAAACAACTTGTTCATACTGAAGGATTGAGCTTGTTTTTTTAGGCTCAATTCAAATTTACCGGCGCTTGAAATCCGGAACAATTCATTTGCTGTTCAAGTTTTTTCATTTGTATTCACCTGGAAATAAACGCCATAATTTTATCTCCACCGTCTATTCGCTAAGGCATTAAATGGTCGAGGATGTTTTCCCATTGGTGCCTGTGCCATTCGGGATGAAATTGCTCCTCCAATCTCAACAATGACAACGTGTAGAGCAACATGAGGTAGATCAGGAAAATGATGAAAAACAAAAAAATACCATTGAAAAGCAACCGCGTAATATTCCACTCCGGGTTGCTGAAAAGGGAGCTGAGGCTGATGGGGCGATGTTCAATTTTACGGTCCATATAGCAATTTTTTACAGGTTAAATTGCTTATTTTGCTGAGGTGTTATCAAATTTAATCATTAAGGCGCCGCCGGGCAATTTATTTTGCATTCAAGTTTTTTCATTTATACTTTATTGAAAATCAACAATTTAAAACTTTGCCACAATTCCAGGTATTACTGTCACAAACGGCTTGTTTGATGCGTCTTTTTCATAATAACTGTATCTTAGATTGTAATGAACGAAGCCGACCTAAAACAACTGCTGCTGATCATCGGGCAACAACTCGACTGGGGCAACCCCACGACGTGGCAAAGCAAGGACTTTGAGAAACTAAATGAGCTGATATTTGAAAAAACAAAGGTTTCGATCAGTGCAAGCACACTCAGGAGGCTTTGGGGGCGCGTAGAATACAACCACATACCCAGCGGCACCACGTTAGACACCCTTGCTCAATTTGCAGGGTTTGAAAACCGCAGGGCGTTCATCAAACATCAGACCGCCGCACAAGCCCCCGCAAGGAATGTTAGCGAATCCATTGTAAAAATAAGGCAAAAACCAAGGGTGCGATTAATAACGGCGCTCATCCTGCTTGGTCTTGTTGCCGTTAGCCTTGCCGGGATGTATGTTAAGCGGGCATCCGGGCCAAATAATACCACCAAATTTTCGTTTGACACGCGTACGGTCACGCGCAGTATTCCCAATTCGGTAGTGTTTACTTATGATGCCAAAACAAACCCGGGTGATTCGGTTTTTATACAGCAATCATGGGACAATACAACGAGGGTGGCAGTTGATAAAAACCAGCACCAATATACTTCCATTTATTATGTTCCGGGGTTTTATCATGCTAAATTACTGGTAAATAACAAAGTTGTAAAAGAGCGCTTATTAATGATACCTACCAGTGGCTGGCTTGGTATGATAGCGCATTATCCGGTGCCTGTTTACCTGAACGATAAAGAATTTATGAGCAAGGAAGCCCTGCAGGTTCCGGCATCTGCCATTACGCAGAAAAATATCCCGCTTGGCCCGCAACCACCTTTGGTTGAATATTATAACGTGGGTAATTTCGACCCGGTACCGCTTAAAGATTTCAGCTTTGACGTTGAAGTAAAAAATGATTATCACGAGGGTGCGGCAACCTGTCAATACGTCAATGTCATCCTGTTTACTGATAATACGCCTGTTATTGTCCAACTATGCGCCCGGGGGTGTGTATCTGATCTGAGGCTGCTGAATGGCCGTTTTTTTGTTTCGGGTAAGGACCACGACCTATCGGGCTTTGGCGCTGACCTTTCACAATGGGTAAAGGTGTCCTGCCGGAGTGTTCCGGGTAAGATACAATACTATGTTAATGATAAATTGGCATATGAATCCGAATTGCCATCATACAATGAAAACATTGTTGGCTTAGGCTATCGCTTCCAGGGGACAGGTTCGGTAAAGGGTATCCGCCTGAAGAGCAGGGATAAAATGATCTTTCAATCTTTTTGAACGGTATGAGGATCATTGTGTGGAATTGCAATATGGCTTTCAGGAAAAAAGCCGCGCTGTTACTGGAATATAACCCGGATATCATCGTGGTACCTGAATGTGAAAATCCGGCTGCGTTAAAATTCCCGCAAGGGGCAAAACAACCGGATAGCATTGCCTGGCACGGTGATAACCCGAATAAAGGATTAGGTGTATTTTCCTACAATGGTTACCGGGTAAAGCTTTTACGGGTTCATAATGCCGATTTCAAAACCATACTGCCATTATCCGTTACTTTGGGTGAATTTAAATTTACACTGTTTGCTGTTTGGGCCAACAACCCGGCGGATAAAAAGAACCAATACGTGGGCCAGGTGTGGAAGGCTATTCACCATTATGAAAAGCTGATCAAAAGCAAAAGGACCATATTGGCCGGCGACTTTAACAGTAATTCAATATGGGATAAGCCTAAACGGATCGGCAACCATACGGACCTGGTAAAGGTGTTCGACAAGAAAAAGATCACCAGCGTTTATCATTATCATTTCGAACAAAAGCACGGCGCCGAGGAACATGCATCATTCTACCTGTACAGGCACGCGGATAAGCCCTATCACCTGGATTATTGTTTTGCTTCGAAGGATTTTATGGCACGTTTAAGGCATGTGGAAATGGGTACGCATGAAAAGTGGTGCAATTACAGCGACCATCCGCCGCTTATTGTGGATTTTGATCTATAATATAATTGATGGTAATAGTCTTTAAACTCTGCGCCTCTCCGTGAAAAATCTCTGTGCTCTCTGTGGTTACGCTTTTTTTACCACAGAGGACACTAAGAAGGCACAAAGTTCACAGAGTTTTTAAATTATAAGTTTACATTTATGGTGCGCGGAACGAAGCAACCCCAAACCGGAAAGGTACCTGGAATTTGAAAGCTGGCCCAACCGACCGGGATTACTCCGTTCCCCGCATTTTGTTATTATACCAGCCTGCCTGTTTTTACGGCCTCCTGCAGGTTAGCCACCCTGAATTTTGGTTTGTATATCCGGTTTGCCAGCTTTTTTACCCAGTTTGAGCGGTAACCAAACACAGCACGGATCACTTCAACCGTTACAGAGCCTTTAGGATACCCGTATTTATACCAGGTAAACCGTGAGTTATCCAAGCGGAAAGTATCGGTAAACTCGGCCAGGAAAAGGTCGATCTCGATATCAAAAATATCCAAATCAAGGTCGATGCTTGTATCCACCGTTAGTGCGTCCGGGTCCACATTACGTATCTTGTACCTGTCGCAATATCCGGTAATAAATTCCTTTAATTCGGGCAGTACTTCTTCCATGTAAATGCTTTTGGGCGATCAGCCTGTTTATAAGACAATGCTTTTTGCGCGCAGGTTGCATGGCGGAGTTTATATTTTTTAATATTCACAAAAAAAGCATCCGCCAGTTGGGGATGCTTCTGTATATCTTCAAAAATTTACTGATTTTAATTATTCTTCAGCCCGAGTTGATTGCCTTCAAAATCAAGCAAGTATGAATTAGTCTCAAAAAAAGAAAGGCTTGCCACCGAAACTGACGAACCAGAATTGGTGGGATTTTCAACATAAGTTAAATTGTCTGTAGCCGAGGTTGTATAAGCGTAATTGAAACCCGAACCGTTTAGTTTTATATTTACGTTTGCTCCATTAGATAAAAGCACCGGAGTAGCAGCCGCTGTTGGATCTTGCAGGTAACTAAACGGCTCGGTTCCGGTATCAAATAAAATGTAGCCGTTAAATGCCGCTTTCCCGCCATAGGAAAGCTTGGCCACAAAAATAGGCAGGTAACCCTCACCTGCATAAAATTGAAGCGGTGAAAGTAAGTAACCGCCTGTCGTGAGGTCGGCCGTAGTTAAACCCAATGTAATGGCGGGCACATAAGTACCGTTTTGTGAAAAATTGGTTGTACCAAGCGCATCCATTTTAAAACCTTTGGTGAGGCCCGTACCAGGGTCATAGTAAGCAAATGGGCTGGTTATAAACGCGCCGTTGCTAAATGTAATATCATATTCTGACGATACCCCAAACACATCAAAATCATGCGCCGGCTGCACGGTGCCTTTAGAGTCGACCGCTTTATAGTATATAAAAAACGGGATACGTTTTACTGTGATATTTCCGTTAGCATCGCCTATTGTAATAGGTGCATAGGCCAAGTTGCCATATACTTTACTTGTAGTGGCGTTGTCGTCCCCGTATGTAATCATTGATGTTTGATTGGTGAGGGTAACCCCGTTTATAACAGTCGAATCGCCGGTGAAATTGAAGCCTGTGCTGGTAATCATAGATGTCGGTACAATACCATCAGCATCCAAAACCATACCTCCCGAACCTGTATCAAAAATTAAATCAAGGTTAGTAGACTGGGTACCAATTTTAGAAATATTAATTAACAATATCTTGTAGATGGACGAATCTACCTCGTAAAAGCCAATCTTTTTTGGAGTAGCATCAGTGGTGATTATATTGGTCTTTTTATCCTTTTTACACGCCGCAATCAAAAGGAGTAATAATGAGCCCGATATAAACAGCAATTTTTTAAACTGGTAATTCTTTTTCATATTAATTTGGGGATGGTAAACAGTTGTATAAAACTGTTATTTTTCTAATTTATTATTCGTTCACACTCATTCGAGGGGGGCATCTTATGCAAATTACGCATTTTTCTTCAAATATGTAACAGTGCAGCGTTAATCAAGTTTGCAAAAACCTATAATTACAGCTTATTTTTACCGTGATGAATATAAAAATAATTGCTTTTGACGCCGATGATACGTTATGGGCAAATGAGCCTTATTTTCAAAATACGGAAAAAAAGTTCTGTTGGTTGCTTGAAGAATATCTGCCTCAGCAGGATCTTTCGCGCGAGTTGCTTAAAATAGAGATAGCCAACCTGGCGTTATACGGTTATGGCATCAAAGGTTATATTCTTTCGATGATCGAAGCAGCCTTAAAGGTTTCTGATAATACCATCAGCGCTGAGGCTATTGAAAAAATTATTGGTTTTGGCAAGGAGTTACTTAATGAACCCATAGAACTGCTGGATAATGTGGAGGAAGTACTGAAAGCTTTAAAGGGGCATTACCGACTGGTTGTAGCCACTAAAGGCGACCTGCTGGACCAGGAGCGCAAACTCAAAAAATCGGGGTTAAGCCATTATTTTCACCATATCGAAATTATGTCGGATAAAGGCGAAAGTGATTATCATAAGCTGATCAAGCATTTGGATATAACACCGGATCAATTTATGATGATAGGCAATTCGGTAAAATCGGATATTATTCCAGTGCTCAACATTGGCGGGCATGCCATACATATACCCTATCATACCACCTGGGCGCACGAGCATGTGGAAACCAAATTGGACCACGAAAATTTCAGGCATGTGGAGCATTTGAAAGAAGTGCTGCCGATGTTGCTGAAATAGAAATAATATCGAACACCGAATGCAGAATATCGAACGCCGAAGTACTTCATCTTTGTTCGATATTCAGATAACTAAACTTCCTTCTCCAGCACCACCAACTCTATCGGGTCGTTTTTTATTACACCAAATTTAGTATCCGTGGGGAAGGGCTGTGTTTTACCGGTATTACGGTACCCGCGGCGCTGGTACCAGGCTATTAATTCGTGCCGGGTGGTGATCACGGTCATAAATATATGCGGGCATCCCAGTTTAGTGGCCCATATCTCGGCTTCGTGCAGCAATTGGCGACCGATGCCGTTGGCTTGTAACGTAGGTGAAACCGTCAGCATGCCTAAGTAAAGCCTGTTTCCATCACGAATCTCAAGGTAGACGCAAGCGAGTATACTCCCCTCTTCATTTGTATATTTCAGGATGGTGGTATCGCCAGCCCTTAAATATTCAAGCATGGTAGACTCGTCAATGCGAATACCATCGAGCAGGTGGGCCTCGCTGGTCCACCCCTGCTGTGATGATGCGCCGCGGTAGGCGCTGTTAATCAACACTGTTAATTCAGCGGCGTCGGCAGGTGTTGCTTTGGTAATGGGCATAATATTGCTAAAAACCCCAAACCTAATTTTTTATGCCTAATGATGCAAATACCTTTTTATAACCTATCGGCCGTTTTATAACGAACTTACCAGGGGTTCGGGTCTGCTCGCCTTCAGTATTACATGCAAATGGATATCCTTGTAGATAAAAGTATCGTACCGCAGATTGCTGGTAGCGACGTTAAAATCACGGCGGTTAATAACAATATTGGCCTCAGCAGCAAAATCATTAATGCCGCTTTTGGACACATTAGCAGTAAAGGTTACCTGTTTGGTGATGCCGTGCAATGTTAAATTACCCAGGATAGTGATAAAACGCAGGGTCTTTTCAGAGCTGTGATTAACTGCGGTAATATCCAGTTGTGCGCGTGGAAACTTGCCTGTATCAAAAAAATAATCGCTCTTCAGGTTGCCCTCAAGTTTCTCCTTGTCAGCCGATGACAAGTCAGTTACGGTTAGCGAACCCATATCTAATATTACCGTACCTGACGATAGCAGACCACAGTGCATAACCAGGGTACCTGATTCTATTTTGACTATCCCGGTATGGGTGCCGGTTGCCTTGTCGGCTTTCCAATCAATTGTACTTGCGGATGTGTTAACAGCCAAAACACTAATACCACCCGGATCATTATAACTAACTACAGGCCTGCCGCTCCAGGCATGGCAGAGCAAAAGCAGGCTAAAAAATAACGTTTTCATGATTTTTTTGGTTTTAAATTACAAGACAAGATTAACCTGTATTTACCCTGATCGTCAAATAAAGTAGACCAAATGCTCCGATAATAGACGTATATTAGATCATAATTTTATAGCACGCCGTTCATCTACTATATGCGGTGTTGGTCTATTCCGTTGGTCGTTTGTCTGTATTTATGCTGAACATTGCAGAAACTATTTCGGGAAAAGCTTATGACTATTAAGTGGCCACTTGCAAAAAAACTATTGCACCTGTTGTTTTTGATCATCATTACAATGTTGTTTCTGTTCGACAGGCGTTATCTTATTCAGAAAGCCGGGCTCGGTCATTTTGCCGAATGTACTATAGTTAGATTGGGTCTGATCATATCACTCTCCTACCTGCATATATTTTATCTCATCCCTCGTTATTTTTCTGCTAAGAAGTATTTCACCTACTCCGTACTGCTTTTGCTATCCCTTGGCGTGTACGTCACGCTACAAAATCTATATGATATTTACCTTTACGGATTTGTTATCGGTGCGCGTTATTACCGCAGTTTCTGGTATGCATTCCCATTCAATTTCGTTACCACCGCTTGGTACCTCGCCATAACCATTGCTTTTTACCTGAGCCTCGACTGGTACCGTCAGCGCAGGCAAATAAAAACCCTGCAGGATGAACTTGAACGCGAGGCTTCAATTATTGTGACCAACCATACTGATAGCGACTACATCTTCCTCAAATCAGGCACAAAAAAATTAAGGACGTCCTTAAACTCTATTTACTATA
>Ga0207116_10228_pt1 | contig 15663 bp, 12 predicted proteins | sample Alteio_BWMinHeat_44_FD_153550 | JGI IMG/M metagenome (GOLD analysis project Ga0207116, IMG submission 153550) | Enriched cells from forest soil in Barre Woods Harvard Forest LTER site, Petersham, Massachusetts, United States -... | ecosystem: Environmental > Terrestrial > Soil > Temperate forest >... | reverse complement strand
ATAGCCGGCCGGGGCGACCGGCGGGCCGTTCATGCAGCCGTTGGGCACTGCCCACTGCATGGAGGGATTGACGTATACCGGAGCATAGTTGATGCGGTTGGCGCCGCACGGACCGATGCAACCGGCATTGATCTGATAGCCGTGGTTCTTGTAGTAGGCAACCCAATCGATGTGGTCGAGGGCGGAATAGTAGTTCTTCATGGCATCGTAATAGTCGTGCCAGAACTTCTGCAACCGCTCTTCTTCAGGTGTGAGGCACTTGTTGCGGTGGGCGAATACGTTCCACCAGGGTTGATAACCACTGTAGCCTAGGCTGCCCCAGCTTGCTTGGGCCACGCCACTGCTCAGGGTCATGCCGAGCGCGGCGCAGACGATCAAGGCGAAGCGTTTCATCGCGACTCCTTTTGACAGGTTGACTCCCAATCCGTTGTAGGGTCCTGGCAGTCCTGGGGCGGCCGCACGGCCCCCCGCCTCCTGCACCCGATTTCGGCGACCCGTAGAGTACAACGTGGTGCGGCCTTGTCTCCGACAGGAACACCGCATCCAGCACATTTAGCATCGGCAGGCAGTTCGCCAAAATGCGACAAAAAGCCTCCCTCTCTCCGAAGGCCGAACTTGCCTGATGCCGCCAAAGGATATAACCGGAAGAGTCGCGCCAAGCGGTAGAGTTTGTTCCGGATGCTCCGGTCGCGTACGCGCCCGGCTTGCCGGAGTCTGCGATTTATCGGAGCAGGTCGCGTTCGATCAGCTCGATGACGCCTCGGATGCGCAACGTTCGTTCGCCAAGATGGAGCTCGCCGTCGTCGGCGACCCAATTGCGGACCTTTTTTTCGGAGGCGACGGCGGTGCTGTGATTGCGCCCGCCGTAAAACCGGCCAATTTCGCTGTAGGACGCCGCCGTGTGTTTTCGGGCCAGAAATATCGCCACCATGCGTGGATGACTGACCGCCCAGGTGCGTGCCTTGGATTGAAGGGCGCCCGCCTCTAAGCGCAGCACTTGGCGAACCGCGGCGTCCACGTCGGCCATTTGGACAACACGGACGGCGTGCCGCAGCAAGTCAGCCAGCGCCTGACGGGCCAAATCGAGATCGATCGGTAGGCCCGTCACCTTGCTGTAATGCCGCAAGCTGTGGAGCGCACCCTCGAGCTCCCGCACATTGCCGCGCAGGCGTTCGGCCAAATAGCGCAAGACCGGTTCGGGAACGGGGTCTTCATGTGCCTGAACCGATTTGGCGCGCAACAGGTCGAGGCGCGTATCGGCGTCGGGCGGGGTGAGTCCCCAGACCGCGCCGCCGAGGAGCCGATCCGCAAGTTCCGGCGCGAAATCGTCGGCGAGCTTGGGATGGCAGTCGCAGGTAACCACCAGCTGCTTTCCGTCCCGTTGCAGCGAGTCCAGAGTATGCTGGAATTCCTCCTGCGTCGCCTTTTTACTCGCGAGAAAGTGCAGATCATCAAGAAGCAGGGCGTCGGACTCGCGGAAGTGTTTACGAAACGCACCCAGTTTGCCAAGTCGCATGGACTGCACGAAACGGTTTGTGAAATCTTCCGCAGTGACGTAGCAAACGCGCCAGTCGGGCCGGTTCTTGCGAAGGCCGACGTAGATGCCTTCGAGCAAGTGTGTTTTTCCCGTTCCGACAGGTCCATGCAATACCAGCGGGTTGGCGCCGTCGCCGGGCGCTTCCACGACGCTTAGCGCCGAAGCGTGCGAGACCCGATTGCACGATCCGACCACAAAATCGCTCAATCGTTTCCAACGGCGCGAGCGCGCGGGATGGGCATCCTTGCCGTGGGGGTGGGATTTGCCCGCCGGCGTTCCGTTCGTACGTTCGGGTGTATCTGGCAGCCTGCTTCCGTTGCCGGACTTCATCGGCGTCGGCGCGGTCACGCGACAGGCAACCGTCCCGTTGATCTGGCATTCCTCTTGTTCCTTACGAACGGCTTGAAAGAGGTCCGCGTCGATTACGAAGCGGATATCCATCGACCGATCGAACACCTCGGCGGCGGCTTCTCGGACGGCGCCGACAAACGTCTTTTGCAACCACTCCTGGAAATGAAGGTTCGGAACGCCGACGACGAGTTCATCGTCCTCCCAGGTGAATTTCGCATGGCGTTCAAACCAGAGCTGATAGCGTGGCGTCCCGATGCGTTGGCAAATCGCTTGCTCCAACGCCGCCACGACTGGTCGCTCGCGTGTCGTCACGGGGTCCCCCCGGCGCACCGGCGCACTTCAATAGTCGGTACGGAGTCTTTGCAAGAGAGATCGGTTCGGAACGGGAGGGAAAGCCCCGCGCCGGGTGATAGTAACTCGGAGAAGTGGAGAGTATAGGAGCACTCCGCGCGCTTGCCAATGGAAAACTGGTCAAAGATTTCGGGCGTGGAGCGGCGGTTGACGCAAGACGAATCCGACTACCAACTTCGCTCGCAGATTCTTCACGCCGGATTCTCGGAACTCGGTATCGCTTCGTGGAAAACCTGTTGATCATGCCCAGATCGCCAGGTATACCTCGCGATGGTCGTATACCGTAAAACCCAATCCAGCATAGAGTTGCCACGCGGGACGATTGCGCGTATCCACCGATAGCGACACATTGTTCGCTCCCGCCGCTTTCGCTTCAACCAGTGTTTTTTGGACCAGCTCGCGCCCCAGACCACGACGCCGCGCCTCCGGGATAATGCCCACATACGAGAGATCCCAAGCCGATTCCGGCATTTCCATGGCTAGAATCACGCCCACGGACCGTCCGCTCTCGATTGCCAACCACCAAGTGGGCGGATCATCCAATCGCGAACCGCGATGGCCATCGAGAATCTCATCGATGGAACGAACGCCGTTGACCTCGGGACAATCGAGCGTGCCTTCGTACGACTGCAAGAGTGTCTGCTGAAAGACGAGCCGGTGCTGGCCGATTGGCGCTTGGAAGGTCACCGATTCTTTGTCCAGACGGAATCCAACCGGCCGGTCGAGCTCGAGGCGCAAATATAAGAGATCGGTGACGTGATGGAAGCCGTTACGTACGAGAGGCGGAGCGAGGCGAATCTCGTCATTCGTTAGCAAGGCTTGAGCCAACTTCGCGCCTCGCCCGCGCAACCAAGCGCAGGATTCCTGCATGAGCAAATCTTCGACGGCCGTTGAATTGCAATCACCCGAAGCCTGTGGGGGCCAAATCAGCGCACTCGCACCCCGCAGCGGCAGACAAACCAGCGCCCCCACCAAGACCGCCCCTTTGCGAGCGATAAAGATCCCCTCAGCCGGCAACTCTCCTTGGCGGACCAACTGCAAGGCGTTGCCGACGCGAGACGATCGCTCGGCTTCGGGGAAATGCTGAAATATCAGGTGAAACGCCGCGGCTTGCTCCGCGGGTTGGGCAAACGTCACGGTGTAAAGGGAACCCATCGCGCGGCTCGTTGGTGCGAGGACGGAATCCCACCATTATAACCGTGACCCGCGATTCTAGGTCATGGTTTGCACGGCTTGGAGGCGCATGCCTTGCCCGAGCTGAGGCCGTAACATGTGGATCCGTCGTTGTTGCAACCGTAATCCAGAAAGAACGTGTACAGCGGGGGAGGCGCATAGTGGCAGTTGTTGCACCAGCCGCAATTCGAGCAATGCGCGGGGTGATAGGTCAACCACTCCTTCCAATGCTGTAAGCATGATTTGTATGAGGAAGCATCGCCGCAGGGCGCGGCGGAATCCAAGGCCGGACCTTCACCGGCCGGTGGACCGGCCCAAATCGCGGTTGCACTCAAAATCCACCATGCCACCGCAATTCCCACGCCTCGTCGAATCATGGCTCCGCCGTCCTTACTTGAGGTTGGAGTTCCTGTCCGCTTTCTTGTAACAATCGGAGTTTTCGGCATCATTCGCCAGCCGAACGCGGCGTGGCAATGCTGTTGTTCCTCCTTCGCCCGGCACGAAACGTAATGTTTCGCCAGTTTGCCTTGCCCAGCGCTCGAAGCTTGCCGGGCGGGAAGCCGTTCGGGCGGACGTGCCGTCCTTCTACAATGATTTCAGCGGTTATTCGGTTTGAGGAACGATTCATGCCTCGCTTCCGTGCTGAAAGTGTTCCAAGGAACGCCGACGCAGTGAGAGCCGTAATTACGCTCGATGAGGTACGTACGCTAGTCTCCGATGCGCTGCATCCAGGGCATTTCTTCACTGGCAATCGAATGCACCTCGATTTCACTCACGCTGCCGCCGAAGCAACCTACTGGGAAATCCTGCACGGTCGCTTGCTTGATCCGCCGTTTACAAGCCAACGAATGGCGTTCGAAACATGGCACGTATGGATGAATGACGAGAGCGGACGATCGGCGGAGCCGGTCATTTCCGTCCGGCTCGATGAATTGACCCAGCAGATTCACGTGACGCGCGCCGTGCAATGCTTCGCCTGGGAAGGTTATCACGCCGGCGACAACGTCTATCTCAGCCGAGAGATGCGTAAATGGCAAAGGGAGCGAGTGGGATTCACTGTGATCTCACAATTCCAATCGCTCGACGACTTGCGCGATGAGCTGATATGCTTGCTGTTTCGAGCCGTGGTGGGAACCAGCCGGCTGCCGCTAACGTCGCTTGAAGCGCCATTGCCGGCCTTCTCACTTGGCGAGCTGGCCTATTTTCATCGAGCCCATCTTTCCGCTTCCGAGCTAGGGACTGCGCCAATGCGCGGTTTTCACGATCTGGCCGAGCGCGGTTTTCATTCCGATCTGGCACCCGTGGAGCGAGCGAAACTCTTGGAGACGGCGCTCCATGCGACGCCGATGGCGGAGATGAACGCGGCTATGGACCTTCTCCTTGCCCGCTGGCGCCAGTTTGGCAATACCGACGTGGAGTTCATTTCCGTCCTCCGCGACTTGTTCAACGAGGTCGCACTTTCGCCGTATACCGATCTGGTCGAAAAGGCGTTGGGCCTGCTCGACGTGCTGGAGCGCGTGGACCGTATCGGGCCCTCGGCGGTGATCGATTTTCTCTGCCACCTCTTGCGGCAATTGGGGCGTCACCTCACCGCGTACGACCTCGTAGTGTTTCACCATCGCGGCGCCAACTATCCCGACGCGCTCTTGCTCGACGCGGTGTTGAAGGCGCTCTTCAGACGAATCGAGAATGGTCCACTCCCGTTTCTCGATGGGCCGGGCGATGATGAGGCTGCGCGAAACCGCAAGCGGTTGCGCCGGCGCGGACTAAGGCAGGGTTGGCTGCTGCGTTCGCACTACGAGGGCCATGCGGTGCCCGATGCGCCGACCTCCGAGGGTGAGAACGCTCGAGTCCTGCCGGCTCCCCACATTCGAGTTCCCGAGGAGCAGATTGCGCGGATCCAGCGCCGCACCAAGCGATTGTTCGAGGGCGACTCACTCGCGGACCGCTTAACCCCAACGGTCCGAGACGTTCTTTGCCAAAGCATCACGGATCTTCAGTTGCCGGGAGAGTTGCAAGAACTTGGAATGGCGATATTCCTGGATCGCCCGCTGGGCGTGGGAAAGGACCCGTTGGAACTGGATCAGACAATGTTGTTGTCCTATGAAGCGTTCAGCCGATCCATAGCGCAGCACCGACTTGACGAATTGGCGTCGCGACGCGGTCTTCTTGACGAGGAGGGCCGCGAGCAGTTGCAATCCGCGCTGCGTAACCTTGCAGTGACGGGGGTGGCTGTCGACTCTTTGCATCCGCCATCCCGGTCCGGGTTCGCGTCATTGCTCGATGCACGCAAAGCTGCGGACGATTTCTTGCTGTTGCGGAACACCCGGCGAACGGCGAATGCACTCTTGGACTTCCCTGAGTTGCACGCGGCAGCCAAGGAACGCGGACTTGATTTCTTGCTGTCTGGAGAACGATTTCTTCTCATTCAAGGGCATGGCGATCAGTCGAGCCGTGATTGCCTAACACTTTTCGACGCGCAACTACGCCCGCGAGCGCGATTTGTCGTGGATTGCCGCGGTGGTTACGTGTTTCGGGGAGGCGTCGAGTACCCGGCTGGCGGGCTGCGGTGTGTCGAGTGTCCCTAGGTCCGCTTCCCGTTGCGGAATTGCCCAAGCTGGCATGCTAGCGTGCTTGGAAGCTACGCCGAAGAATCGCTAAGATTACATCACGAGGTCTCCACTGTCTGTTCAAAACAGGAGCCGCATATGCTTAGCGCTCGCAACCAATTCAAAGGCACAGTCAAAACCGTCAAGCTCGGCAACGTGGCGGCCGAGGTCGTCGTGACCGTGGGAGGTCTGGAAGTCGTTTCGATGATTACGCGTGGCTCGGCCGAGAGCCTCGCCCTGAAGGTAGGCGATGCCGTGACCGTCGTGATCAAATCGACTGAGGTGTTGATCGACAAGTGACCCACAGGTGTATCCGATGCTGCCAACTTCCGTTGTCGCCCTTTCGCCGGCTTTAGCAATGGTCGTACTCCTCGTTGCTCCTGCGAGCGACGCGGCGCCCGCGCGCACATTCCTCGAGGGACATACCAACACCGTGACTTGCCTGGCTTATTCTCCCGACGGCAAGACACTCGCGTCGGGAAGTAAGGACGGCACGGTCATTGTTTGGGAGTTGGCGAAAAGCCGCCCTCGCTTCAGTCTCGAAGGCCATCCGCGCATGGTTACGTCCGTTGCTTTCTCCCCTGATGGCCGCACTTTGGCGTCGACCGCCGATGATAAGGACGTTCGTCTTTGGGACCTCGAAACCGGAAAGTCCGTGGGCCGGTTGCGCGGACACAAGGACGAGGTTCGCTCCGTCGCGTACTCCCCCGATGGAAAAACCTTGGCCACGGGTAGCGCCGATTACACCATCAAACTTTGGGACGTGGCCAAGGGGGAGGAGAAATCAACGCTCACGGGCCACAAAGGCGAGGTGAACCACGTCGTATTTTCCCCTGACGGAAAGGCACTCGCTTCGGCGGGTTGGGATGGCGTTGCGCATTTATGGGACCTTGAAACGGGCAAAGCTCGAGCCGTTCTGACAGGCCATGAAGGCATGGTCCGCGTCGCGGCCTTTTCACCCAACGGCCAGCTGCTCGCCACAGCGGGAAAAGACGGCGTGGTGAGGCTTTGGGAGGCAGCGACCGGCAAGCCGCTCAACGATCTGAAGGGTCACGGCGACCTCGTTCGCACGCTCGCGTTCGACCCCAAAGGCCAAATACTAGTCTCCGGCTGCAAGGACGGCTCGCTCAAGCTTTGGGATGTCGAGACCAAGAAGTGCCTCGCCACGCACCAAGACGCCGACCGCCCCGTGCTCACGCTCGCCTTCTCTCCGGACGGCAAAACTCTGGCTACGGGCAGCGTGGACAAATCGATCCGGCTGTGGGATCTGGCCGAATTACTCAAACAAGGATCGGACAAGTAGAATGAGGGGTTGGAGTCCCGGCTTCAGCCGGGTCATAACCGGGTAAACCCGGGACTCCAACCCATTGGGTCATGTTTGACGGAGCAACGGCCCCCCTCATTTCTTGGGCGGCGGCTTGACCGGCTTGGGTGGTTCGTGCTGCGGTATGGGCTTCTCCACGTGAGCGGGCGGCTTCGGTGGTGGCGGCGGCGGAGGAGGCGGGGGCGGCTTTGGGCCGGCGGGAGGAATCGCGACTGTTTTCGGCGGCGTGTATTTGACGACGTGCGGGGGATCGGACGGCTTGAAGGGAGCGTGTCCTCCCTCAATGATCTTGCTCTCGACTTGAAGCCGCTGTTTGCCCGCGTCGTGAGATTGCGTGATGGCCTTGACAGCCTCCGCGTGCTGCTCCTTCGGCATTTTCTCGACCTTGAGAACGATCGGCTCCGGCTTCTTCGCACCGGTCGTCTCCTTGCCAAGGGACGACAGGGCAGTCACTGTGGTGCCGTGAATCTTGGTCACGGGAGCGAGGGCAGTCACGTTCTGCATGTGCGTGACGCTGATGTTCTTGTTCACGTTGACGTTGACCGTCTTGTCCTTGGTGATGTTGTTGATGACCGTGGTTTGCTGGACGAGCGTTCGCGGCGGGCGGGGAATGTCTCCCTTGGTCCGGCCCGCGTAATACTCCCGCAAGTTCTTCTCCCAGCCGTTGTCGCCGTAGTGATGGCGATAGTACGCGAAGTTTGGATCGTACGTCCCCTTGCCAAAGCGGTAATCGAACCAGGGGACGAAGCCACGTTTCACGTAGTCGGTTTCGAAATAATCACCGAAGTAGTAATGGCAATACGCCGAACGGACGAACAACGCTCCCAGAAGGAAGTCCGTCTGAATGACGTACTGAGGAACGTAGTGCCAGCGCGAAGCCAATACTTCGGCGGTAACGCGGATAGGTGCGAAAAGAAGACCGCGGCGATCAAGCGGGCGGTCCCAATAGGCGTCCACGAAAATATAACCACCCGGCGTCCATACATAGTGAGCGGGGATCCAAACCCAGTCCGGCCGATATTCGCGCCAGTAGCCCGGTCGCCACAGGTACCGCGTCTCGCGATGAACCCAAATGCCGGGCACATAGACGCTGGTCTCGTCGGGCGCGGCGACGGACGGACCCTCGTCAATGGAAGGCGGCGGCGCGGGTAAGTAGTTCACTTCTTCTTGATTCGCGTTTGCCCAAAAACCGGCAGTCCATTGCCATCCATCGGCGGTCTCCTGCCAATTGCCCGGCATCCACTGCTTATCGGGCGGCGGCACGCGCCAGAACCCGCTGACCCAGAGGTAATCCTTGCCTTCGTCGTCCCATGCCCAATAGCCCGGAATCCAGATCACGTGATCGCCCGCGGGTTTCTCGTCGGGCGGAAGCTCGTCGATCGGATCAGGCGGTTTCTTGTCAACGACGTGGGAAGCCAATGGCCGCGCGTCGGAAGGCGTGGCGAACGCCTCATGCACTGGCCCGCGAGCCAGCACCTCGACGCCCTCCTTGGTTGCAGGGTCGTCCTGTACGGCCGGCGCGTTCGGCGCAAGGAAGCACATCAGGCCAAGAGCCGTGAGCGTTGCTTGCCAGGAATGGGTACCCATCGCAATGATCCTCCTTAAGAACCCGACTTCGTGGTCGCATGGGGAGACGCGAATGCAAAGTGTATTTTAGAGAAAAGCAAATGGCATGCCGGAGGAAAACGAAGGAGGCGCGGCTCATCGCATCGAGGAACCGCGCCTCATTTGAATTAGGGTCTTGCGCTTATTTCTCTTCCTTTTTCGCCTTCCCCGGCTCGACCACTAGAACGGTGAACGAGTCCGGCTCATACACGCGGCGCTCGCCCGCTTTGGGCTTCGCGGTGACCAGGAAAACGCGATGCGTTTTGGAATCGACCGCCATCGTTCGCGCGCCCGCCTGAGTCTTGACATTTTCCACTACCTCGAACTTACCTTTGTCGGCTTCACGAACGATGGTCAGCGTGCCGTCGCCGTTGGAGCTGAACGCCAAGCCGCTTTCTTGATCGAAACCGGCCGCGTCGGTCCCCTTGCCGATCGCCGGCGTATCAAGCACTTTGCCGTTTTCGATGTCCACTACGACCATCTTCTCATTGTGGCAGGTCGAGAACAGCCTTTTCTTCTTGAGATCGATCGCCAAGCCGGCCGGTTCCTCGCCGGGGCTTACCGACCAATGATGGACGACCTTGAGCTTGTCGGCGTCGACGTCGACGATCTCGTTCTTGTTCTCGATGTTCACGTAGATGTGGCCTTTTTCATCCGAAACCACGCCTTCGGGTTTCCCGCCGAGGTCCACGGTGCCGACGACCTTCTCGGTTTTGACGTCGATGGCGGTGGCGTCCTTGCTACCCGCGTTCATGGTGAAGACGCGGTTGGTGGCGGGGTCGTAGAGGATGGCGTCGGGCCGCTTGCCCACCTTGATGCGTTTGACTTCCTCAAGAGTTTTGAGGTCGAATTCGGTCACACTGTCGTCTCCGCCGTTGCTGATGAAGCCGCGCTTGGCTTCCTGGACCAGTGCGACGCCGTGTACGCCCTGTGTTTTGGCTATCTCGCCCGCCAGTTTTCCTTTCTCCATGTCCACCACCATTACGCGGTTCGCGCGGGCGATGAACAGCCGGTTGCCGGTGCCGTCGAAGGTGAGGTAATCCCACCCGCCTTCGCCTCCGAGAACGTACTTTTGAGTGATCGAGTAGCTCGGTCCCGCCGCCTTATCCTCGGCGGTCCCAACCGCGACGAAGAAGGCCAACATGGACAATGCGAAAACGGATCGAGTCATGGCATGCCTTTCCGCACTCAATGTGCAGCGATGAGAGTGAACACGAATGGCGCCCTGGTACCCTGGTTTACGAGAATAGCCGTCGCCGGTGGGGTTGCCAATCAAAATATCGCAACGCGCCGACCCGACTGTGTAAAATGTGATTAGATGCAATTGACGATAATCGAAAGGGAAGGTGTGCATCATGACGCAAAAGGCAACATTCGGCGCGGGGTGCTTCTGGGGCGTGGAGGCGGCGTTTCGGCGCGTAAACGGCGTCGTCGGAGCGGCGGTCGGTTACATGGGCGGCACGCTCGACAAGCCGACGTATGAAGATGTCTGCACGGACCGCACCGGCCACGCGGAGGTGGTGCAGGTCGAATATGATCCGGCCAAGGTTTCCTACGATGAACTGCTCAAGGTGTTTTGGGACAATCACAATCCCACGACTCTCAATCGCCAGGGACCGGATTTCGGCAGTCAGTATCGCTCAGCGGTGTTTTTCCATTCGGCCGATCAACAGATTGCAGCGGAAAACTCAAAGGAAAAGCTCCAGGCGAGCGGCCGCTTCAATCGGCCGATCGTGACTGAAATCACTCCGGCCGCGACGTTTCACCGCGCGGAGGAATATCACCAGCAATACTTGGAGAAGCGCGGCATGGCGCAGTGCCACATCTGAACGGCAGGCGCGAAGCAATTACGGCTTCGCTTCCGCCCTGTGCGCGAAGCGTTCCAGGGACGTTTTCGCGTGTTTCGTGATTTCCAATTCCGCGGGGCCGCCGGCAAGTGCTTTCAGCATATCTTTCGCCTCAGGAGTGCCGATCCGCTCCAGTATTTCCAGAGCCATTTGCCGGCGATTTGATTCGCCCTCCTTCGTCCGTGTTTCCATCACTCTCAGGATCTGCTCGACCCGAGTCTTTGCTTCCGCACTCAAGGGCTTATTCTTGAGAGCGTCATGCAGGTATTTCTCGACGAGTTCGCCGCCCCTTAGTAATTCCTCCGTGGCTTTTTCCCGAACGTCGAAATCGGCGCTGCCAAGGTTTTTCACGAAGCTGGCAATCCGGTCGCGATCCAGGGCCTCCGGCGCCTTCAATTGGTCGCCGAGATATTCGAAGGCCTTCTTGGGATTAGCGACCAAAGTCTGCACGGCCCGATACGACGCCTGGTCGCCTTCGTCGCCTAAAGCACTCCATAGACGCGTCAGGTCTTTCGCGTTCAATTCTTCTTTGTGGGGTCCCACGATCTTGAGCAGCCCGTTCGCATCCCACGCGGCGGCCGAACCGTCGTCGCCCCCTGCGGCCAGGATATTGCCGATCTTGGAGAACGCTACCGCCGATAAGCCGGTCTTCAATCCCGCAACTTGGTACGTGTCCTTGCCGGTGAACAGGTCCCAGAAATGAACCTTCTGATCCTTGCCGGCCGATGCCAGCACCTTGCCGTCCGGCGAAAAGGCGATCGCGGGAATGGCGCCCTCATAGGTTTGCACGCGCAAGGTTTTGCGCTGAGAAACGACATCGAAAAAGATGATCGATTGGTCGCGGCTGGACGACGCGACGGTCTGTCCGTCCGGCGCGAACGCGACCGAAAGGACCCAACCCTGGTGCACGAGATATTGAAAGGATTCCTTGCTACCGTCGACATCCCAGACCCGGACCGTGCGGTCCTTGCTTCCCGACACGATGCGTTTGCCGGTGGGAGAAAATGCCAGCGCGGTCACGCCATTCTCGTGGCCCTTCAACGACCGGACTTCCACGCCTTTGTCCGGATCCCAAATGTGAATCAGTTTATCCGCGCCGCCCGAAGCGATGAGTTTGGCGTCGGAGGAGTAGGCGACTGCATTTACGGCTCCGTCCTTCGCTTCGAACTTCTGTAATTCCTTGACCGGATCGATCTGCCAGATCCGAACGGTCTTGTCCGCGCTCCCCGAGACAAGCGTCTTGCTGTCGGGTGCGAAAGCGAGCGCGTGAATGGCCCCCTTGAGCGCCGGAGACTCGCCGATTTCCTTGCCCTTTGCGATGTCCCATACGTGCACGCGCTTGTCGGCGCCTCCGGTCGCGAGGAACTTCCCTTCGGGAGAAAGCGCGACCGCGTTCACCGCGCCCTCATGGTTAAGTTTTTCGCCCACCGGCTTGACCAGGGGTTCCCCCTCCCCCTGTGCCTGTCCAATCAGCGTTGCCAGGCAAAAAAGTACAGCGAATGTGAAGCGAGTATTCATGGAACCTCTCTCCCAACCCAGCCAGCGAATCTGAGCGACGCTATTCTACCCGGATGGGACGCGGTTCGACTTGAAAAATAACGAACGATGTCCAACACCCAATGGGTCAGCCCTAAGCCTCCTCGCGGGACTCACCTGTACCGCTCCTTTCTCGAAAGTTAGAATTCCTTCGTTCAGTCTTGGATCGCCTCACGTCTCGGAGGTCCGCCGATGCCAGCCGCCGCACAGCGCCAGTTGCTCGCCGATGTGGAAGCCTTTTGCCAAGAAATCCGGCCCTTCGAAGAATTGTGCTACGTCGAGCATCGGTTCAACGATCAACTGCTGCCCTTGGCGCTCAAGCACAACATTCTCGGCATGCCCGTGCCCGAATCCTACGGTGGACGCGGAGCGGACACAGTGACCTACGCTCTAGCCCTCGCCCGCATAGGCCGCGAAGGGACCGGCGTTCGCACTTTCTTCTCCGGCCACAGCTCCATCGGCGAATACCCGATCATGATGTGGGGCAATGAGGACCAGAAACGCCGGTACCTTCCCTCGGCTTGCAAAGGTGAGAAGATTCTCGCCTTCGGTCTCACCGAGCCGGAGGCCGGCAGCAACCCCCTGGAGATGCAGTCGACTTACGAGAAACGGGGTGATCATTTCGTCCTCAACGGTGTGAAATACCTGATCTCCAACGGCGGAATCGCCCATGCCGTGGTCGGGTTCGCGTACCCAAAAGACCGCAAAGGTCGCATTAGCGCGTTCATTATCGATACCAATGCACCCGGATTTGCCAGCGAGGACCTGACGGCCAAACTGGGAATGCCAACCGCCAATACGGCCATGTTCGAGATGAACGAATGCCAAGTCCCGCTTTCCAACATGCTCGGCGCGGAGGGTGAGGGGTTCCGCATCGCCATGGGCACGCTCGTCAGCGGCCGCATCAGCGTGGCCGCCGGCTGTCTTGGCGTAATTGGGGATTGCCTAACGGAGGCGATCAATTATGCCAAGGAACGGCGGCAGCACGGCAAGGCGATCGCCAAGCATCAACTGGTGCAAGAACACCTCGCCGCCATCGAGATGCACCGCGCCGCCTCGGAGGCGATGGTCCTTCGCGCTGCCGAGGCCAAGGACGCCAGCGCCGCCGAGCCGAGCGACGTTGCATTGAAGACCAAAGCCGATCTCTTTGCCGCTCAGGCCAAGTTATTCGTCGCCAACGCCGCCTGGGACGCCGCCGATCGCGCCGTTCAGATTTACGGCGGCCGCGGCTGGTCCACGCTCTACCGGCCCGGCCGGCATCTCATGGATGTGCGCGTCTGTCGAATCTATGAGGGGACGGATGAGATTCTAAAGCTCAAGATTGCCGCGTCAGTGCTTGGGAAAGAGTACGAGGCGTTCAAGTGACGCTCATTCAGAAATCCTGCTCGATCAAAAAGTGATTCTTACTTAACCACTCCATCGGCCGTGAGCCACCAGGTTTGATCCGGACGGTTTGCGGCGCCGCGCATCAAGTCGTCGGGCGGATCAACCGTCGTTAAGAATGCGGTCGCGTCATTCTTCGATCCGGCAACATACCAGAAACGGCCGTCGGGGCTGTTCGGTGCAAGGAATCCCCGCTGCTTCCAATATCCGAGTTGAATGTTGTGGCTCCGCGGACCATTCGGCAGGGTAATCACGGGCGTGGTAACGCTAACCTTGTCACCCGTGAGAAGGTATTCCATTCCCCACCAGGCTAGCCGAGATTCCAAAGCAAGCTGCACATGCGGCACGCTGATGGCGCCCTGAAATTGGCCGGTTGCCACCTCCCAACTAATGAGCATTTGCTCTGCGGCAAGATTTCCTTTGCTTGCCGTTACAATCGCGGCGAGGCGTTTGCCATCGGGGCTAAATGCGGTACCGTGCACGGTATGGATGGTGTTGAACTTGGCGACCTGGCCGGTTTTCTGTATCAGCAGCCCGTCTCCGGTGCTGCTGAGGTCGAAACCATCGCCATTGAAAATCGCAAGCGTTTTTCGATCGTGGCTGAGAGCCGAACCCGATCCCACATCGGAGAACGCCCGCTCGCGCCGTGCCGGGACATGAAAAACGGGTTTCATTTGGGGCACGTCCCACAAGTCGATGTCGCCGGTTGGGTTGACGGTCAATAATCGGGCCTCGGTGATCAAATCAATGCGGGCGATTCGCTGAGGGGACAGCATCGGTCCCCCGCGGCCGGGACCTCGTCTTGGTGGGTAGGGCCGAAACCGCGCCGTTTCAATGCTATTCTCGGCCGAAACGATAAAGACATTTCCATCCGGATCGTTGTAGGCGAAACGTGTGCCGTCCAGACTTAGACTGAGATGCTGAATTGTTCCGACTCTCACTGGCCCGGCATTTAGAGCAACGCTGGACAACCTTTGTCCGGTGACGAGGTCATAACGGTCCAAAAGCGAGTTAAAGTCGCCGCCCTTAAGTACCGCAGCCACGTGCGCGGCCTCATCGCTAAAGAAAACGTCCTCGACGTCGGCAACTGGGCAATCAAGCGGAATCCGTTTGAAAATCGGCTGCACGACAACGTCGATCGGCCGCTCCTCTTTGATGACGACGCTGGGTACATATCTCTGTATTGGCGGCGTCCTGCGCGATTCCTGCCAAACTCTGAAAGCGACTGCCCCCGCCGCACCGCAAATCAAGAATACGGTGAATACTGCCGTTACCAGCAGCGCCACTCGCTCCGCGCCCATCTTTTTCTTGGCGCGAGGCGGCGGCGGATCCCGCTCCGGTCGCCGTGGGAGCGGTGGAGGTGGAACATCCACCGGCATTGCGACAAATGGCTCCTCTGACACTGGAACCGCGTCCGCCATCGGCTCAATCTTTAGAGCGGCGTCCTTCCCGGTGCTTTCAGCGAGAAAGGTTTGAAGGCAGGACGTGCATCGGACCCGCGTGCCGACTTGTTCGTCGGCGAGCGTGTGCGGCGTCAGACAACCAGGGCATTCAACTTGAACCGGCATGATGGCGTGGCTCCCAATCGCGCATCCATTGACGGACCATGCTACGCGCCGAATCATCGCCCTGCAAGCCAATATGCACGCGTGCTCTACACCACTCTCTCCGGCTTCATGCCCACGGCCTCGCGAACCAGCTTCATCGTCGCCTGCGCTTCGACGCGTGCCCTCCGCGCGCCCTTGCGCAACGCCTCTTCGACATAATCGAGGTTCTTCGCCAGCTCCTTGCGGCGCTCGCGGAACGGGCGGAAATACGCGTCAATCTTCTCCAACAGCGCTGCCTTCGCGTCGCCCCAACCCATGCCGCCCGCGCGATAGCGGGCCGCCTGCGTGACCTTTTCTTCCTCGGTCGCGAATAGACTGTAGAGCGCGAACACAGTGCACT
>Ga0207116_10227_pt1 | contig 15740 bp, 13 predicted proteins | sample Alteio_BWMinHeat_44_FD_153550 | JGI IMG/M metagenome (GOLD analysis project Ga0207116, IMG submission 153550) | Enriched cells from forest soil in Barre Woods Harvard Forest LTER site, Petersham, Massachusetts, United States -... | ecosystem: Environmental > Terrestrial > Soil > Temperate forest >... | reverse complement strand
TCTCGCGTTCGGCCTCGTCAGGCTCAAAGGTCTGGATCCAGATGCCCGTGAAGGCTGCGTTGACGTAATCGGTAAGGGTAGCAGTAAGGCTCAAGGTAGCTCCTTTGTGCTTGAGGAGGCGCAAAGAAAGGGCCGGCGTGGAGCTGGGGCTCGTCACGCGGGCCTGGAAATCGCGCTAAATGCATCGGCACAGGGCCGCTAATGCTCGATTTCTTGGTGGGGCGGCTGAGTATTGTAATACTCGCCCGTCTTCTGGTCGGTGGTCGTGATGCCGAGGGCCTTTTCCAGCCAGGAGCTGGCTTGCAGACAGTCGCTGCCGCTGTAGCCCTTGGTCTGGACGGTGGTCTCACCCTTAGGCGAAACTACGACTTCGATGGTGCGAGCCATCATAGGTTCTCCACGATGATGGGTTGGGGTTCATGGGTCTCGACTTCTGTCAGTGCGAGGTACTCCTGGACGGCCGGAAGCAGAAACTCTGGTCGTTCTGCGTCGGAAAAGTGCACAAAGGGCTCTTCCTTGCCGCTTTGGAAGAGCTCGACCTCGGCCAGCTCATAGTGCCGGCCGTTGGCCGCTTCCTCCTCGGTGACATTGATAGTGGTGACTGCAAACCCGGGCGTGCCGTCGGCGTTCATGCACGCGGACACCAGGGTCACTGGGTATTTGTCATCAAGCACAGCCATGCTCATTCCTCCCACTTGGTAATTTGCCGCTCTAGGCGGACGATTTGCCGTTGATGTTTTTCGGCGGCGTTGAATGCCCGGCGCAGACGGCTTTGCCAGCGCGCCAGGGCCTGCCTTTCGTGGTCGAGCCGACCTCGCAGCTTCTGGAGTTGATGCTGCCGATTGGTGTCCGTGCTCGTTGGTGGCGAAGCGGGCCGGACGATCTGTCGGCGTGGCGTGGACATCTCAGCCACCCCCTTCGATGATCTGCAGCTTGATGCTGCCGTCCTGGAGCAGCTCTTCGCAGACGCGGTGGCCGTGCCTGTTGGCCTCCAACCGTGCCTTCTCTACCGCGTACCGTTGTAAAAAGCTGTCTAGACGAGCCTGATCGCCCCACGCGCCGTTGTAATTGTCAAAGTGGATCACTCCTGACGTGGTGTCGATGACGGCCGGGTACTGCCACTCGGGCAGCTGCAGGAGCAAGCCCGTGGCCTCACCGCTAAAAAGCTCGGCCGTGCCGCGAATCGGCTGGGCCAGGCCCAGTCGCTGGCAGGCGTTCGCAACGGCGATAGGGTCGTGAACCTTGGTCTGCAGGGTGACAATGTGCGACATCGGGTGAGGTCCTCCTTCAAAGGGGGAGTTGGGGTATTGCTGAAGGTGTTGGATCAGATGCATTTCGATCAGGCCGGACCGGTGCCTTGATTGGGCTTGGGCTGCTGATCGAAAGCTTTGGCCTTGCGAAGTTGTTCCTGCAGCCAGGAATCCTTGAGCTGCCAGAGCCAGAGGTAATTGCCACTGGGGAACAAGGGAATCACATGGTCTAATTCGGCGCCGCAGGCGGGACAGTGGTAGCTATGACTGGTCGTGCCGAAGTCATAAGCGTCGACGTCGATGCCTGCAGCGCTGAAAGCATCGACTGGGGTTTTACAGCCGGGCACGGCACGAGCGTGCCCTCGACGCGAAGCAAGAACAGGCGCTGCTTGTCCAACTCGCCTAGCAACTCTCTGGGGGTCTTTAGCAGGTCGCGATTGAGCATGGACGTGCCTTTCCGTTCGGATTCAGGATGAGGGCCTTGCCTGCTGAAGGAGAAACTTCACAACCGCTTCCGCCAACTCGGCGTGCAGATCATCAATGGTCAGCCGCACGCAATCAGGGTGTTCAACACGGACCTGCAAATGGAAGCAATCGTCGCGGTATTGGCTGAACTCAAGACCACTCGCGTGCAGACTTTCACCGCAGAGCTTGGCCTGCTTTGTAGCCAGGTCCTTCTTAGCCTGCTCATGGACCCTGGCGGTGCTTAGCAGCTCCAAGCCTTTGCAATACGCAACCAGGTACTCTTGGAGGTAGCGCCGTTCGATATCCCTGGCGATGGCACGCGGCTCACGCTGGGCACTCACGGTGATGTCGTTGGGCCGGTCCTTGTCGTGCCAGGGATAGATGGTGCCGCCGCTTCTGGGGTATTCACCATTGATGGCGATGCGACCGCCGTACTTGTCGTAGCGCAGGTGCAACTTGGCACCGTCGGGACCGGCCAGCAGTTGCCAGTCATCGACGTGTTCGTTCTTGGGTTCGTCCCAGGTCCAGCCTTCCAGGTGGCTTGCAATCTGTTGAGTGAGGGTTGCGAATTCGAGGTTCTCCATGAGCGCACTTTTCACGTTGGGGAGTTTGAGGGATGGGTGGTGGTGGAGTGCTGTCGACACTTAAGAACTGTCGGAGCCGAAGAGGGGCAGGTCATTGAGCCGGGATTCCGTTCCCAGGAGAACGAGCGATCCATGCTGTGGGGGAAAGAACACCGGCAGGCCTTGGGACCTGCCGGTGCAGTAAACTGTTGATACGCGTGGTTATCAGCTAGAGGCAATGCTAGCGAGACTCAACTCGGAAGCCAGCAAATTGAGCGTCAAATCGGCATCCACGGGAATGCTTCGTAGCCAGCGTGTCCACTGGCCGACCATGAGGCCGGCGGCAATTGACGCCGTGTAGATCGTCGAACGTCCTGTGCAGGAACCCGTGAATGCCTCTGCTTCGTCAAACAGCGTAGCGGCATAGCCAGCGTCCGTGGCTGGTGAAGCAACCGCCAATACACGCAGGACCTCGGCACTCATGCGGCCGTCTATGAACAGGGCTACGGAATGCCGCAAGCTTTCCCAGAGCAACCGGCGCGTACTGATGCTGTCCACGCAGGCAAACACGATCAAACGCTTGTCACCTGCGATGGTCCTAGCTGTCGATCGTTTGAACCGCTCAGCTACAGCGTGGACATGAACAGAAAGGTTGAGGCGGCGGCACAGCTCCGCAGTGGCAACGACCTTCTGGGTGCCCAGGTCTTCGACACAGTAGCCCTGGGAAGCTAGGTTTTCCGGGCCGACGGTGTCGTGATCGCACAAGGTCAGGCAGGGCACGCCCATCGCCGCCAGTTGCAGGGCGACCTGGCGGCCGATGGCGCCGACACCGATGACCAGGGCGTGACACCGGGCCAGCCGCTCGGGGGGCACGAGGTCACGCTGGCGCAGGTCGCGGTCAGCCAGCGTGAGGGCAGTCGCGGCACTCATGCGGGACATCCTCCTCGAAAGCCATGGGATCGAAATCTCCAGAGACCAGGCCCCAGCCGAATCTTTCCCACCAGGGCACGCCAGCCAGCGCATCGGGCTGGGAAGGATGGGTGACGATGGTCAAGGACGGCAGGTGACGGTGGACGTTGGCCTCGTACTCCTGACGCCACCGGGCTGCGTGATCGCCAAGCAGCGGTTTGCCCAGCAAGCTGTCCGGCCAAGCCGACCAGTCCACGCGGACTGAAATTTCCTTGTCGACCCTGGGGCCGACGTTGAACGTCAACTGTGCGAAGGTCTGGCCGCTGCGGGCCAGGATCATCATCACGGCCCAGTCGCAGGAGCCAAAGCCGCGGGCAAAGGTTTCCTCGTCGATGCTGCTGGGCAGGGGTGAGTCGCCAGGGTGCGTGTGGATCCACAAGCGGCCACAGCGTTCAGGCGACAGGCCTTGTTCGAGGCACTGGTCAAAGTGGTCGGCCACGGCGTCGTCCAGGAACCGCACCGTCATGGCCGTGGTCTGCTGACGGACGGTCACGAAGTCCTGTACGCGCAGCAACTGGTCGGTAGCAGATAGGCCAAAGCCGCCGATCTCGGTCTCGCCGAGGTGGCAGAAAAAGGCCAGTTTCAACCAGGCCAAAGGCGCAAAGGTCAAGCACGGTTCAGGCCGCGCGAGGCGAGGTGGTGTCAGAGTCCAGGGACGTTGCATGAAGGTCCTCCTCGGATGTGGGATCAGGCAAAGTGTCGGACATCGGCTCGGCCGCACCTGGATCGGAAGGCGCCGGCGGCGAGACCGACCGACAGGCAGGACACAAGCTGCTGCCATGCTTCTGTTCGTCGCGGGCAAACACGGCCTCGCAATCCACGCAGATGCGCCGACACTCAGTGCAGCACCTTCGCCGCGATGCTTGTGTAAGAGCCAGGCAGCTTTGACAGCTCCCGCGCTGGCACACCTGGCAGAGTTCCAGGCAGTGCGTGCAGCGCAGGCCGTCGCAGCTCCAGCAGAAGGAAGCACAGTCCTGGCAGTAATCGCGACTACAGGCTTCACAGAAGCTGCGATCGTCGTCAGGCAGGGGACACTGACAGTCGTGGCAGCGGGCGCCGGCCCATTCTTCCAGGGCCACATGAGGACTGCTGGCGTTGTAGGTGACAAGGACACCGAGGACCAAGGTGTAGGCATCGGCAAGCCTGCCCTGTTCCAGGGCATCTCCAAGCGGCTTCTTGGCAGCGCCGGGACAGAGCTTGGAGCGCTTGACATGCGGATGCGTGACGTCTTCGCTGGCATCCGGGGGGTGCGGATCGAGTGCGACTACGTCAAAGCAGAAGTCGTCCATGGTACGCGTCAGGCGCTCCCAGAAGAAGCGAATCTCAAAGGGGCCCAGGTAGACGTCCTTCAAGGTGATGGGCTCGGTGGCAGCGCTGATGGCTTTGGCCTGCCAGTCGATGGTGAGGCTGCCGAAGTCCGCCTCGATTTGCCGTAACTCTTCCAGCAAAAATCGTAGTGACGGTGCAGGCGGTGTTGGGCGCGCCAGATTGCGAGCGGCATCCGCGGCGCTGTCATACAGGTCGCGGACGCAGGTCACGACGGTGGTTTGCAGGTCCGTCATGACGCTGGTGAGTCTCAATTGCCGGGCCATGTCGACACGGCGGCGGGCTTCGCGCAAGGCACGCTGACAGTGCTCCAGACCGGATAGAAAGTCATGAAAGCCGTCCTGGTGGGCGGCCTGGTGCATGGCGTCCCGAAGCTTGGAGGCGGCGCGGAGCAAAAGTTTTACGGGCTGCATGGTTCTCCTTTCAAAACAAAAAGGACACCGGCCAGGGGAGCAAAGTCCTAACCAATGCCCCAATGAAAAGGATTGAAGTCTCAGACAGCGGGTCGTGCTCCCTGGATTTTGGTGGGAGTCATGCTGACGCGGTCGCCCTCTTGGAGGATCTGGTCCGCGCTGACGGGAAGGCGATTGACGCGGATGAGAAAGTCTTCGGACTTGGCGGTGGGAAGCCGCTCGGTGAAGAGCTGGGTGACTGTGGTGCCTGATTCGACTTCGATGCGGTCGGCGAAGCCCCCACCACTGTTGTTGATGAACAGAATCTTCATGCAGACCTCCTTTGAGAAAGGGACAGAGGAGAAAAACGGGAACGGTCAAAAGGCCGCGACCCGTGGGGGACGGCCAACCGCTGGCAGCCTGTCAGAGAACGTCGCCCTGTCGCCAATGCTGGCCCGCGGTTGACTGACTGACGGCTAGGAAAATTCGTGGTGCCCGAAACCTAAATCACCGTGCGCGATTCAGCTGCACAGCCAGGTAGTGTCTTTTTGAGTAGTGGGAATAAAAAATGGGAATCCCGTGACACCCTCAAGGCGCCGAGCCCCAAGGAGGAATTCCCATGGCTGCTATTCTCCAACGACCGTCCTTCTGCGTCAAGGAAAGGTTTTGCAAACGCTTTCAAAAATGTCGCCATGCTTCGGTGCGGATACGCTACTTGATAATTCTTAATCTCTGGGGCGGACGCAGCGCCAGGGAAACCGAGCGTGTGCTGAAGGTCCACAACACCACGGTTTACCGCGTCGCCAAGCGTTTTCGAGAACGCGGCGAAGCTTCGCTTTGGGATGGGCGTGAAGACAACGGGCCAGAGAAACTGTCTGACGACTTTTTGGGGCTTCTGGATCGTGTGGTGCGCGGCAAGGCGCCAGAGTACGGTTGGCGACGGCCGACGTGGACCCGAGAAATGCTGGTCATCACCATGCAGCGCCAGACAGGCGTTCGGATTCATGTGGCAACCATGAGCCGCGCCTTGGCTTTGATCCGCGCTCGTCGCGCCAATCCGCGTCCGCGCGTGAGGTGTCCGTGGCATCCCGCGGTAAAAACCAGGCGTATCAATGCTCTGCAGCGTCTGCTCGCAACCTTGCCCCGCTCGGAGGCAGCGGTCTACGAGGACGAGGTCGATGTTCATTTGAATCCCAAAATTGGCTTGGATTGGATGGGCAAGGGGCAGCAGAAAGAAACGTTGACCCCTGGGCAAAACGAGAAGCGGTATCTGGCGGGGGCCATGGACGTGCGCAGCCAGGAGATTCACTGAGTGGAAGGGGACAAGAAAAACAGTTGGCTCTTTTGGGACCTGCTCTACAAGTTGACGCGCGTGTATGCCAACGCCAAGGTCATCCACGTAATTTTGGACAATTACAGCATTCATCGCAGCCACATCACCGCCGTGGCGTTGATGAATTTTGCGACACGAATCCGCCTGCACTTTTTGCCACCGTATTGTCCGGACCATAATGCCATCGAGCGTATCTGGCAGGATTTGCATGCGAATGTAACCCGCAACCACTGTTGTGCAACCATGACGAAGCTAATGCGTGAGGTTCGCCATTACTTATGCAAACGCAATCGCCAGACCGCGCGGACTGCTGCAACCGCTACAGCTGCGTAATTGCGCACGGTGATTTAGGCCTCGGCCATTGAATAATGACCCGGAATTGGCCGCAATTTAGGTCCCTCGATGTGGCCGGACGGACCGGGGATCGCCAAGAGAGCTGTCCAAAATGGCTAGCTGCTGGCCACTTAATAATGACTCAAAAACGGCGAAAATTAAGAGGCCCGATCCGCCTGCGGTCCGCCGATTATGCGATCATAGATCGAAGGTCAGGGGTGATACGGTCCAGACCGTGCGCTTGCACAATTGACGTGACAACTAGGGGGGAAATCTGACCTTTGACCTCCCTAGTAGTCGCCACCGATCAACCACCCGAAGTGGTTTTGATGCGCCCTGCGTGGCTTGTTTTGAGGCGCCGGTGACACAAGCGTAGACCTGTTGTATCGGCTATCGCTGGGGCAGGATTGCTGAAGCGCTTCAACTTTTCGACATCATCCCGATTGCATCGTCGGAGCAGTGTTTTGCAGCCTAACTGTAGCGCAAGGCCCGGACAACCGGGCACGCCAGCGGACAAACCGTCGCGAAGGCCACCATCTCGCACAACCGCGTTTATGCACAAAAAAAACCAGGCTATTGCACTTATGCGGACCCAAGTGCACGAAGGCGGAAAACAGCCGCTGCCCGCCCGTACCGAACTCCGCAACCGCTGCTAGTGCCGCCTTCCATGCCTCCTGCTGGGCGCGACCTAGTGCTCCTGCAAGGCTGACTTGACTGGATGTTGTCAAACAAACAGGAGTTTCATTATCCGACAAACAAGGTCAAGGCGGCTGCATAGGGCTTTTGGAACGGCTTCTGACAGACCACTAGCGCGATTCAAAGCTTGTGCCCCACTGTCGTGCTGAGTATTCCTGCTGTAGACAGCGCTTAAGATTGTTCCGTCGAGCCACCGGTCCTCTGTAGCCTGCGAAGCACGACTGCGGGTACTTGGTGAAGCAGTTTACGAAGCTCCTCTTCATTCTTATCGGCCAGCCAATTGGCAACCGAGTCAACAACGTCGACCTTTTTGGCCTGCCTCTCTTTAGCTACTCTCTTTCGAAACGATTCCCATTGTTCTTCGTATTCGTCCATCGCACGGCGATGGCGGACAACCATGTCGATCAGTTCCGTGAGGGCGTCGGTGAATCCACGATGACCGTCGTAGCCAAAGATGTGGGCGTGTTCGTGCAAAAAAACGGCAAAGGCCTCCGCGAAATCCATGACGAAAACATCCGCGGCCAGAAACACTTCTCTGGACCGATAGGTGCGGCCGTTTTTCAATTCGCCCAATAGTGTCTCGGTCTGGGCCACCGTATACGACGTGCTCCCATGGTCGAACACTGCGGCCACATGCGGGATGAGCTCTCGCATGATTCGGGACAGCAACTGGATCGACTCCGCCTCGGTCCGTGACGGCAGCCGCTGATTCCCACGTTTGGCTTCCTCCAGTGCCTTTGCACGCAGATCCTCGATGTGTCGACGTGCGTTGAGAGCCCCAAACTTGCCGAAATACTGGGGCAGGCAAACTTTTTTTTCCTCGCGCCACTTCTTTTCGAGAGTCTCAAATTGTAACAGCTCACAGGCGTCTTCCGATTTGGAGCGCGCGAAATACCCGTCGCCGAAGATCTCCCGCCCAACGGCGGTCGACCAACTGTGGTACCCTACTGCGTCTGCGACCTCATTGAGCAACGGATGACCCTTCGACCAACAATGCTTGGCTCTTTCCACAATGACACGCGCGCCATCTTCATACCCCTTGACCCCGTAGCGGGCAAAGTGGTTGAAGAACAGCCGCATTATTGCCTCGCCAAAGGCTTTACGGTCGCGGTCATTGCTGATCTTTTTCTCGATTGCTCCATACGCCTTGTCGATTACGAGCACAAGCGGAATGTCCAACATTTCCCCCCGCTTGAGTTTGCGATAAAACACGTGTCCCCGACCGTCGGTGGATTCGTAGATGCTGAACGCCCCACGGTAGCTTTCCCACAGCTTCACGCCAAGGAGAGGGTTGCCCTCGTTAAAGAAGTGCGAGAGGCTTTGGGCCAGCGCTTTGGTCAGCTTTGCCGAGCAGTTCCGCAAGAGAAGATGAGCTCCGACGATTTCCTCGTCATTCTCGTAGAAATCGTATTCGACCGGATAGATGCCCGTTTCGAGGACTGGTGTTTCAGCAATGCGCACGCGCAGTACGCCTTTCCCCGAAGCCGCAATGACGTTCACGGAATGGTTGCGCAGGAGACATGTGGCAGCGACCTTGAAGCCTTCCCCGTAGTGACCGATGTCCTCCTCACCCTTTTCGCTGCCGAGGTAAAAGAGTCGATCCAGGTTGAATGCAGACGGCGCTGTAATCTGCACGTCTTTTCCGTCGACGATGACATGGACCTCTGTAAGGCGGTCGCGGTTGGCATCGAAGAAGTTTTGCATGAGATCGCGAGCGATGTAAACTTCATCCCAGTCCACCCCCCACGCTGTTGTGACAGCGCTGGTCAGCGTCTTGGTGAACCGGAGGTTTTTTCCGATGCCTTGAAGTTCTGCGCTGGCATTGTGTTTCGACATACGACACCGAAGTGGTTGTGGCAGGCCGGAAGTAAAGGGGTCGTTCATCCGGGCCCCGGCCCGGACGTTTTCGAGAAAAGAGACGCAACTGGCGGGCTTTCCTCCTCTATCGTGCGGGACTCAAGATCTCTTTGCCGCTGCCACAACTCCGCTGTCAGCAGCCAGCGCGGTAAAGTATCATATCCTCGATGATCAAGGACTTTCCGTTTCGTTGGTCCACCCGATCAACAGCCCTGCCAATCGACAACCAAGACTTTGGACGTCCGCAACTAAACTGTACTACCACCGATTCCTGTCTTTGAACTTGCGGCCATTTTGACAATTGGCATTCCGTGAAATCAGGCCAAATTGCATTCTGGGGCGATGTCATTCACGGCTGGTGGAATGGCCAATACCGCGTTCGCGGTAAAGTACCTTTAGATTGCGGCCCGCCTCCATGTGGTCGGGCACCAACTGCAACACGTCCTTCAACGCTCGCTCCGCGGCTTGCCAGTCCCGGCCTTCTTGCAAATAGACGTAGCTCAGCAATTCGCGCGGCTCAACCATGGCTGGAAAGCGTTCGATGGTTTGCTCAATCGCGGCGCGAGCCGCCTCAAATTCCTGGCGTGCCAACAAAACGCGGCCGCGAACGCAGGCCGCGTGCAAAGCGCCGTGCTGACCGCCTTCCAACTCCTGGGCCAGCGCTTCCAACTCGGACCAGCGGAGTTGCCGCAGCAGCAGTTCCATGAGGCCGCGCCAGGCCGGCTCATAGTAAGGACGCTCGCTCAAGGCCGCGCGCCATTGCGCTTCGGCCTCGGCCAAGCGATTCATGGCGCGGAAGGCCTTGGCCAGATAGTCTCGCGTTGTGTAGCCGCGCAAGCCGGGATTGAAGCTGGCCAGGTGATCGCCGGGAGGCATGCTGAGACACCGCTGCCAGCAATCGGCGGCGCCCGCCCAGTCTTGCAGGGCGCTGCGCGACACTCCTTCCTGGAACAGGATTTCCAGGTCATCCACGAACACGGCTTTGGCCGCCAGGCTTACCTCCAGCGCCGCTTGGGGGGCGCCCAGCGTCAAATGGCACTGGGCAATCAGGGCGTAGAGCTTGCGCACAATCGAGTCGGTCGGTGCCGAGCCGCGCAGGCTGCGGGTCAGGGCGGCCAACGCTTCGCGCGTCTGACCCATTTCTTTGTAGACCTGACCGAGGTTGAACAGCGTGAAGGGATGATCGGGTTGCTCGGATTGTTCCAGGAGCAAGATGCGCAGGTCGCGCTCCAGCTTGCGGCCGCGCAGGGCTCGATCTTGATAGCCGGTGTGCTGAATCACCACGTCGCTGCGGCGGAACTGGCCGCCGGAGGCCTTGACCGCCGGCAAGATCTGCTCGTGAATGCGAAACGCCCAGCGCACATCGGGCCGGTTGCGGAACAGGCGCATGTGATCCACCACTGTCGCCACGCCGCCCGCGTCGGGAAGGCAGTGACAGCGCATAATGTAGGCGGCATTTTCCTCCTGGAGGCCGGCAAACAGACCTCGCAGCTTGGCGCGGTTGTCCTCGTCGATGCGGTCGTCGGCATCGAGCCAGAAGATCCAGTGCCCCGTGGCATGGTGCAGGCTTTCGTTGCGGGCGGCGGCGAAATGGTCGATCCACGCGAAGTCGAAGACCTGGGCGCCGTGCCGCAGGGCCACGGCCTTGGTGGCGTCGGTTGAGCCGGTATCGACGACGATCATCTCGTCCACCAGGTCGGCGACCGACGCCAGGCACGCGGGCAGGTTGTGCTCTTCGTTTTTCACGATCATGCACAGCGACACCCGCTGCTTGTGGCCTTGGGCCGCGGCGGCACGCTGGGCGCGATCCTTCAGGAGCAGCCGAAGATTGTTTTGCGCCTCGGCGTTCTGCGGGTCGAGCGCCAGCACGTCATGGAGAGCCTGCTCAGCCGCTGCCCAATCCTTTCCTTCCTGAAGGAGTGCGTGGCTGAGCAGCACACGCGGCAGCAGCGCTTCCGGAGCCAGGGCGATGGCCTGCCGGAAGAACTGCTGGGCAGCGGCAAACTGCTGCCGAGCCAGTTGCGCTCGGCCGCGCAACACGCAGGCCTCCGCAGCCAGCTTCGAATCCTTGGCAACTTCGCTTGCGGTCTTTTCCACGTCGTCCCAGCGATTTTGACTGACGTAGATCTGCGCCAACCCCAGCCAGGCCGGGGTCAATCCGGGGCACTCGGCCACGGCCGCTTTCCACTGTGCTTCCGCTTCATCAAGGCGATCCTGATCGCGGTACACCTGGCCCAGGAAGCTCCGCGTCCGATAGCTGTAAAGGCCCGCGTCGGAGCTCATCAAGTGCTGGCCAGGCGGCAAACGCAACAGCTCCAGCAAGCATGCCTCGGCTCCGGCCCATTTCCTTTGTTCGTGCAGGACCACCGCCTCATGAAACAAGAGCTCGCCATCGTCGGGAAAGTGCGTGCGCCCGGCCCGGCAAGCAACCAGGGCTTCCTCATGCTGGCCACGCTGCTGGTGGATGCGGGCGATGAGAGCATACACCTTGCGCATCAGCGGGTCGTGCGGGGGCGAGTTGGCCAGGCTGCGCCGCAAGCAATCGAGCGCTTCGTCCTTGTGCTCCGGCAGAAGGGTGGTGGCCAGGTTGTAGAGCGTGAAGGCGTCCTCGGGATTCTCGGCCAGGGCCAGGCGTAACAGCCGCCGGTTGCGGTCCACCTTGGCGGCCTGTCCGGATGGGTCATTGTAGCCGCGGTGGTCGATGACAATGTCGGTGCGGAACACCTCGGCGCCGACCCGCCGCAGCGACAGCAAGATTTGCTCATGGATGCGGCCCTGCCAGCGGACGTCGGGCCGGTTGGGAAAGAGCCGCACCTGATCGACCTGGGCCGCCGCATGGCTGGAGCCCTCGATCGGCGAAACCTGGCGCATCAGCCAGCAGGCTGCTTGACATTGCAGCGAAGCCAATAACTGCCGCAAGCGCTGGCGGTTGGTTTCATCGAGTCTTTCGTCAGCGTCCAGCCACAGGATCCACTGGCCGGTGGCGTGCTTGATGCTCTCGTTGCGCGCCGCCGCGAAATCATCCACCCACACGAAGTCAAACACCTTGGCGCCAGAGCGCTCGGCCACTTCCCTGGTGCGGTCGGTCGAGCCGGTGTCGACCACGATCATCTCATCAACCAGATCGGCCACCGACCGTAGGCACGCCTCCAGGTTGGCCTCCTCATCGCGGACGATCATGGCCAGCGACACGCGCGGGGCGCCCGCCCGAGGAGGAGTGCTGAGACGGCCTGCGACGGTCTTGGCCGGCAGCCTGCACACCGGCCGCTCCGGAAGCGCCGCCAGCCGGCCCTGCACGGCAGCGGCGGCATGGTCCCACGTCAAGTTTTCCCGGACGTAAGCCGCCCCTTTGAGTGCTTTGGCGCGGGCCTCCTCGGGGTGCTCGACGACATGCCGCAGCAGGGATTCCAGGACCGCGGCGTCCGGCTCCGCCAGGAAGGGGATGCCGACGGTTTCCAGGTTATCGATGCGGTTTTCTTTGAAATACCCCAGCCTAGCCGGCACCAGGAAGGCGCGCTTGTCGTCGCAGAAGTCCAGGGCGGCGCCGTGACCGGTGACAATCACCGGCAAGCCCGCCGCCATCGCCTCGGCAATCGGTAGGCCGAAGCCCTCGCCACGGTAGGGCTGCACCAGGCACTGGCAGGACCGGTACAGTGCGGCCATCTCCTCGGCCGAAAGCTCGCCATCGAGATACTCGATCTCCGGCGCCTCCGCGCGAGCCTGGAAGTCAGCGATGAGCTTCTCCGCCGTCTGGCCTTGGTAAAAGGATTGGGCGCCAATGTCCTTGACGACCAGGCACACATCGTCGGCACGCCTGAAGGCGTTGCCATAAGCGCGCAGCAAAACATCGATGCCCTTGCGATGCAGTGTGCCGCCGACGAACAGAAAGCGAAAAGTCTTACTGGTGCGCAGCGGGAACGGCGCGCACTCACCGGCCCATCGCTCAATATCCACACCAAGGGGTACGACGTGGACGCGGTCGGCCGGCACGCCGCCGCGGACGTAACAGTCACGGACGTAAGAGGAATACGCCCAGACCTCGTCCACCTGGTTCTTGAGGACTTCAGCCCAGCGCCGGGGCACGCTCCCGAATTCCCAGGGCTGGATTACCACCCAGTAGCCATCGGCGGCAGGCGGGTCCCACAGCGGCGGCCAGCGGTGCCGTACCGTCACAGCGCGGACATCGGCAGGCGGACGCTCCAGCGCCTCGGCCAGGAGCGGTGGCAGCTTGGCCGGCGGCCCGGCGGTACCTGTTTCCGAAACCGCTTTGGAAGTGGATGACAACTTCACGGGAACGCCACGCTTTAAAAGCCGCGCACACAGCTCGCGATTGACCAGGGCCAGCGAATGCAGCGTTTGGAATGCTCCCTCCCACACAACCGGCCCCAGGTCGCAGGGTGTCGCGCTGCAAGCAGCAACGGGCGGCGTGAACCAGTCGCGTGCCGGCAGCAAGGCGGGCGCCGCCGCGTGCAGCCGGCCGTAGCGCCAGGCCAGCCGGTTTTGCTCGGGCCAAGCCCCGGCGTCACCCAGGACCTGGTAGAGGGCCGTGGCCGCCGCCACGTCAAAGGGATTGCTCTCCACCGCGTGTCGCAAAGGCGCCAGCGCCTCCGCGCGCTGCCCGGCCCGCGCCAGGGCGCAGCCCAGCGCCGCTTGCGTCGCCGGGATGTCGGGCGCGGCCGCCACGGTTTCGTAGTAGTGCGCCAGGCTGCCCGTCAGCGTGGCCAGGAGCGAATGCAACCGCCAGCTAAGGATCGCGCGTTTGGCCCGCTCTTCCCCCGCGGCATCGCCGGCATGGGACCAGGCCGCGCGCTCCCAGGCCACGCCGAAAAGATCGAAGGCCGGCGCCAGGTGCGGCGCGTCGAGCGCCGCTTTGCTCAAACATGGCACGCGGTCGAGCAGCAACAGGGCCTGGCGCGCGACCTCGGCGCCAGGGCCCGTCTGTCCCGCGGCGACCAGCGCTTCCGCGAGATTGAGGCGGGCCACGGCGTGCTCCGGCTCGACGAGGACGGCGCGCCGCAGCGCCTCGATGACCGGCATCCAGTCGCTGTCTTTTCTTGCCGCCAAGCCGTGCGACAAGGCCACAGCCAGTGCGTTGTGTAGCGCGGCCGAGCGCGGCTGCTCGCGCACGCCTTCTTCCAGCGCGGCCACCAGGTCCGTTTCCCCGCAGCGGGCGCTCTGGTGCATCTGCCAGGTGCGCAGGAGCAGGCCCTCTTCCAGGGACAGGACTGGCCGCGCGCGCCCGCGCAGTGCGGGCAGTTCACGGTCAATCTCCTGGACCATCCCCTGCCAGAAATCGGCGAAGGAGCATTGCTGCACCCGTCGCCAGCCAGCCTCGGCGATCAGGCGGCGCTCGTCCTCGTGGTCGAGGTAATACTCCAGGAGTGGCTCCAGGTCGTCCTCGCCATAGGCCACGTATTCCTTGCCCTCGTCGAACAGGGCCGGCACTTCGAGATTGCCGCGCTCCAGGAACAAGAGGGCGCCCGAGGCCGTGGCCTCAAAAACCCGGCTGTTGGCTTCGCCGCGGATGGAGCGGTTGAAGACGATGCGGGCCCGCCGGTGCAGCGACCGGTACTGCTCGCCGAAGGTTGCCGTCGTCACGACCACGCGCCGGCCGCGCAGGTTGGCCAAGCGGCCGATCCACGCCAGGCGCTCGCGCTGGACAGCCGGCTGGAAGTTGCCGACAAACAAGACATCAATATCGCGCTTTGCTTCGCTGCCGGGCGGCTCGTGGAGATAGGCGTCTTCGCAGCCGAACAGGTGGCCGGCGCGGACCGGCCCCAGGCCCTGGCGGCGGCAGACCTCGGCGCCGGCCGTGTCGGTCAGGACCAGGTCACACCGGGCCAGCAAGCGGCGCTGGAAGTGCCAGAGCAGGTTCCAGTCTCCTGCCAGAGCAACGACCGGCACCCCGGCCTCGAAAACGCAAGGCGGAATGGTGCCGTAATAGATCCACAGCGCGATGAAATCGGGCAGCCAGCCGGCCGGCAGCCGGCCGCACACGTCCTCCCAGCGATCGGCGGGGCCGATGGTCAGGTCATTGCCGGGGCTGAGGTCAAAGGCCAGGCAGTCGCCCTCGCCCTCCGGGCTGGACAGGTGACGTGCAAGAAATGGCTTGGCCCAATCGCGGCGGACCGGCCCGAAGAGATAACGCGGCGGCATGGGAACACCCCACGAGAAATGAGCGGGGCGACAGACGCGACACTAGGCAACAGCCCGCGGATTGTCGAATGTGCGAGGGGGGTCTGTCAACAATGTGGCGGTAGCGCGATAGGAGCGCGTGAGCAGCGCGAAAGGAGCGCGTGAGCAACGCGAAGGGAGCGCGATCCGGCGCTTGGCGGCTCGGTGTTTGGCGGCGGCAACGTTCGATCAGACCCAGGCTTGAAGCCGTTCTGCGGGGAACCAAATGCCTGTCCGGCAATGACTTCTGCCCTGCCCATCGGTAAAAGCCGCGTCGTCTCTGAAGGGGCCGATAATGCACCGCAAGGAATTTTTCCCGATTCGCAAAGATTTTTCGTGCCCCGCCAGCTTGGCTTTGTTTTAATGGGGCGAAGTTTTTTTC
>Ga0207116_10226_pt1 | contig 15810 bp, 15 predicted proteins | sample Alteio_BWMinHeat_44_FD_153550 | JGI IMG/M metagenome (GOLD analysis project Ga0207116, IMG submission 153550) | Enriched cells from forest soil in Barre Woods Harvard Forest LTER site, Petersham, Massachusetts, United States -... | ecosystem: Environmental > Terrestrial > Soil > Temperate forest >... | reverse complement strand
TAAACAGAATAAATTTGTTGAATATTTTTTAGACTAATCTAAATTTTTTATTAGATTTGTCTGAAATGAATACATTTACTGAGGAGAATTATCTCAAAGCTATTTATCATCTTTCTATTCAATCGGAAAGCGTCAGCACCAACCAGATAGCAGCTGCATTAAACACAAAAGCGGCCTCAGTAACGGATATGCTGAAGAAATTAGCGGAGAAGGAACTGATCAATTATACCAAATACCAGGGTGTGACGCTTACCGCTGCCGGTGAAAAAATCGCGCTAAGCATTATAAGAAAGCACCGGCTTTGGGAATATTTTTTGGTGGAGAAGCTCAATTTTAAGTGGGACGAAGTGCATGATGTGGCCGAGGAACTGGAGCATATCGCCTCAAAAGAGCTTATTGACCGGCTGGATGACTTTATGGGTAACCCTAAATATGACCCGCATGGCGACCCGATACCCGACAGCAAGGGCCAATTTAAAGCGCACGAGCTAAAGCCCGTTTCTTCTATGGACGTTAACAAATCCGGAACTATCTCCGGGGTGCGCGACCACACAACGATATTCCTGCAATACCTCGAGAAGATGTGCCTGACTATCGGTCAGAAAATAAAAATAACCGAAATTAATACCTATGACCATTCCGTTACTTTACAGGTAGAAGATAAAAAAGTTCATATCAGCCGCGAAGTAGCCAATAACCTGTTAATAGCCTTATGAGCAGCGAACAAAAACAACAATCATTAAGCAACGTTCACAGCTCTATTAATACCGAAAATAAAACCGGCTGGCGCAGGCTGCTTGCGTTCATCGGTCCGGCTTACCTGATAAGCGTTGGGTACATGGACCCGGGAAACTGGGCGACTGACATAGCGGGCGGCAGCGCATTTGGTTATAAATTGATATGGGTACTGTTTGTATCCAACCTTATCGCTTTGCTGCTGCAATCATTAAGCGCGCGTTTAGGCATTGTACGCGGGCTCGACCTGGCGCAGGCATCAAAGAATGCCTACCCTCGTTTCATCAACTTTTGCCTTTATATACTGGCGCAGATTGCTATCATAGCCTGTGACCTTGCTGAGATCATCGGGATGGCCATCGGTTTGCAGCTATTATTCCATTTACCACTGATATGGGGGGTATCCCTCACCTTAACGGATACAGTATTGATGCTCTTTCTGATGAACCGCGGCATGCGCAAACTGGAGAGCTTCATCATTTCCATGATAGCCATCATCGGGCTTTCGTTTTTTGTCGAGATGTTTATTGTACACCCGGATGTGATGGAAATAGCGAAAGGATTTATTCCGACTAACCTATTCAAAAAGGATGCTGTAACGCAACAGATGCTATACATAACGATAGGGATCATTGGTGCGACGGTGATGCCGCATAACCTTTATCTGCATTCGTCGCTGGTGCAAACACGGCAGATTACCCGCACAAACGACGGTCTTAAAACAGCTATAAGATTCAATTTATTTGATACCTCTATCGCGCTTAACCTTGCGTTTTTAGTTAACGCGGCTATACTGATACTTGCCGCAGGCGCCTTTTTCAGGAACGGGTATTTTGAAGTTGCGGAAATCAAGGACGCATACAAGCTGCTTGGGCATATATTCGGCAGGGTTGCCCCTACCCTTTTTGCTATTGCCCTGATAGCCTCGGGCCAAAGTTCAACCATTACAGGCACGCTTGCCGGGCAAATTATTATGGAAGGTCATATCAACCTGCGTATTGAACCATGGCTGCGCCGCTTGCTTACCCGTTTATTGGCTATTGTTCCGGCTATGTTCACCATTATTTATTTTGGTGATGATGGTTTGGGTAAGCTCATCATATTAAGCCAGGTTGTGCTGAGCCTCCAACTTGGTTTTGCCGTGATACCGCTTATCCATTTTACGTCCGACCGTAAGCGTATGGGTAAGTTTGCCATTGGTCCGAAAATCAAAATGCTGGCCTGGGGCTGCGCCATATTGATACTTGGTTTGAATGGCAAGCTGGTTGTGGACCAACTACAGGACTGGATCAAACAATACCCCAATATGGCGGTGGTGATATACGGACTGGTAGTCCCGGTGACACTGGCCATCGCAGCATTATTAATATATGTATTTTTGAGGCCGATACTATTCAAACACAAGGACATGCCGGCACAGGTACCACACGGATTAGCTACTGAAATAACCGACCTGGCGCCCATATCTTACAAAAAGATTGGCATTACGATAGATTTTTCTAAAAACGACAAAGACTGTATCAGGCATGCCATTATGCAGGGAGGCAAAGCTGCGCATTATGTACTGATACATGTTGTTGAAACGGCTGGGGCAAGTTATTATGGGACAGATGTAATGGACCACGAAACCCAGAGTGATGCTGACAACCTCGAACAGTATGTTTTATCCATGAAGGAACTGGGTTATAAGGCCGAGAGCCGGATCGGGTTTGGGAGAGCAGCAAAATCGATAGCGCAAATTGTGAATGATGAGCATATCGAGTTTTTGGTAATGGGCTCGCACGGGCACAAAGCCATCAAGGACCTGATATTTGGTACAACGGTAAACTCGGTTCGGCACAAGGTTAATATCCCCGTTTTGGTGGTGAAACCGCAATGAAATAAAATTACTTTAACACATGAAACGTTGCTATGGAACGTAAATGGTTTTATAACATATTACTATCAACCAGACGTCCCTTCGGGACGTTTCGTCGGTAGAAAAAGTAGTCCGGGGGGTAGCGTTCCTTCGGAACGCATGATGAATGGGCGGTTTTGGTGCGCAACCATAAATCATCCCCATTAAAAATATTCGCATATTTGCAGCCCGATGAGTGAGAATCTATATATAAAGAACAAGAAAGCTTATTTTGAGTACAGCATACTTGATAAATACACCGCGGGTATAAAACTGCTGGGTACCGAGATAAAATCTATCCGCGAAGGTAAAGCCAACCTTAATGATGCCTTTTGCACCTTTATTGATAGCCAGCTTTATGTCCGCAACCTGCATATCGCCGAATACTCCTACGGTTCATTTTACAACCATGAAGCCAAACGCGACAGGGTTTTATTGCTCAACAAAAAAGAACTCAAAAAACTTCAAACCCGCGGCGAAGAAAAAGGATTAACCATTGTACCGCTTGCCCTCTTTATCAGCGAACGTGGTTTTGCCAAACTGGAAATAGGCCTTGCGCAAGGTAAAAAGACCTTTGATAAGCGTGAAACTTTGAAAGAACGTGATACCAAGGTGGAGATGGATAGGGCGATGAAGAGGTAACTTTGATTTCGGATTTCGGAATTTCGATTTCGGAGTTAATTGTAAGCTGGTTCTAAATCCCAAATCAAAATTCCGAAATCCGATATTCTACCAAGCTTTATCCCCTACCAGCGGCACAAACCTGAAAGCATCCAATACATGTTTCTCAAAGTCGTTCTCGGCAGTTTTGAGGATGGTTACCATCTTTTGGACTTCCTCATCGCCCACGGGTATTACCAATATCCCACCAATAGATAATTGTTTTAACAACTCTTCAGGCACCGTTGGCGCACCGGCGGTAACGATGATCTTATCGTAAGGAGCATGTTCCTTGATACCTTTTGAGCCATCGCCTAAAAAGAACTTTGGTTTATATCCCATATGGGGCAAAACCTTTATCGTGCGCTCGTAAAGTTTTTGCTGCCGTTCGATGGTATAAACTTTAGCGCCAAGTTCGAGCAAGACACAAGCCTGGTAACCGGAGCCTGTTCCTATCTCGAGCACTTTATCGCCTTTTTTGATGTGGAGCAATTGAGTTTGATAAGCGACTGTATAGGGTTGTGATATGGTTTGACCCTCACCTATCGGAAATGCAATATCCCTGTAAGCCTGGTTCCAGAAGGTCTCATCAAAAAAGAAATGACGTGGTACCTTGCCTATAGCTTTTAATACTCCCTCGTCTTCAATGCCCTTCTTTTTTATGATTTCAACCAGCTGCTTGCGGGCGCCCTGCTCGCGGTAATTATCTACGAATTTATAAGCCACTGTCTGAACACGATTTTAAAGATTTTTTTGATTGCCGGGATTTGAATGGGTCAAAATTAATAAATTACACCACCAAAAACCTTAGTCAATGGATGTAAATACAATAACACATAAAATAATTGGAAGCGCCATGCAGGTACATACCACTTTAGGCAGTGGATTCCAGGAGTTAATTTATCAAAGAGCATTAGCTATCGAGTTATCCTTTAACGGATTAGCTTTTGAAAGAGAAAAGGAAATGTCCATTTTTTATCGTGAAGAGCAAATAGGTACCAGAAGAGTAGATTTTTTTGTTGAAGGTTGTGTTATGGTCGAACTAAAGGCTCTTCAATTATTGGAAGATGTTCACAAAGCGCAAGCAATAAATTATTTAGAAGCTTATAATGTTGCTGACGGTCTCCTTATAAATTTCGGTGGTTTAAGTCTCGATTTTAAAAGAGTTTATAACAAAAAGCTAATTAAGCCAAAATAATGGTCTGTCCTGATCGTCATAACATCCTGTCAATCTACAAAATCCTAAAAATCGTGTTCAAGACTAAATCGGATCAACATCCGGTTGGACTATACTCCCCTTACTTAATTTAGTTGTCTGAAACTGCGTTATGGTATCCCTGATAATAGCTTTAGCGCGATTGATGGAAACTGTGTCTCTTTCAAACTTGAGCATAATGGATTTGATATAATAATTGCGGATTCGGACTACCAGCGGAAATTCCGGCCCAATAACCCTATCGCCAAAATTTTTCCGAAGCTCATTTGCAAGATATTCGGCCTGGTTATTTAATATCTCGGGGGTTTTATGCTTGATATCAAGATTGATAATGCGGTAGAATGGCGGGTATTTAAAGCTTCTGCGTTCTTCCATCTCGGTTAAGTACAGGTCTTTATAGTCGTTCTCGATTACTTGTTTAATAACCCGGTGATTTGGGTCGTAAGTTTGTATTACTACTTTACCTTGTTTGCCCCGGCGCCCTGCCCTGCCGCTAACCTGCGCCAGCATCTGGAAACTGCGCTCGTTGGCGCGGTAATCAGGATATTTAAGCAGGCTATCCGCATTGATGACACCGATAACGGTTACATCCGCAAAATCCAAGCCCTTCGCTACCATCTGTGTTCCAACCAGTATATCTATCTTCTTTTCTTCCAGGTCGTTCAGGATATTTTGTAAGGAGTTTTTTGAACGCGTGGTATCCATATCCATACGGGCAATCCTGGCTTCAGGTAGCAGCATGCTGAGCTCGTCCTCTACTTTTTCGGTTCCAAAGCCTTTATACTCTAAATGCGTTGAACCGCAAGCCGGGCAAATAGATGGTGCGTCTTCCTTGTAGCCGCAATAGTGGCAATGCAACTTGCCGCTGCTTTTGTGATAGGTTAAGCTCACATCGCAGTTGATGCATTTGGGTGTATAAGCGCAAATCTTACACATCAGCAAAGGCGCATAACCCCGGCGGTTTTGAAACAGGATAACCTGCTCCTTGTTGGCGAGCGCCCTTTTTATATCCTCCATAAGCACACTGGTAAAGTGCGACTGCATGGTTTTCTTCTTCGTTTCCTCGGTAATACTTACTACTTCGGTTTGCGGTAGCTCTACACCGCCAAAGCGTTCAGTTAGTTCGGCAAAGCCGTACTTATTGGTACGAGCGTTGTAATACGATTCAAAGGACGGCGTAGCCGAGCCCAGCAATACTTTGCCCTGGTACATCGCGCCCAGGTAAATAGCCGCATCACGCGCATTATAGCGTGGCGCAGGGTCGAATTGTTTGTAGGATGTCTCGTGCTCCTCATCTACAATTATTAAACCTAAATCAGCAAAAGGTAAAAACACGGATGACCTCGCGCCAAGCACTACTTTGTACTCATGATTCAGCACTTTTTGCCAAACCTCAACACGTTCATTATCATTAAAACGCGAATGATAAACGCCAATATTGCTGCCGAAATACTGGCGCAGGCGCTCGATAATATGCGTAGTTAAAGCTATTTCAGGAAGCAGGTAAAGTACCTGTTTACCCGAATTAATAACCTCTTCTATCAGGCGGATATAAACCTGGGTTTTACCAGAAGATGTAACTCCATGTAATAAGATTACATCTTTCGTATTAAACTGTTCCTTTATATCGGTAAGGGTATTTTGCTGTTGTTCACTAAGTTGAAAGTCGGAACTAAATTCGTCATCATCCAAATAAAGCCGGCTCACGTTCCGTTCTTCGGCAATAAATATTTCCTTTTCAATTAACGATTTGATGCTGGCATCACCGGCGCCACTTTCCTCGATCAATTCATTTTTTGAAATATTTTTTTGCGTTCTGGCCAGTTTTATAAAGGCAAGTAAAGCATCGGCCTGTTTAGGTGCTCGTTTTTCAAGAATGGGAAATAACTCCTTTAGATTTTCCTGGTTGTGATAGATGGCATTTAGCATCAGAAAGGTTTTCTTCCTCGGCTTATATCGTTCGCTTACCTCCTCGGAAATATTGATGATGTTTTTCTCGAACATCGATTTCAGGATAGGCATCACCGTTTTCTGGCCAAGCAATTTGACGATATCCCCAACAGTCAACTCGGGCTGGATTTCAAGTGCGTCAACAATCAGGTATTCTTTATCGTGCAGCAACGACTTATCAAACTCAAAGCCTTTATTCAGCTCGATTTTTGTTTCACTTGCCAATTTTAATGCTGAAGGCAATGCCGCATTCATTATCTCGCCGAGGTTGCACAGGTAGTAATCGGCCAGCCAGGCCCAGAATTGGAGCTGTCGTTCGGTAACTACGGGCCTGTCGTCTAAAACATCCAGTAAATATTTGGCTTCGTATTTCTCGGGCGCCTGGTTGCCAATTGACAAGATAATTGCTGTATATAATTTACTTTTGCCGAACTGCACCACTACCCTTTTGCCAATGGCAACGGCATCATTCATTTGAAAGGGCACGCGATAGGTATAGTTTTTAGCTATCGCCAGGGGTAAAATTACCTCAACAAATAGCGTCTCCCTATCGGTATGGTGTATATCGGCAAATTCAAGCATTACTTATTTCTGAAAGCGGCTAATGCCAGGCAAACCCAGCCCGCGATAAATAATACGCCGCCAAGCGGTGTTATCGGACCCATGATGGATAACCATCCCCATCCCAGCAGGTCGCCGCAGGCAAGCAGGTACAATGAACCCGAAAAAAAGATGATCCCAAACGTAAAGCAATAAAAGGAAATATTGATCAGGCTATTGCTGAAACGGCTGAAGGTTGCCAAAAAAAGCAGGGCAAAAACGTGGTAAAACTGGTATTGTACAGCAGTATGCCAAATTTCGATATTTTGAGGTGTTAGTTTGGGTTTTAAACCGTGAGCGGCAAAGGCGCCGGCAATCACTCCCAACATCCCCAAAACAGCGGCGGTTATAATAATTTGTCGGTTCATGGGCTATAAAATGCTAAGTTACCATTTGAAAGTATTACTTTACGGCTGAGCGCCAAAAATCTACCTTTGTGTGATTTTATTACATGAAACGACAAATAATCATCACCATATTATTGCTTTTAGCTGCGGTACTGGTCACGTTCGTTTATTTCAGGCACTTGTCCAATACCAGCCAGCACACAAGCCTGGTGATGCGCACCATCCCAAATGACGCTTCTTTAATATTTGAGTTTAACAACGACAAAGAGTTTTACGATATATTTTCTGGCGATAAACTGTTCAGCAATTTTTTGGGCGACGATAAACTTGACAAACTAGCAGCTATCCGCAAAAATCTGCTTCAAAACCCCTTGATGGCAAAATACTTTTCGGGGCAAAACCTGTTTATTTCGCTTCATCCCCAAAAGGGCAACTCAATTGATTTCCTGCTTACGGCATCGGTTTCAAAGGAATTTCAAAGCGATATGCTGGAGCAACTTTCTAAACAGGCGAAAAACGGTATGCTTATTACGAGCATTGATATTGAGGGCAAGCCAGGCTACGTTGTTTACCTGAACGACCTGAAGAAACGCTTTTATTTGATCAACCGGGACGACCATTCGCTCTCAGCCAGCTTTTCAAAAGACATCATTGCAAATTGTGCCCGGTATAATTATAAAAAAGAAAAAGAATCGTTTGTTTTACTATCAGACAAGTTGCAGTCAAATTCCCTCGCCAATCTGTACGTAAATTACCAGGCGCTTTCGCCCTTATTTGAGCAGGTGTTCGGAAACAAAAACACAGATATTTTTAAGAATTTCCGGCAATTCCCGGCTTTTGCGGCCCTAAGTTTGAACTATAAAAGCGATGCTATCATGTTCAATGGTACCAGCCAGGTACAAAGCTACCACGATGGCGGTTACCTGGGCCTTTTCACGCATCAACAACCCGTCACCAATCACCTTAAAGAGATTTTTCCATCAACAACGGCTTACAGCACATGTTTTGGGGTATCAGATCCGACAAAATTCGAATCTGACTTGTCAGACCTGCAGTCGAAAAGTGACTTTAATAAGGAGGAAAGGACTATTCTTAAAAAAATCAGGTCGGAAACAGGTATCGGTATACAAAAAGAGTTTTCACGCTCACTGGGAAATGAGTTTGCCATCGTCACCACTCATTACCACGAAAAAATAGGCATTATCCAGGTAAAGGATGGTTCACGTTTACTTGCGCTGCTGGTCAATATCAGTAAAATGAATTCGGATAATACCGGCCAGTTTAATTATGACAAATTACCACAGGTGCTTTTGGGCGACGCCTTTTATCTTTTTAAGAGGCCCTATTTTAAGGTAATTGATAATTATCTTGTATTAACTAACACCACATCAGAACTGACAAGCTATAATGATAGTTACACAAACCGGAAATTCCTGGTAAAAACCGAAGGCTATAGTGAGTTCAATAATTTATTAGCAGAAATGTGTAATGTTTCGTTCTCTATCCAGTTTAAAAATGCGTTGCAACTGTTTAAACAGGATATGAAACCATCTTTTTATAATTATTTTGACACGTCGGAACCTGGCTGGAAAAATTTTTATGGCGCATCATGGCAGTTTTCAGCATCAGATAAAAGCTTTTACACCAATTTCTGTATGCGTTTAAATAACGATACAACAGCGATAAAGACCACTTTTTGAAAAAAATATTTTTTTCGTACACAACCCAAAGTGCAAAATTTCGTTTAAGGCAGATAACTCTTATTTTTTAATTTTTAATATAAAATTAGTTTTTGAAGTTTATCTTTAAAATACTTTAAAAAAAAATATCACCTCTTGCACGACATAATGAAGAAGATTTTACTCGTTTTCTGTTTCTTTTTGCTCGCAGGCAAGGGTTATTCGCAACAGTTTTCTCAAATTAACACGGGTACACTTTTCGACTCGTTTGAAAATCCGTCACAACGGGCGTTTGTGCCGGATACCAGTAAAAAATATGCCTTCAATTTTATTATACCCAACATCAATCTTAACGGTTACCTTACCGGCGATGCGCAGTCGAGCCTTATTACCAGGGCCTTTGGCGGAAAGTATAATAACTCTGCTTTGCAAATAGGTAATAATAAATTTAACAATTTTAATTTTAACGGAAGTGTATATGCACTCATGTTTAAGGAGTTTGGAAGCGTAAACGGTGATACTGAATTTGGTTTTTTTATAGAAGCAAAGGGAGAAGGCCGTGGTACATTTTCCGATGAGTCTATCGCAGTATTCAATGGCTCACAAGCCTTCAGCAATAACATATACGATAATATTTTTAATGATCACTATTATTTCCAGGCATATAATTCGTTTGGGTTATCCTATCGCGAAAAAGTAACCAAAAACTTTAACCTGGGTTTTAAATTAAGTATGCTGATGGGGATCGATTACAGCAAACTGGATATTTACGAATCGCATGTCAGCTTTGATAATACCAACGATGCTGCTACTTTTTCGTTAAGAGGAAAGTATTATTTAAGTAAGGGGCCCGGTAATCTCGATGCACGAAGCTTTTTACCCACAACGCGCAGCCCCGGTGCACAAATAAGCATAGGCACAGCCTACAAGACAGAAGATAACATCACTATCCAGGCAAATATTAAGGACCTGGGGTTTATCCACTGGTTCAATGAATCTTCTATAGCCAGCTTTGACGAAACGGAAACGGCCAAAGGTATCTCGACCAATAAAAGAGAAGGCAATATATTAAACGTCGTAAAAAACATACTTAAAAATAATAGACTTAATCAGTCGTTCACAACAGCTACTGATGGTAAATTCGAATTAAGCATGACCAAATCCTACTGGGTAAACAATGACATGACGGTAAAGTATTCGCCTACCGTTATAGTTTCCAAAGAGTTGTTTTACAATGGAACCGTAGGCGCATTAGTTAATCATTTTCAATATAAAAACTATCACGCCAGTTTAACGGCATCATACGATAATAACAACCTGGTTAACGTAGGTCTGCAATTGATGATCAAATCGTATAATGGCGAGTTTTTTATTGGCAGCGACAAGCTCGCGCAAACATTTGGCCTGGCAGGTGCGTCCAGCAATTATTCATCTTACACCAATGGCTCATTTACCGGTGCCAGTTTCTTTATGGGCTTTTCTTACAAGTTCGGTCCGGTCGTAGAACATCCTATGAACTCCAGTGTGATGAATACCGGCGAAAGAGGCTTCCTGGGGCGCTTGTATAACAGGCTGTTTAAAACCAACTGGTAATCTGAGACAATTTCTTCTCAAGCGGGCAGCACGCGTACCGCGTGTGTTCAACGAACTATTTATAATAGGCCACCACCCCATTTCCTGGTTTTTTATTTCCTTATTAAAAACTCCCCTTTATTATCAATGAGTTATGAGCCATCAACAAAACTGGAACAGTGCCAAATTGGCATTGATTTTCAGTTGCTTATATTTCAACAACTATTTTGATACACTCCCCTCGCCTGATAGCGGTGGGATACACTACCTAACTTCAATAACAACATTTTCGTAACACTACCAACCTGTCATACACGCGCTACGTTAGGAGTCAGAACTTCGATTTTATCATTGGCTTTTATTGCAATCTGTGTTGTTTGCTTATTAAATATTATTGAAGGAAAGTTTCCTGTTCTGCTTATGATAGATGATTGCTGTTTACCACTATTAATGTTTTTATTATGCTCTATTATTTCACCTGTATTGATATCAATAATCTTCGGAAAGCAAAATAGATCCCAAGCATAGTTAGAGTTAATAGCGAACAAGTTTCCGAAATCTTCTTTTATTTTTACTGGCATAGATAGTTGATCTGTTTTTAGATTCCACAAACAAATATGTTTGGGTGGTAACTTCTCAACTTCATCATCATCAAAAACTTCATCAGATGAGCCAATAACAATCGTGTTATCGTTAATGAAGCTTGCTGTACAAATCTCCACACCGACATTCGGATAAAATTGTGGACTGTCTAGCAACAGAGGATTCTTGATACATTCCTTAATATTAAAAACTGTTATCTCGTCTAAAGGGTGCCAAACCCAACCTTTACTCATTAGTAATGTGCCGTTCGGACTAACCTCCAATCTTGAATGAAATCTATCTTCTGGTTTTCTCTCTTTAATATTAGTAATTACTTCTCCGGTTTCAACATCTTCAAAGTCTAATCGGTTATAGGATATAGGACAATGAATAAGGTAGGTATTATTTCCTACCGTGGCAAATGCTACTGGAAATTCATAAGTATTAGCACAATAAAATGAGCGATTAATTTCTTTTATTAGTTCTCCGTTTTTAAGGAGAAGGCCCTTTGTGCCAAGCTTTTGATAAATAAAAACATAGTTGCCATCGGTTGAACTGATTGCACTATCAAAATCAAATGCGTAAAGACATCCGGATTGTTTTACGTTGCCATCTAATGAATATATTCTTGCCCCAGCCCAATCGACAATCGTATTGCCCTTCCAACATATCGTTTTTAGATAGTCCGCCGTAAATGTTTGAGTTTCCATTTTGTCAAACTTATAATCAACCAATATAAATAAACTTACGGTATAAAAAGTTCAGATCATGTGCAGTTTTTTGTTTCAAAAATGTGCCCTTTTCAAACCATGTTATATAACTATTAATTTTTTTGTCTTTACTACTAATTTACTATTCTGAAATCGATTCCCCTTCAGGTTTTTTAATTTTCCGTTTTGACATTTAAATATATTCATGTCAGTCTTATTTTTGAAATATAATTTCTCATAAATTTAATTTTATTCTACCCCTCTTACGGATGCTTGAACCAGCTTAGTGTAAATATGCGATCCTTGGCCTTGTCCCGCTGCTACCTTTGTTGCTGCCCATGCCGCGAGTTCTTTTGGAGTGGCGGGCCTTATTGATGCATGTGCGCCCTGAAAATCAACTTGGAGCCCAAGTAGTCTCAGAGAGTTAACACTAATTTTGGTGGCAAACTTATTTCCACTTCCTGCCGATTTTGCTGCCTGTGCAGTCGTCCAAGCAGATAATCCATCGAGATCTTTTGGTCTAGGTGTTAAATTGCCATCACTTGGCACTCCTCCCCGGTATATATATCTGTCATTCTCGTCCTCTCTATCTCCCATCCTATTCCGATATCCATTTCTTTGAAGTTCGTTGGCGAGCCCTTCATTTGCAGTTGCATCTCTGAAATTCAGTTTTTTGGCACGTTGATATGCACTTTCAAGATCCGCAACCGGGTTATCATTTGACGAAAACAATTTTATTACAAAATAACCCATCACTCCAAGAGCAGTGTATTCATAGACATTTGGAATGGATATACCTCCACCTCCTGGATTAGGATTTACTATGTCCGGGATTAATTCACCCTTTTCATTAACAAATGTATTACTTACTTCAGGTTTAACATCACAGCATGAATTTACGGAACTACCCAAAGCTGTTGTATAAGGATTCTTTTCGCCTGCTCTCTGGTAATTTTTTTCTTGAGAATATCTTTGTTCATCAGATTCGATATTCTCGTCAGATTCATTCATCCCATCCGGATCCGTAAACCTAACCGGATCATTCTCCACATAATTATACGGACTCCACCTCCTGCTTATTTCCGCCAACGGGTCAATCGTAGTCCACCTTGCTATCACGGGGTCATAATACCTTGCCCCGTAATCATATTCCTGTGTTTCCTCCTGTAACTCTTTTTTATTGTAAAGATATTCATTTTTAGGATTGCCTGCAGTCCGGATTATTTCCATTCCGAAAGGATAGTAATCATCTTTCTGGTAGGTAACTACCGTGTTTGTCTTAGTACCAAAGGTTACCCTTGTATTACCTAAGTTATCACCCAAATAATAGGTGTAATCATAAACGGCGCCATATTTTGCAGCTTTGCCTTCTTCGGTTTGGATGAAGTTTAGGGTGTCTGTTGTTGCCCCATCGTATTCAATGCCGCTTATATAATCGGTTGTTTTGGTAACGCCGTTTATTACGCTCACCTTCCTTAGTTTATTGCCTGTGGCATCGTAGGTATAGGTTAATAGGCCATGCGCAACCTTAACTGTCTGCGGCAAGTCAAGCAAATTATAGGTAAAAGTTTTATTCTGCGCTGTATTTACGGAGTTAGTATCCGTTAGCATACTGCCATTACCGTCCCTTTGGAAAATATAGGTATAGGTCGCAAAGAAAAATACAAAATACGACTCCGGCCTTTCGACTTAAGACTTTAGATTAAAGACTTAACATCAGCGCCGCTAAAGCTTGTTGTTTTTTGAAATCTTGGAAAATTTAGATATTGTAAACCAGGAGGTTATGAAAATTTTATCGCGCACACACGCCAGCGCGTGAACACTTAACGTATCAACTCCCGGACTTTCTTCGGCAGGCTTTTCAACACCAGGTCATCTAAGACAATTTCTTCCCGGCAATAAAATCTTTGAGGTAACAGGGCTCAAAATAGGCTACATCGACAAATTCTTTTCCGAGGTATTTTTCTTTGGCTCTTTTGGTAAGATGTGTGGCCGAGTTGAGAAACCCTTTAATTACCCGGGCATTGGCGTGTACTCCTAGTACTTCTCTGCATTTCTCCGCCCCGTCTCCAAAGAAAATCACGGGATGAGTCTGAAGCAGGTCGCTAAAACTTTTGTCGTCAATTATTTCAGCAGATACCGGTCTAACCCTGTTTCCGTCAAGATCGAAGACAGCGGTAAAAACTTCCATGCGCCGCGCATCTATCATCGGGCATAGTAATACATTACCGGCAAGGCCCCTTCCTTCCTGAAGTATAAATCCGTCGGCCATGGCGGCCAGTGTCTCAACGGCTATCAAAGGTTTATCCAGGGCAAAGCTCAAACCTTTAGCTGTCGAAACTCCAATACGCAAGCCCGTGTAAGAGCCGGGGCCGCTGCTTACCGCAATAGCGTCGAGATCGGCGTAAGTTTTGCCTGCCTCATTTAAAATCTCACCAATAAATACCGTAATTTTTTCAGCGTGAATATTTCGTTGCTCCACCTCTTTGCAGGCCAGCACGATGCCATTTTCTGCCACGGCGACAGAACAGACGGTTGTTGCGGTTTCTATTTGTAAGATTATCATGCTAATTTAAGGTACGGGGTCGTGTCCATACCCGCCCCATGGGTTGCAACTGGCAATGCGTTTTATCGTTAACCACCCGCCTTTAAAGCCGCCATATTTTTTTATAGCCTCCACCGCATATTGTGAACACGTTGGCGTATAGCGACAAGAAGCGCCGGTTAAAGGCGAAATAAAATATTGATATATTTTGATAAGCACGATAAATACCGCGCCTACGATGCCTTTTAATATGTCAGCTAAAAATTTCATTTACCAACCGCACCGTTAAGTTCATTTAACGCTTTCAGCATCTTCTTGTCAATGAGTTCATACGAACTTATCTCCTTACCGATAAAGCCGACAGAGAAGACGATCTTCTTTTCAGTTTCCTGTAAACCAGAATATAAGTATTGTTGTTTGTACAGGCGATAGGCTTCGCGGATACGCCGTTTTATAAGGTTACGATCGACGGCACGCTTAAATCTTTTTTTCGAAACCGAGAATAAAACCTGCGCCGGGAATTGCAAAGGCTCATTAACTACCAGCCACGAAACTTTAAAAGGATAACATAAAAAAGAAGAACCGTTATGAAAAAGCTCATCAATCAGCTTTTTATTACATAAACGTTCTTCTTTTGTAAAAGTGTATGTTTTGCTCATGCCTGCACCGCAAGTTAAAGAAATAACCGGTCACAGAGCCTCGGTAAAGAGAAAATAAGCCTTATGCTTTGTGCTGGCGCTCGTCAGAAACTGACAATCTTTTTCTGCCTTTTGCTCTTCTGGCTGCCAATATCCTTCTACCATTTGCGGTAGACATACGCTCACGGAAACCGTGTTTATTTCTTCTTTTTCTTTGAGAAGGCTGAAACGTTCTTTTCATCGCTATTTTATTGTATTCGTCGTTTTTAAAAACAAGAGTGCAAATGTAGCCTTATTTTTAAACTTTTCAAATACAATTATACTATTTGTTAAATGGGGGCATATATCGTAATTTGACAGCAAATATATCCACGATGAAGTTTTTATACCTTCTGTTATTATCGCTGGCTCCGGTATGGGGCATTTGCCAGTCAAATACAAATCAGCATTATAAAATTTATAACACCGCCATACAGAAGGAAGTATCTGTTGACGACTTAATTGGCGATACCGGAATAGCCGACGTAATATTTTTTGGCGAAGAGCATAATGATTCAACCTGCCATGTGCTGGAGTATCTATTGATAAAAAAATTAAATGAAAAATACCCGGGCAAGACAGCATTGAGTATGGAAATGTTTGAAACAGATTGCCAAAATGTGCTTAATGAATATCTCTC
>Ga0207116_10225_pt1 | contig 15923 bp, 10 predicted proteins | sample Alteio_BWMinHeat_44_FD_153550 | JGI IMG/M metagenome (GOLD analysis project Ga0207116, IMG submission 153550) | Enriched cells from forest soil in Barre Woods Harvard Forest LTER site, Petersham, Massachusetts, United States -... | ecosystem: Environmental > Terrestrial > Soil > Temperate forest >... | reverse complement strand
GCGTTGAGAGTCACATGCACCTGAACTGAAGTCATCGTCCCCCGGCCCGGTTCTTACGAACAGCGCAGCCTTGAATAGCCGTGTTCCCTCTGTCAGCACCAAGTTGTCCAGCACAGACATCTCGAAGGTTCGCTTGCCCTTCTTGCTGCTCAATTCCAGTTGAGCACCCTCCTCGCGTTCTAACTTCAGCACTGTTAAGCTGCGCTTGCCGCTCACCGTCGTATCCATTATGGAAAGAACACCCGAGGAACTAGCCCCGCCTTGCTGCTCAAACAGGAATTGAGCGAACTTTTGTGAGAGCGGCACAAAATCGTCTGGATTTTGCTTGCCCTTCGTATAGTCACGAATCAGCGGAGGCACAGGTGATTGAGTATCCGGTCGGAAGTGAATGTCGTAAGCCGACTTGGAACCTAACACGCGGACCAAACGTCTCTTCAGGTGAGCTATGCGATCCTCATCCAGCGTTGCTTCAATTTCGCTGAGCACGGGGGCTGCCTCAAGTCCGCGAACACGCTTAGGAGCATCGTGAAAGATTAGCCTGTGAATGTGCTGCGTTGCGAGATCGTCTGGTTTGATCAAAGAGACACACCTCCCCTTCAGAGCAGTTACAGCAACTTACAAAGGGGAAGAGTGTAAGCATAACAGTTCGCCTATGCGCTTTCGACTCTCCTCATAATTCGCTCCGCCCACTGCACCGCGCTGGCAATCAATGACTCCGTTCGCGGACTCGGTCGGCTTTCCCGAAGATCCTCTGGATTCTTTATGTGTCTTGCTACGAGGATACCCGCGATGATCGCCACAACACGTTTGCGCCCGTCGTCCACTACCACAACGTAACACATTTTCGCCTTTTGTTCCAGCACTTAGACATATTAAGTATATACTATGAAATATGCTTTACCTACACTGTGATTTTTGCTAGTATGCTCTAAGATTTTAGAGGAGAGCAGACATGTCTAAAGGTGAGGGGGTACCGAACGAGTCGCTGTTAAATGCTGCGTTGGAACTAATGAAGCAGAACGGTAAGCCACTGACGAAGACCAATGGTACGGGTCGCTCCATGCGCTACTCGATGCCGAACGGTGAGACAGTCAGAGTCCGCACTTGCAACGATCACATCCTTATTGTGCTCGGCAACAAAGCGGAGGGAGACGCAAAACTCAACATTCAGGGAACCGATTGGTTGCTTGTTGTTATGCCTGAGGTCCCGCGAACGCCTGGTAGGGTTCTGGCCTATCTGGTGCCGACCAGTGAAGCCGCCGCTGCCGCAAGGAAAACACACCAAGCATGGCTGGATACCAATCCCAACACCAAGGGCGACAATCGTACTTGGAACCTGTGGTTCAGCGAGAACGGACCCGCGAAAGCAAACGGGTTTCACAACCACTGGAAGAAATATCTGCTGAAGGGCACTGCGGACGCTGAGCCAAGTCCGATGGCGATGGAGACGGGCGGCAGCGTGAAGTCAGAAGTTGAAACCGCCCGCATTAGGATCGCAAAGGCAGCGGGCGTTCCCCCTACTGCTGTTCGGATTTCAATTGATTTCGGTGCGGCGGAAGTTCTGGGCTCCGTATATCAGCCGCTCGCGGCTCACGGCTACGGGCCGGAACAGGCTGAAGAGATGAAACGATTCGCCGAGCGGAATAAACCGGCTCGGTGAAGAGTTCAGTTGATGGAATTTGGGTCCGGCTTGTCATCGACGATGGCGACATTTGTTTTGTCGGTTATCGTGCCATGACCATGTGCGGCGAGAACCCTATTCGCGAGTTCTTTGGTGAATTTCATTAGCGCGTCGCGATTAGGAAACTGCGTAAGAAGGCCGTGTTCCGGGCACAGGACGCTGTGAACCGTCTTTGGGAAATCGAAGCGGACGTCAACGTCCTTCCCGCAATTCTTTTTGCCACAAACCAACTCGGTCCGAACGGATTGCTGGATACCATTCTTGTCCTCGTCCACAATCACCTTTATGGCGAGGTTCGTTTTTGGTATTTGTGCCATCAACTCTAATTATAAAGGCCGCGCAGGTCGGTGGTTTACTTCTCCGCCGATCTGAGCTACGTTACGGCTACCTGATCTCGGCTACCTAAATGGTCGAAAAAAGGCCCAGTACAACTGGGAAAATCAAAAGCCAGTATTGAGACGGCTCCTTGAGAACCAGTGGTTTAGCCAGTATTGATGGGGTTTCTGGATTGGCCGAGAAGAGTCCCACTCTCTCCGCCATTTTCAGGCGCTTACCTCTTCAAATATTAACGGCACTGACTGTCGGTGAGTCAGAGCTCGGACAATCTGCGGTTTTTCGTGACATCTGTGTGCGCTCTGCGTGCGATTTCGTCGTGAGATGGCGCTATCAGTCGATCCAAATACATCGGAGGTGGACTGACTATGAATCAGTCGAACAGGTTCACTACTCTGGAATTTCCAGCTGAATTAGGGTGGCCGCTTGTGTGCCAAAAGACGCCGACCTAGAACACCATCGATTTAGAAGGCGTCTCGATTACAGGCCCGGAAATCATGCACCACAGCCGACTTCCGGGTACTTATCCAAACGTTTTCAGCTGTCCGTTCCTGCTTCAGGTTTGCGAGGGCATGGTTCAGTTGGTTAGAACGCCCGCCTGAGAGGTCGCAGGTTCGAGTCCCGTCGCTCCCGCTAGTCGGTTCAGTTGAAATCGTGAAAGCTTCAAGCAAAGCGGCGGTGCCCCTGCGCGAGTTTGTGCATCTCATCCAGTCTGAGGTACAGTTGCAGAGAAGTGGTGCGAAGAACCGCAACTTCGATAGCTCTCCTTACGCTCCTGCTGGCCGGGATTGTTGCTCCGACCGGGCTCTGCGCGCTCATGTGTGAACGCCACTCCCGAGCGGAGACTCCGCGCCATTGCATTCAATCTTCGGACATGATGCCAGGAATGGCTCACGATCATTCCGCCATCAATCATCCAGGGGTTCAAGCCATGAATCTGGTGATGGTGTCGCATTCTTGTCAGTCGAATTGCGTCACAGCGGAACGCCTTGATGCTTCGAGAAGGGCTATTCCTCAAGTGACCGTAGTCGAGAGCGTCCCTATCGTACCGGATACTACGGCGGTGTTTACGACACCCGATCACTCAGCCGCATGGAGTTCGGATAATAGCCCACCGTACTTGCCCTCTGCACACGCTACCTCCTTCTTCGTTCTTCGCATCTGAGTTCTCCCTCTCGTTCTAGCAGCCGTATATCCAAAGCAGCGATCTGTGTCGAGCGCCTAGCTGCGCATTTCGCTTCGTTCCATCGAGTTCCTGAGGACAGCTGGGTCCGTTAACTTTTGAAGAGGAAGGGCCATGAAGAACAGACGTGATTTCCTTAGAAATACTTTTGGTGTGGGCGCGGGTTTGGCGGCAGCACCTCGCCTGTTTGGAGTCCCGCAGGAGAGCGGAGCGGGAATCGACATGAAGCACATGGGCCACCCTGCTCAGCGCAGCAGCAGTCGGATCGTTTCCGTGGAAACGCCCGACGTCCCGCAACTTGAGTGGCGCATGGACGGAGACGTAAAGGAATTCCATCTCACTGCCGAGCCGGTCAAGCAGGAGATATTTCCTGGCCGGATCGTTGACCTCTGGGGTTACAACGGTAGCGCTCCGGGCCCGACGATCCAAGTGAACCAGGGCGATCGCGTTCGAATCATCGTGGACAACCACCTTCCCGAAGCGACATCGATGCACTGGCACGGCTTCGAAATCCCGACCGAGATGGACGGAGCCCCCGGTTCGAGTCAGGACCCGATCCCTCCCGGTGGCCGATTTGTCTACGAATTCACGCTCCACCAGGAGGGTACTTATTTCTACCACTCGCACATGGCGATGCAAGAAATGATGGGCATGATCGGCGCGTTCATCATGCATCCCGAGGAGCCATACAAGCCGCGCACGGATAAAGACTTCGCAATCATTATGCAGGAGTACGCCATCTTGCCGAACATCAAGGTGCCGAACTCCATGAATATGGAGTTCAACTGGCTCACCTTCAACGGCAAAGCGGGACCGGCGACGACTCCTTTGATCGTGCGGCACGGCGAGCGTGTGCGCATTCGCCTCATCAACCTCGGCATGGACCACCATCCTATCCACCTTCATGGTCACCAGTTCGTAATTACAGGGACTGAAGGAGGCCGGCAGCCCCAATCGACATGGGGGCCGGGAAACACGGTGCTCGTGGGTGTGGCGCAGTCCCGCGATGTGGAGTTCGTTGCCAAGAACCCCGGCGACTGGATGCTGCACTGCCATCTTCCTCACCACATGATGAACCAGATGTCGTCAATGGTCGGCCCGATGTCACGCCGAAATGGAGTGCCCGCGGGGCTCGACATGGAGCGAGGAATGGGAATGCTACGACAAGGAAGCGCAACGTCCGAGGAAAACGGGCCGAGCCTGGGTCGCGGATTGGGCGTCGGTTCGACAGCGGAGCAAACTGTCTCGAATTCTCCGCTGAAAGCCGGTAGCCCAATGAAGAATCAAGACATGCCCGACATGCAGCAGCACGGAATGCAGATGGGTAAGCCCGACGTCAGCAAGGATGCGAATTCCGTGCCGGGCTTTCCGCAGGATGCCTTCATGGAAGGTCCCATGATGGCGATGGATCAAATGGTAGACAAACCCGAAAACTTCGGCCTGCGTCCCGGCTGGAGCGGGTTCATGGCGGGAATGATGACGTTCGTGCGCGTGCTGCCTCCAGACAAGTACGACCACATCATGGAGCTTCGAAAAAAGCAGGAAGGCAACAAGCCAATGAAGATGGACATGCCGGGGATGGAGCACAAACATGAATAACCTAATCACGCCAGTGAAGTTTATGGGAGTGAAGGCCGAAACCGTGTCACCTCTCCGTTGTGTAACCCAATTCGTACTCTGCTTTTCGTGGGCTCTGTTTTTGGTCGCCTTGCCAGGACGAACGCAAACTCCCGAGCAAAAGACGGTCACACTCGAAGAATTGCAACAGATGGCTTTACAGAACAACCCGACGTTCAGGCAATCGGCCGCCAACATTCAGGCGGCGGAAGGCAGGAAGAAGCAGTCGGGACTCTACCCGAATCCGACTGTTGGCTACCAGGGCGAACAGATTCGAGGAGGGTCGTTTCACGGCGGCGAGCAAGGGTTTTTCGTTCAGCAGGACATTGTGTTGGGTGGAAAGCTGGGCCTGAATCGACAGCTTTTTGACCAGGAACTCAAGCAGGCAGAAACAGAGGCCGAGGAGCAAAAACTGCGGGTAGTCACAAACGTGCGAATGTCCTACATCCAAGCCCTGGCTGCGCAGCAGACGCTGGAGTTGCGGCACAACCTCAGCAAGCTTGCCGACGATGCTGTCGAGACTTCCCATCAGCTTGCGAATGTCGGCCAAGCGGACGCCCCCGACGTGCTCGAATCGGAAGTCGAAGCGCAGCTGGCACAACTCGCTGTCAGCATGGCGGAACAGAACCAGCAGAGGGTGTGGAAGGCACTGGCCGCCGTGGTGGGGAATCCGCGCCTTCCCTTGATGAAGCTAGAAGGAAAACTCGAAGACACGCCGCCGGTCAATGCGGATGAACTGGTGGAGAAGATCGTCGATGAGAGTCCAACCGTAAGAATCGCCGAGCTCGGCGTCAAACGAGCCGATGCAGCCTTGGCTCGCGCGAAGCGGGAACCGATTCCCGACCTGCAACTCCGTGGCGGCATGCAGCAGAACGGCGAGTCGTTGTCTAACGGGAGAGCTGTTGGAATGCAGGGCTTTGCCGACGTGGGGGTGAGAATTCCCATCTTCGACCGCAACCAGGGAAATATTGCCGCCGCGAAGGCTGATGCGGAAAGGGCGAGGCGCGAAGTGGATCGCGTGAAGCTCGTTCTGCGGGAACGGGCAGCAAGCGTCGTCCAGAACTACACGTTTTCGCAAGCCGCGGTTGACCGCTACAAGAACCAGATGATACCGAGGGCGCAAAAGGCGTATGAGATGTACATCAAGAAATACCAGGAGATGGCTGCCGCGTACCCACAGGTCCTCATCGCCCAGAGAACCCTGATGCAGTTGGAAGTCTCCTACACCACTGCGCTGGAGACCTTCGCCACGAGCTCACTTTCTCTGCAGGCCTACTTGCTCACGGACGGCTTGGAAGCGCCTTCCCAGCCAGGCGTAATCGATCAACCTGTGCGTGAGGTCAACCTCCCATTCCAGATGGTCACAAGCCCCCAGTAAAGGTGAGCAAATGAGAAAAGGCGCTCTTCTTTTATCGATCATCGCTGCAGCCGTCGCGGGAGTCTCTGCGTTCGGATGGACAACGATCCAACACGGGTTCAGCGCCCGCGACAATCCGTCATTGATAGAAACATTTGTGGCAAGGACAGCGCGCAGCTTGGCCGTACCTGCGGGAGCAAAACGGATGAGGAACCCGTTTCCGAATACTCCCGACAACCTCGCACAAGCGCGAGCGCATTTTGCCGACCACTGTGCTATCTGCCACGCCAATAACGGAAGCGGGAATACCGACACCGGACGGAACCTGTATCCCAAAGCTCCAGATATGCGCTTACCCCGGACGCAGAATCTAACCGATGGGGAGCTTTACTACAACATCCACAACGGCATAAGGCTTACCGGAATGCCTGCGTGGGGCTCAGCGGAAAAAGATGAGGGCAGCTGGGAGGTAGTGCTTTTCATCCGGCATCTGCCGCAGCTCACGCCTGCGGAGGAACGCGAGATGGAAGCGCTCAATCCGAAGGGTCCGGGAGAGAGACAGGAGGAATTAGAAGAAGAGCAGTTCTTGAACGAAGGCCAACCCGGCAACCATTCACCCAAACCGTCAACGCAACACCATCACTGAGGAGACAATTATGAAACGCACTGTCGCAGTTGTGACCTTGTTGTTCGCACTTTCGCTTGTAGCGTTTGCGCACGGAAAAGACAAGCATGTCATGGGTACGGTCACCCGCATTTCCGATACCTCTATTACGGTTGAAACCACGGCCAAAAAATCCGTAACGGTAGATGTGAGCGATAAGACCAAGTTTGAGAAGAGTGGTGCAGCGGCCACCCTGAAAGACTTGAAGGTTGGAGACAAGGCGGTAATCCATGCCGATGTTTTGGGCGACAAGCTGGTCGCAAACGAAGTCCACTTTGGAGCCAAGGCGAAGTCTATGGAAGGGATGAAGGGAATGGAGGGTATGGATCACAAATGAAGAGTCGGCTGCCGCTGACTAGTCGAACCGCAGGGAGTCGCCTTCTAGGACTTTTGCAAGGTCGAATATTGATCAATAGCAGCGTTCGGTCTACCGTTTCGGAGTTCAAAATGGACCACATGACACATCAAGCACAGGCACAAGTGGCCGACCCACATCCCGGGCACAAGATGTCGGAAGCTCATGCCAGTCACGACCGTCACGCCGGACACTCCGTTGCCATGTTTCGTGACAAGTTTTGGCTGAGCTTCGCTCTGACCATTCCAGTGGTCTTCTGGTCAACTGATGTCCAACACTGGCTTGGGTACAGGGCACCTTCATTTCCCGGCTCTAACTTCATCGCCCCGATCCTCGGAACCGTGGTCTTCGTCTACGGCGGTCTCGTTTTCATCCGTGGGGCATGGAGTGAGCTGGTGGACCACAAGCCCGGCATGATGACCCTCATTAGCCTGGCGATTACAGTTGCCTTTGGTACCTCGCTCGCCGCAACATTCGGGCTCTTCGAGATCGAAGTCTGGTGGGAGCTTGCATCCCTGATCACCATCATGGTCCTCGGCCACTGGCTGGAAATGCGAGCCATTTCCCAGGCTCGTGGGGCCCTCAATGCACTCGCTGCGCTGCTCCCAGACACTGCCGAACTTGTGCGCGGTGCAGAGACTCAAACCGTTCCACTTTCTCAGTTACACGTGGGCGATGTCGTCCTTGTCCGGCCCGGAACCCGCGTTCCGGCGGATGGCACAGTCCTGGAGGGCGCCGCCGATGTTGACGAGTCGATGATTACCGGCGAGTCCCGGACCGTCTCGAAGGAGCCAGGGGCCGCCATCATCGCTGGGACGGTCGCCAGTGGTGGAAGCCTTCGAGTCCGCGTCACGGGTGTCGGGGAGCAGACCGCCTTGTCCGGCATCATGCGGCTCGTTGCTGCTGCGCAAGCTTCTGGGTCTCGCACCCAGGCCCTGGCTGATCGTGCTGCCGCAATCCTTTTCTACGTGGCAGTCGCGTCAGGTGCGATCACGCTCGTCTACTGGTGGTTTTCAGGAGACCAAGAGCACGCTCTCATCAGGACGGCAACCGTTCTCATCATTGCTTGCCCGCACGCCCTCGGACTGGCGATTCCACTCGTTATTGCAATCTCGACATCGCTCGGAGCTCAGAACGGTCTCCTCGTCAAGGACAGACTCGCACTCGAACGCGCCCGCAATTTGGACATAGTGATTTTTGATAAGACGGGAACGCTGACACGTGGCTCCCCTGCGTTGTCCGGAGTCGCGGTTGCGCCTGGCAGCAGCGAGAATGATTTGCTTGCCCATGCTGCTGCCGTCGAAGCCAACTCAGAACATCCTCTGGCAAAAGCGGTCGTGGCGGAAGCCGAGCGCCGAAAACTGCCCACCTTGGAGGCTGCCAACTTCGAATCGCTACCCGGTCGGGGGGCACAGGCACGCGTAGACGGGAAGAACATCGTAATCGGCGGACCGCGTCTGTTGACCGAGGGGAAGGTAACAGTACCGCCGGAAGTTGAAAAAGTGACGACTGCCTGGGCATCCGAGGGAAAGACGGTTCTCTATGTCGTCGCTGATGGGCGATTGCTCGGCACTTTCGCAGTAGAAGATGAGATTCGGCCCGAATCCCACGAAGCTGTCGTGGAACTTCATCGGCTTGGCATCCGGGTCGCGATGATCACCGGAGACTCGAAGACGGTTGCCGATTCGGTCGCCCGCCGCATCGGCATAGATGAGGTCGCGGCAGAGGTTCTCCCTGCCGACAAGGCTTCGGCGGTGAAACGCTTTCAAGCAGGCGGCAAGAAGGTCGCAATGGTTGGTGACGGCGTGAACGACGCACCGGCGCTAGCGACCGCGGATGTCGGAATCGCGATTGGGGCAGGAACCGATGTGGCGATCGAGTCGGCTGGAATTGTGTTGGTGCGGAGCGATCCGCGTGATGTCGTGGCAGCCATCAAGCTATCTCGGGCTACTTATCGAAAGATGATTCAAAACCTCGTTTGGGCGACCGCCTACAACCTTGTTGCCATCCCTGTCGCAGGGGGCCTCCTCGTCCGATGGGGGCTCGATCTGCCCATGAGCATTGGTGCAGTCGCAATGAGCCTCTCTACTATAATCGTGGCTGCGAATGCGCAACTGCTTCGCAGGCTGAAACTGGGGGGCAACCTTGCCTAAACCGGTGATTCCCGAGAGGGATGACCTCGTTTCGCTGGAGGTTCACGCTAAAGACTGTACGTCCCTGCCGTGCCTCACACACAGCGGCCAACTGAAAAGCATTTGAAATTTAGCCAGCCTTTGTGAGTTCCACCCGGATTGCCCACCTCTAGAGGCCAAAAGCAAAGTGCGGTTTTAATAATCACGTCCGTTCGGGCGCTTTTTCAAATGCGAAGATTGTAGCCTGGAGCTCTAAACCGCTTAATACCGTACCAGGTATGGTATAGTAAAATACTGAATCATGAGCCACACAATCAAGGACAAGCAAGAGCTGCTCTTAAGAGCTAAACGCATTCAAGGACAGGTGGAAGCTCTCGTACGGGCTCTCACCGAAGAGCGGGATTGCTCCGACGTTCTGCAAGTCATGAGCGCCGCCAGGGGAGCGATGAACAGTTTGATGGCCGAGCTTCTGGAAGGCCACATCAGGAGCCACGTTCTCAACGGAAAACAAAAACCGACCTCACAGCAGGTAGTGGCCGCTGATGAAGTGATCGACATGGTGAAGTCTTATCTCAAATAGCGTCCCTCGTCTGGCGGAAGGGACAACTAACTTTTATGAGCACTTCCCCGCTGGCTGAAAAGATGCAAACAAACGTCCCGAAAACGAACGCGTCCGACCACGTCGCGGATCGCGGAGAGCACGCGGGGGGAGTTGAATGGGCTGAACTCATTCGCATTGCCTTCGTAGTCCTCGCTGCGGCTGCGGTCTGGTTTCGACTTTGGGAGCCATTCCCGCGCATCAGCGTAATTGGCATCGCAGCGACCTTGATCGGTGGCTACCCTATCTTCAAAGAAGCCTTCGAGAACATTGTCGAACGCAAGATGACAATGGAACTTTCGATGACCATCGCCCTTCTTTCGGCGTTGGCGATCGGAGAGTTTTTCACTGCTCTGGTCATCACAGGCTTCGTGCTTGCCGCCGAAGTGCTCGAAGGCCTCACTGTTGGGCGAGGACGACGTGCTATCCAGGACCTTCTCAATTTCCTTCCCCGAACGGTCACGGTCAGGCGCAATGCTCAAGTGGTGGAGATCGCTGCTGACCAGGTTAGAGTCGGCGATACGGTGATCGTGAAACCAGGTGGACATGTTCCCGTCGATGGCGTCGTGCTTGGTGGTAGCTCTTTTGTGGAACAGGCAGCTATTACAGGGGAGGCGATGCCGGTTGAGAAGGTGGTCGGAGATGTTGTTTACGCCGGAACCATGAATCAATCGGGAGCTTTGGAAATAACTGCCCAGAAACTTGGTCGCGACACGACGTTCGGAAGGATAGTTGAAGCCGTTGAGCGGGCGGAGAAATCTCGGGCACCGATCCAGAAAACCGCCGATCGTCTAGCGGGTTACCTCGTGTACTTCGCCCTCGGGGCGGCAATTCTCACCTTCATTATCACTCACAATGTCAGGTCAACCATTTCGGTTGTAATCGTGGCTGGAGCCTGTGGCATTGCGGCCGGGACTCCTCTTGCGATTCTCGGGGCAATTGGCCGTGCAGCGCATCAGGGAGCCATCATTAAAGGTGGTCTCTATTTGGAGGCGCTGGCCGCCGTGGACACGGTGCTTTTGGACAAGACTGGCACGCTAACTTTCGGAACTCCTCAAATTCGCGAAGTCGTTTCAGCTAATGGTTTCGGGGAGCAGCAAATCATAGCCGCTGCCAGCATTGCGGAGCGCAAGTCCGAACACCCTCTTGCCAAGGCGGTAATGGCCCGTGCAACCGAATTGGATCTCACCCTGGTCGAGCCTGATGAATTCTCATACACGCCGGGAAGAGGAGTCAGAGTGAGTTATCAAGGCGAGGAAATACTTGTCGGCAGTCGGGCGCTCTTATTAGCGCATGGCTTCAAGAGAATCCTGCCAATCGACGGCAACGGCGCGGGCGGAGTGTCGGAAGTATACGTCACGCGAGGTGGGCACGTTCTTGGAACCATCCGAATTGCCGACGTTTTGCGTCCAGAGGCAAAGAATGCCGTTGCCGCCATGCGACAAATGGGCTTGAAAACGGTTCTGTTAAGCGGAGACGCGCAAGCCGTAACGACATCTGTGGGCCGCGATCTCGGAGTAGACGAAGCGGTCGGCGAGCTTCTGCCGGAACAGAAAGCAAAATGGGTTAGTGAGCTGCGCGGGAAGAATCACAAAGTAGCGATGGTCGGTGATGGTATCAATGACGCCCCGGCCTTGGTGGAGGCCGACGTAGGAATCGCAATGGGATCGGGAACCGACGTGGCCAGAGAGAGCGCCGATGTCATCCTGATTGGAAGCGATCTGTCCAAACTGGTCGAAACCTTACGTGTTGCCCGCCGGTGTCGTGGCATTGTGATGCAGAATTTCGTGGGTACGTTGGTAGTGGACAGCATAGGAGTCGGAATGGCGGCCTTTGGCTTCCTGAATCCTCTACTAGCCGCCTTTATTCACGTGGCTTCGGAATTGACGTTCATTCTGAATTCCACGAGGTTGTTGCCCCGGAGTTCTGAAGGCGGGCGAAGGCGACGCGTTTTGCAGCGAAGCTGGGCGTCTTGAATGTGTAGTCATGCATCTGACTTATTTAATCCACACTCGGGTTTGGGTAGTCCTGGTGGCTCTGGCTATTCTCGGCTTCTGTGTAGCTGGGTTCGTCTTTCTCTCGGGGAAGTCACAAGAACCGTTTGGATTCGATGAACTCTATGGTCTGTTGGATTGACAGGCCCGCACCGGGATTCTGGGAATCGGCTAAGCACCGTGAACACGCACCGGGACTATCCACTCAAAACGAAGCGCCTGGTGGTCGGGCAGGTTACGATCTGCCGAGGCTGCTGTTGCGGCGATACGGAGCGTGGGCGGCCCGAAGTTCCGGTTGAATGGCTCAAGAATGAATGGCGAAAGCGGGGACTGCTAAAGCGAGTCCAGTTGACAATCAGTGGTTGTGTCGGACCGTGCGACGTGCCGAATGTCGTTGTGATTACGAGACCTTCGGGTACTGAGTGGCTGGGCAATATTGCGGAGGTTGAGCAATATCGCAGTCTGTTGGAATGGGCTGTCCGGTGCAGGGATGCTGGAGAGATGTTGGCTCTGCCGTCGGAATTTCACCGTTGTCGAATCAGCCCTTTTGTTCATGAGGACGTTTCTAGGTCAGATGGAGCCGCCCGGCAGGCCCCACACGGGGAGTGTGGCGTATGACCAACGCACATAAACATTCGAGAATCTCGACTGTGCTGCTGGCTGTCTTCTCTCTTCTTTTGTTCCTGGCGGCTGCTCAGGAAAAGAAGCAATTCAGTTGCACCATCGGATCTGGAGCGGTGATCTTCATCACCAACAATTACGGCCCCATCACCGTCAAGCCTTCTGGAAGCAGCCAGGTGTTGGTAGAGACGATATCCCACTCCGACGCGGTTAACCTGGTGAACGAGCAGCATGGCGACCGCATTGACCTTCGTTCGATCTCTAGCCGCCAGGGCACCAATCTGGTGGAGTACACCGTGCTGATCCCGGCCGCCGCCTTCGTCACCCTGCGATCGTCCGACGGAACTCTTCGCGCTCAGGGGCTGCGCGGCGATGTAGTCCTCGAAGCCGCTTCCGGTTCGGTGGAAGTGACAGACATCAGTCATGCCCACTTGCACGTGAAAACTCTCAGTGGACCGATTACTTTAACCGACATTCGCGACAGCCATCTGGACATCCATTCGGTACGCGGCAACGTCAACCTGCATAATGTCGCCGGACCGTCGGTTGAGGTGAATTCGGGAGCCGGACGAATCACATATGACGGCGATCCGGGCCGGGGTGGACAATACCTGCTCACCAGTCACACAGGTGATCTTGAAGTCTCAATCCCAGCCAGCGCCTGGGTTGAGATCAAGGCGCGCTCCATAAAAGGTCAGTCCGACCCGGAATTTCCCAATGTCAGCAGCGTTCCCACGATGGGCCAGATCAATCTGATGGGAAAGCCTGGCAAAATTGGGTCCCGCTTTGAACTGCGCTCGTTCAGCGGCAAGATTCGCCTCAAGCGGCCCTAACCGCATAGTGTTGGGAGACACCCTCGCTGCGCGGTTACTGCAGTGCTCGACCTTTCGTCAGGCTTAGCGGTTGCCGGTCTTGGCACTCTGATTGCGCTCGTTTGTGTTTTCGGTGTAGAGTCGAATGACTCGATTAAGGGTACGGTTTATGCGGTCGATCTCGAAACAAATAGCATTTTTTTGTGTATTGCTGACATTCTGGTCAGCGCTAGCATTTGTTTCGCATCATCATTCGAGTAGCACCGATGCATTGAAATGCACGGTCTGCGTGGCCGCGCATTCATCCTCTCCCAAGACGACTTCCGCACTGCCGAACAGGAAGTTCGTTCGAGTATCTACTTTTCGGTCTCATCCGGTTTCCGCTAAGCAGCGCCTCGTAGCATTTGCCCTCAGCGTTCGCCCACCTCCTTCAGTCTAGAAATCGAATTCAAAAGATCGAATCGCGGGTGCGCTTTAAACGCACTGCGCCCGCCCCATTTCTTAGACTTTCTTGGAGGAATTATGCTGGCTTTCTACAAAAAGTCGCTGTTTGCGGCTTCTATCGTGGTTTTCTATTTGACGCTGGGTCTTCAGGCTTACGCGCAGTCCGGCGGGAGTTCCATCAGTGGCACCGTCGTAGACCCTTCAGGTGCCGTGGTCCCGAACGCAACTGTGGAAATTCATAACCCAGTCAGCGCCTTTGACCGATCGACCACCACAGACAGTTTAGGGAATTTTAGTTTCCCGAACGTTCCGTTCAATCCGTATCACCTAACCGTAACCGCGACCGGGTTCGATCAAAAAGCGCAGGACGTAGAGATTCGGTCTTCAGTGCCCGTGAATGTCAAAATCGGTTTGACGGTAGCTGGAAGCTCCAGCACAGTTTCGGTCGAGGCTGGGGCAGACCTGGTGGAGAACGATCCCACCGGTCACACCGACGTGGATCGAAAATTGTTCGACAAAATTCCGCTCGAAAGTCAGTCATCGTCAGTGAGTTCGTTAGTCACACTCGCGTCACCGGGAGTCGCCGCTGATTCGAACGGCCTGTTTCATGGACTTGGCGACCACGCGTCCAACTCATTTTCTGTCGATGGCCAACCCATTACCGATCAGCAAAGCAAAGTTTTTTCCAACCAGATTCCCGTCGATTCGATTGACTCGTTGGAGGTCATCCCCGGCGCACCGCCTGCTGAGTTCGGAGGCAAGACGAGTCTGGTGATTGTCGCGACGACGCGCTCCGGTCAGGGTGTTACCACACCCCATGGCAGCGTGAACGCTTCTTATGGTTCGTTTGGCTCGTCCAATGTTGGTTTCGATCTCGCTTACGGGGGCGCAAAGTGGGGGAACTTTATCTCTGCGAACGGGTTGAATAGTGGCCGGTTCCTTGACCCGCCGGAGTTCGTCGTGATCCACGCTAAGGGCAACGAAGAGAATGTCTTTGACCGCGTTGACTATCAACTCTCAACTGCGGACTCTATTCACCTGAACTTGGGCTTCACGCGTTCCTGGTTTCAGACGCCCAACTCGTTTGACACCCAAAATGCCACGTCGTGGGCTGGCAGTGGTGGGCTCGATCCCAATGGCAATGTCGTAGGCCTCGCGGACCAGCGCTCGAAAATACAGACCTTCAACATTGCGCCGTCATGGACGCGAGTACTCAGCTCAACTGCTGTGTTTACTCTCGGTGCCTTCGTGCGGCGCGACGCTTATAACTACTATCCCAGCAACAACGTTTTTGCGGACCTCGGCCCGATTCAAGAATCGACTATCGCGCAAAATCGGACGCTCGCCAATATGGGTTTTCGGTCCGATGTGTCATATGTGAAAGGAATCCACAACCTTAAGGTGGGTGCCACCTATCAACAGACGTTTCTCACGGAGAATTTCGGTCTGGGCATAGTCAGTCCAGTTCTCAACGCACCATGTTTGGATACGTTCGGGAATCCGATCGCTGGCTTCAACGATCCATCCCAGTGCGCGGGGGCTGGCTTGCAACCAAACACAGCCTCAAATCCAAACGCTGCGAGTCCTTTCACGCCACTGCTAGGCTGCTACGATTTGACCAGGGCCACTCCGTCCCCGAATGACAACTGCGCCAACTCGAAGAGCATCTCGTTCCCATTTCACGGACATACGGACGTAAAGGAGCTTGCCCTCTACGTTCAGGACAATATTACCAAAGGCAACTGGTCCTTCAATTTGGGGATACGTGGCGACCTCTACAACGGCCTCACCGTTGCTCGTCAGGCCGAACCCCGCTTAGGCGTGGCTTACAACATTAAGCGGACTAATACGGTTTTTCGCGCTTCCTATGCGCGAACGCTTGAAACTCCGTTCAACGAAAATCTGATACTTTCAAGCACCGGGTGCCAGTCTCCTGTCCTCTCCACCCTTATCCCGTGCGTAAACGCGCCACTTGAACCCGGCTATCGCAATGAGTTCCACGCCGGTTTACAGCAGGCGCTCGGGCGCTATGCCGTAGTCAGTGGAGATTACATTTGGAAGTACACGCATACGGGGTACGATTTCAGCATCCTGGCTGCGACCCCGATCTTCTTCCCGATTGGATGGCACAA
>Ga0207116_10223_pt1 | contig 16009 bp, 20 predicted proteins | sample Alteio_BWMinHeat_44_FD_153550 | JGI IMG/M metagenome (GOLD analysis project Ga0207116, IMG submission 153550) | Enriched cells from forest soil in Barre Woods Harvard Forest LTER site, Petersham, Massachusetts, United States -... | ecosystem: Environmental > Terrestrial > Soil > Temperate forest >... | reverse complement strand
GAACAGCAGCAGCCCTCCATAACAACCGAGATTCCCTCCGCAATTCTTGAGCAAGCACGCAGTGAAACGACAGCAGCCTACCGGACTACCTCGTATCTTTCCGAAGTGGGCAAGGCATTGCAGACCTTCAAACATGCGGTCATTGCGCTCTGTAAAAATCAGCTCAAGAAGCGCCCGTACTACGCTTGTCCGGGCCTACCGGCTCGGCAAGCTACGTAGGGTTTCCAGGGCATCATGACACAGAAAGACTACAACACCCGCGCCCGTACTACGCTCATCCTATCGAACCCATGCTCTCGAAGCGCTTAGCTTCGTAGGGCTCCGTAAAAAGTCATAATTGAGAAGAAACTATAATACACGGGCTAACTCTTGATCTGTCGTACGACCATCACGCAGAAGCGCCGAGGCCTCTTCAAGGAGCGTCTTCATGCCATCTGCCTGGGCAAGCGCTTTGATTTGTTCATAGGAAGCTTGCGCAAGAATAGCTTCACGAATCGCTGGCGTGATACACAAGAGCTCGAAAATTCCCGTTCGTGCACGATAGCCTGTATCATGGCAATGCTCACAGGATAAAGACTCTTCCACCACGTCTGCGGGCTCCGCCCGTATTTTGCTCATTCTATCGAAGCCATTGCTCTCGAAGTTTTTAGCTACGCCGGGCTGCGCCAGCTCGTCCGCCGTAATGGCGAAGGAGGAAGTATTAACGTAGGAGGACTCGCGCTTGCAACGATCACAGCTGAGTCGAATGAGCCGCTGTGCAAGCACCGCCGTAACTACTGCATTGAGTAAAAAGGGCTCGATACCCATATCGACTAATCGTGCAATGGAACTGACTGCATCGGTCGTGTGGAGTGTGGTTAAGACAAGATGGCCCGTCAACGCTGCCCGCACCGCAGCACGGGCCGTTGCTAAATCACGAATCTCGCCAACCATGATGATATCGGGATCTTGCCGAAGGAGCGCTCTGATGCCATCTGCAAAATCGAAGCCTATGTCGGGCCTAATTTGCCCCTGCGTCACGCCGGCAATGGCATATTCTACTGGATCTTCTAAAGTGACAATGTTTTTTTCTGCCGCAACAAGGAGCGAAAGGATGGCATAGAGCGTCGTCGTCTTTCCCGATCCGGTCGGACCAGTAACGATAAAGAGACCCTGTGAACGACGCACAACTGCTGCAATGGTACCACTGATCTGTTCACTACAACCCAACTGCTCCAAGGTTCGTATGCCCCGCGCACCATCCAAGATGCGCAAAACTACCTTTTCTCCCATTGAACCGGGAAAGGTAGCAACACGTATGTCAACGGAAGTTGTGGCGGTGGCAAAGGATATTTTACCATCCTGGGGAATACGTTTTTCGCCAATATCGAGCTTGGCCAGTACTTTGATACGCGTCGTAACTCGGAGCGCATGCTCAACGGCCACTGATTGGGCATCATGGAGCAGCCCATTGCAGCGATAGCGAACGCGAAGTCCATGAGCCGTTGGCTCGAGATGGACATCAGAGGCCTGCAGCGCCAAGGCGTGATCGATGATCGTTTGAACGACGGTTATTGCGGAAAAGGGCGCTTTATCCAAGCTTCCAACCAACTAAAAAGCCAACAACCATGCTGACCGCACCGATCACATGTGTTTTTGACCAGCCGATAACTGCTGTGTAAAGCTCTTGCACGGTGGTAACATCGGTAACGTTGATGGTCGTCATAACCTGTTGCAACGTGACAGTCATCACACCGGTGAAATTCAAGAGAAGCACAACGGTGAGAATGACAAGTGATGAGAGAATAATAAATCTCCAAAAATTCTTAACCAAAAATCCAACGAGGAAGGCAACACCGCCATAAAGCGCTACCTCAGGTAGCCATGTCTTATAGTCGCTCAGCGACGAGCGCACCGTCTCCATAAGATCTTGACCAGTACCTTTGGCTGATGCACTATTCATTGCCTGATCATTCATCTTCATACTCCCGTTTCGTATACTATTACACTTATTTTGTTTCATTCAAAAAAACTAAAGATGGGGTGCCCATGTTCGTCACAGGGGCCCCCCATCATCTTTCTACAAGCGTTATAAGACCATATCGCGTAAAGCTTTTCCAGGTTTAAACTTGGCAACTTTTTTCGCTTTGATTTTCATCTTTTGGCCCGTTGCAGGATTTACACCCCAACGTGATTGCCGTTGCATGATGCTAAAGGTACCAAATCCTGTCAGCGACACCGATTTTCCACCTTTAAGCGTTTTTGATACAACATCCATAAAGGCTTCAACAGACCTTTTACAGGCAGATTTTGGCAATTTGGATAACTTTGCCATGCTTTCTATAAGTTTTGTTTTATTCATAAACTGTATCCCAATCGAACAGATCCCAATAACTCACACACGAAGCGTAATTTGAGTACTGAGCACTACGATCTCAACGTTATTCCAAACGAAATGTACAGTCAAGTAATTTCAAAAGTCACCATAAAAACGCTGTAAAGATCGGCATAATCGCTCGAAAAGGGGTTTTGTGAAAGCGCTTGGATTACTGATTTTTCTTAACGGCAACGTAGGTAAGGCCAACAGTAGTAATGCCCAAACCGCACCCTATCCATGGCAATCCAGCCGCGCAACTGCCTGCTGTCAAACAGGTTCCTACCACAGAGAAACAGCCTATCTTACAACACTTACATATCCTTGCCACGTGCGCCCGATCACGTTGATCACGCCCCGAATTTTCCGTACGAGATCCATGACAAGGCACATAAGCGTAATGCCGAGGAGGATTAAAAGGCTGAAAATAACGGGCATTAGAACGATACAACTTCGGCCTTCTACTTTCCCCTTCGTCTTCCGTGCTTACCCTAAGGTTGTGCCTTTGATCAAGATTAGCATCCTCTGTCTCATAATCAGGAACAACGCCATACAGGGATCCCGAAGATTCGTCTCCCTTTTGCGCAGCATAGGATGCCACCTGCAAGCCAACAGCCAGCATACTCATTAACAATATACGTTTCATCGTAAAATTCTCTCTCATGCATTGCCACAGAAATGGCTATCTCACTTGTCTTTGCTGAGCCTTATTTTTTTTGCTGGCAAAATACATAGTAAGAGCAATAGCACCAAAACAACAACAGACCCCTTTAGGTACACCCACTGTATAGCCGGTTGCCAAGAGCACACCCCCTGCTATTCCCGGACCACAATCACCAAGTGGGGGTTGCTGAACCGGCGTTCTCAAGCGGCCTGCAATACGCTTATGTTCGCGTGCCTCTGCACTAAGTTCAGCCTCTACTTGACTTTGAATTACACCACCACCAAGCGGTACATGATCAACAGGATCTGCATGCAAGCGTAGCAATTCCGGAGGCTGTTCTCTTTCCCCGGCGTGGGATACCATCTGCAAACCGATAGTCAGCATGCTCATTAACAACATATATTTCATAAAACGCTCCTCATTATGGGTATATAAAAAATCTATTACGATCGCGGTACCGGTTTTCGATTAAGATAGGCTTGTAACCACGGATAAGCACTAAATAGACAGCACAGAGCACCCTCTGCCGGTGCTGATGCCACGCATAGTGTACAACCACAGCAGATCATGCTGCCAGCGATCACACTACAACACCGTCTTTCACAATTACGACCACGCTCCCGCGACTGCCAGTCAAACCTTTCTTTGCGCACACCGTTAAGATCAAGAGCAACTAACCCCAGCTGCCAGCTGACAACCATCATGCCCATGAACATTATACGCTTCATCGTAAAATTCTCTCCTCGTTATGAGTCATTCAAAAAAGATCAAAAAATCTATTTTGGTCGCCGTATCGATTCTCTATAAAAATAGAAAGTGAACCATGGCATACTACTCGATAAGCAACAAAGCGCACCGGGTAGTGGATTTGATGCCGTAAAAAAGAGACCACCACAGCACATCATGTTACAGGCAACCACACCACAACAACGTCTTATGCCACGACGACCGGCCTCTTTCCATTGCCACGCACGATATCTTTGGGCATAATCAGCCGCGATCTCGCCCCTATCCATAGCAGCCAACCCCAATTGCAAACCAACGACCAACGCGCTCATCAACAAAAGATACTTCATCCTAAAATTCATTCCTCATGGCAAGTAGTTGAGAAGGTATATCAAAGAAATTATTGCGGTCGCGGTATCGGCCTCCTATTGCGGTAGACGTTTACCCATGGTATAGCGCTTAACAGACAGCAAGTAACACCGACTGCCGATTCTGATGCCATCAAATATCCGCCACCGCCACACATAAGGCAACATGCGATCGCGCCGTTAAGACGTATATCACCACAACGAACAGACTCCTTCCATTGCCATTTGCTCTCTCTCTCCGCAGAAGCAACCTGTGTATAAGCAACTGCGCGTGCACCTCTATCCATAGCAGCCAATCCCAGCTGTAGACTAACTATTGCTATACCAACTACTACCAAACATTTCATGAGATCATTCCTTTCCCTGGTCCGCACCGTGACGCGCAAACATTGCTGCCATCTGGAGCAACAGTCATCCCCTACAAAAGTTCAGATATTAGACCGTACGCTTATCGCTCATTTTCTTAAGTATATATAAAGGGGGAACGGCCATCAAACTGACAAGACCACAAAGCATACCTAACCCCTCACGACCTCCGGAAAGAGCACAGCAACTACACAACAACGCCCCACCAGCAACTGCACTACAGCCACATCGCATGCAACGGACAAAGATGCGCTCTCGCTGTTGTTGCGCTAAAAGCCGCGTACGAGCACAAGAATTTCCTCATACCACACCGTGGGTGTAGTTCCGGATGGGGCAAGATAATGTGCTGAAATTGAAAAAAAAGCTGGATTTAGGCACATTTTTTTTAGTCCTTGTTATTTACACCACGCATCGTGAGCAAAGGCACACTCAAGTGATGTGCATATCAGCATGATTGCCTCATTGTCATACGCTCCCTGGTGAAAGCATTGACCTTATTGAAATCGATTGTGTTTCTCGACTCGGAGACTACTGAGTTTATAACGGAAAAAATACGAACCCTTATGATGACCAGAGATGTTGATACAGCTCTTCAATACGTCTATTTTCAGCCGCGTGTCGTGCTTGGTACACCGGGTCTCTATGGCAGGACAAGCCAGTCGGATTATCAAAAAAGACACCGCTGATACCAACTATTTTTTTAAATTGATAGCCTTTACTTACCATACGACACCAAAATTCCCAATCACCCGCTGACAAGAATGTTGCATCAAAATAACCGCAATCTTCATGCACCGATCTGCGCCACATTGGATGCGGACCCATAAAACAACGACGTAATTTTTCAGGTGAAAATTCTGGAACAGCGTAACAATATACTTTCTGCTCCTCCGCCTCCTCGAAAGTCATATTCGGCGTACTGGTAATGTAGAAATCTCCGTATACCAATGCTATATCAGCATTTTGCTCCAATACAGTTACCTGTCTTTCAAGCCACTCTGGATTATGCCGATCATCAACGTTTGCATTCGTAACAAAAGCAGCTCGAGCCACTTGTACCCCACAATTCCAAACTCCATACAAACCAGGATCCTGCGCAAGGCGCGTATAGTGGATATTAGGATAGCGAGCACAATATTCAAGGATCACGGGCTCTTCATTTTCGGGAGAATCAGCGTTAAAGATGAGAAGTTCACATTCGGGAAATATCGTCTGCCCAACCATATCTTCCAAAAAACCTTTAATGAATGCTTCGCCTTTATAAAGCGAAGTTATGATGGAGACGCGCGGCCGAGGAGCAGACTCTTGAAATGCTGTCAGTAGATTTTGAGCACAGAGTAACAAAAAAACTATGATGGAAACTGTTCGGTAATGCTTCATATTATTCCTTTTATTTCTTACAAAACAACAACTCTCAAAATACAGGCAAAATACGGGCACAGCCCGCAGCCTGCAGCCTTCGGCTCCGGCGGACACGTCCGGAACATCGGCAAAGCTACCAGAGAATGTTCATTTAAAAGACTGGCCCACCAGTCATTTCCCTCATTCGGAAATGACTGGTGCCGGGGGCCGGACTCGAACCGGCACAAGGAAACCCTCGAAGGATTTTAAGTCCTTTGCGTCTACCATTTCGCCACCCCGGCATGTATGAAATTTTATTTTTTTTAATTCATGAAATTCAATAAAATAAAGTGGCGCAGCCAGACGTCTTGTCCGCCGTAGCTTAGCCCATACTTCAAAGCCATTACCCGCGTAAGCGAAGGAGGAAGCCTAGTTTCACTTCGGAGTCATTCCCGCGTAGGCGGAGACTGGAGGCGGCACCCGGATTCGAACCGGGGAATGAGGGTTTTGCAGACCCTTGCCTTACCACTTGGCTATGCCGCCCTTTAACTATCTACCACCTACCGACAAGCTGCCATCCGCGATCAACGAGGGCTGCAGACCCTTACCTTCTATGGAGAAGCTGTTCTTCGCGAACAGTGGGGGTTATAGACCCTTACCGCACCAATCGGTTGTACCGCCCTTCAATAAGCTATCACTTACCGACAGGCTGTTCTTCGCGAGCCGTGGGGGTTGTGCAGACCCTTGCCTTACCACTTGGCTATGCCGCCCTTTAACTATCTACCACCTACCCACAAGCTGCCATCCGCGATCAACGAGGGCTGCAGACCCTTACCTTCTATGGAGAAGCTGTTCTTCGCGAACAGTGGGGGTTATAGACCCTTACCGCACCAATCGGTTGTACCGCCCTTCAATAAGCTATCACTTACCGACAGGCTGTTCTTCGCGAGCCGTGGGGGTTGTGCAGACCCTTGCCTTACCACTTGGCTATGCCGCCCTCACGTAATTCGTCGCTTAGGATGCGCTGGCCGTAGTAGGGGCAGTCAACGCTACTTTCAATTCCTCGGCACTAATCACCTTAATGCCTTCTGGCTCATGTGCAGGTTTTGTCACACTCATCGCCAGATAATCTTCTTTTGCGGGACCAGCAACTTTATAGGCAGGATCATTCTTGCTCAACTGGTACCATTCCGCCATACCACCTTCATACGCGCGTACGTTGGTGAATCCTGCGTTGGTCAACATGCGTGCCGTAACGCTACTTGCCGTACATTTATAGTTCGCACAGTAGACAACAATCGGCTCAGCCTTGTTCCATCCAGCAGACTCTTTTTCTAAAGTTTCATACGGAATATTAATAGAGCCTTCGATGTGGGCATCATCATAGAGCGCTTTATCGAGGATATTAATCACCTTAACCGCCTGCGCTGCAGAGACTTCTCCACTGGCAGCTGGTTTTGCCTCTGTCTCACCCTTAAAACAACCTGCCAATGAAAACAGGGCTACTGCTAATAAGGAAACTTTTGCCGCATCAAATATCTTCATCATGAACTCTTTCTTGACCATAACAACATACGTTTTATCAGGAACTACTCTACTACAAAGAGCCTCTATCTGCAAATCCGCCGCACCTCAATACCATCAGCAACCGTTAGACAACTTTTCCAAAACATCTCGACCAGCGAATATTTTTCCAAAAATCAAAAGGATGGAGGAGCAAATCAAAGATGATCCACGATTGGTCAAAGATCCAAAAGGACCAGGGCTTATGTTGGTTGTAGTCATAGGAAAAGAAACGATATTTAATTCTTCCGTGGATCAACTTACCATCGAGAATGCCCCATGCACGAGAGTCACAACTTCCCTTGCGATTATCCCCCATGACCCAATATTCGTTGTCCTGCAAATGAACATCAAAGAGATCGCTCCCGTTACTCGAGGGACGATCGGGATAGTTCAGCCAGCAATCTAACTTCGAATAGGAGACCGCGTCTTCAAAGGGAGGAGCATTCGCCCGCAAAACAAGCTCAGGATTGATTCTATAGAAGGGCTGTTCATCGTAGGGTTTATTCACATCAAAGGAATAAAGACTCACACCACAATTCCGCAAGTAGATATCCTGCATAGTAGGAACGGCTTTACTCCAGGTGTAGATGAGCGGATATTGGTTCACATAGGGCTCATCAAGTTTCTTGTCGTTTAAGTAAACAACAGCTCGCCCCTCTTCAATTTTCCCCTGTACATGGTCGCCGGGTATCCCAATGATACGCTTCGTCCAATTAGATGGCCCGTAAACATATCGTTGATACCAGTTAGTCACTGCATTTTTGGAGTAGGGAAAGGTCGGATCATTGAGCGAAATCACCTCACCCCGCTTGAGTGGCGTAAACCAGATCGTTAGCTTGTCGGCAATAAAGCGTTCACCTACAAGCATTGTCGTCTCCATGGAACCACTCGGAACAACGTAGAGGCCATACCCAACCGTCCTGATCAGAAAGGCGAGTGGTATGATGATCAATGCACCTTCGACGTACTGCTCAAAGGTCGACTTGTCCTTTTTGCGAAACCAAGCAACGATACTCCGAATCATAGACTCCTTAATTCATTGAAAAAATAGAGAGGATTTACCCGTTTCCCATAGAGTAGCACTTCTATATGGAGGTGTACACCATTTCTCCCGCGCGTATTGCCCGTATTGCCGACGCGTCCAATGCGCTGCCCCTGCTCCACCGTTTCACCAACAATGACATCAATGCGCGACATATGGGCATAGCGGGTCTGCACCTTATTGGAATGGGAGACAACGACGGTATTGCCAAAGCCACGACTCCGACAGGCCTCGATAACCACACCGTGGGCTACCGCCTTGACCGGTGTTCCATGGGGTGCCGCCATGTCGAGTCCATAGTGAAATGCCCAGACACCATTCTTCTTGCGCCGTGGACCAAAGGGCGAACTCAACCAGAAGGTTCCCCGCTCGAGCGGTACGGTAAAGGCATATTCACGTGCGAGTGCAATAAGATCACCATCGCTCAGCGAAATGCGTTGTGCCCGTTGCACAACACGGCCCTGCCGTTGTCGACGACGGCGCTGACGGCGCGTTCCGGTAGCTTCACCATTATTCCAGGCAGCCCACTGCGCCTCTATACCCTGGAGTCGGGCATAGGCGCGTGCCTTCGCACGTAAATGGTCGGGGTCACGATTTACGAAGACGTACTGGTCGTCTTCACTTTTTTTTTTTGATCTTCACTGAGACCATCTTCTTGGAGCTCACGTGATTCTTGGTGGTGGTCGGCGATCATCCGCTTAAAGCCGAGGAGATAGTTTGCATACTCCTCCTTTAATTTGATCAACTCACGTGCTTGCAACCAAAAAAAGCGCACCTCGATGGCCAAAAAGATCATAAGCGTACTCAACGCTGTCAGCATGACGATGTTGAGCGGAGGCATAAGACGGCGGAAGGTATCTCTCATAAATTAGTTACGGTTTCGGTTGCAGTGTTTGAGCCACGATCCATCCACGGAGCGCATCGTGCTGTATTTTACACCAATTATTTTGGGAAGCATAGATGACGACCTCATCTCCCTTGTTGAGTTTACCAAGCGACGTGTAGCTTGTCGCAGGGCCAAGATAGACGGTAGCCGTCTCCGCGAGACGTCCCGTTGCATACCAATGCGTGTAGTAGTTCCAACCAACAACGCCACCAAGAGCTATGCAGAGCACCAGGAGCAAGCCGCGCACCATCTTCGCAATAGGCGCCGTGTAGGACAAAATTAACAACCACCAGGCTATCAGAAAAAGTATTACGAGCATGCACTACTCCGTGCTTTGTTGATGATTTCAGAGGCCCAAAAAGCAAGCTGTGGGGCGACCACGTTGACCTGTTCTCGGTCGACGATGGGAGCATAGGCCTGTAGCTGTAATGTTTCGTAAAGTTCATTCCATTCCGCAACAACTTCAGCAGAAGAGCCCTGCCGCTCCAACCAACGGCGCACGCTCTCTTGTAACGAATCTTCTTTGCACGGAATAACTGCCATCACAAAGCGCACGAATGCGCCATGGAGCTGTTTGCCATCACCCGCAGCAGCTGCAGCTTTTACCTCTCGTAGAAAACGCCGCTTGACGCGCCATAAGTTTCCTAAAAAGTAGAGCCGCGCATACCACCTCATACAAAGATCCTTGATAGCCAAGATGAGAAATGGCAGGAGGAACAGCACTATGAAGAGCCAGAAGGGCACGCGGTAGAAGATCAGTGAAGAGAATTTTTCTCGATCAAGGTAGTTGCTTGCTGTAACTGATTGCCCATGCGAAGTTGTCAGAATCCCGTCGGTCACCGTCGTCGTTACTGTAGTATCTGTATCTTTTTTTGCTACAGGAACTATTGCAGGCGCAATCTCCAATGCCACAGGAGCCGTTGTCACACTTTCGTAGGCAAGGCGCTCAGGATTAAAAAACCAATAGGTCTGAGCCGCAATTTCACCACGACCGGGCTTGATTCCCTGCACGACAAATTCATCCGAAAGACTAACATCGGGATAGGAGCCTTCAGTTGTCGTACCAGATTTGTAGATCTTTAAGCCATCCGTTACCGCGGGAAGCTCGAGCGCAACCGTTGCCGGATCAAAATTACCCGTCATAAGCCGCGTCACGACAAAAGCCTCACCCTGCGGCGCCTTTGTCTGCGCTGCCTTCCACATGATCGTTTTGATCTGCCCAACACCGGCAATTTTTTTATTCGTTGGTGGGAGCGGCTTACTCCGCAAGGTCACGGAGGGCACAACAACTTGGTAGGCCTGCGTCGGCATGAAAAAGGAGAACATGCCCATGAAGCTTGACGCTGCCTGCCGCGTCGAGCGATAGACAATGGCCATTTGAGGCAGTACCAACTCTCCCGGGGCCTTGGGATAGAGCATACCCTCCCAGCGAGCCACATAATAAGTGACGCCTTTCTTGGTCTCATGCTCTGGTGATGTCTGCTGTTTGAGCGTCAAATCATACTGCTGCTGCGGCTGGAATTGCGATATCCCTTCGATGGCAACGCTTTCGTCAGTTGTATAAAAGGAGAGCCGACAGGGAATCCCTTCACCGACATAACAGTCGGTCTTAAGCGGCTCCCATGCGGCGTAGGTTTGGCCCTGCCCGGCGTAACTTAGCCCGTGCTTCGCAGCTTTACCCGCGTAAGTGGAGACGCGGTCCACCGAAACATCAAGACTATTCGAAGCAACTGAGTTGCCATCAACGCGCATGATGACCGGTCCCAAATGAACCTCACCCGGCTGACGCCAGATCACATCAAAGAGCCAAACCAATGCGTTCGACTGTTTGCCATTGATCCATGACATCTCACGCCGATCAGCTGTCGCCCGCACAACATCAGGATCTAGGCCCGGAATCGAAGGGCGTTCGGGCTGCTGCTCGAATTTATCAGCTTTGAGTTTCACCTCGACATGGTACAACGTATCGGTAAGCACAACCGGAGGAGTTGATCCATCCGCATCGAGCAGGCGTAATTGTAGCTGAGCAGCCTCGCTACATGACACGAAAAAGCAGAGTGTTACCAGCCAAAACCCAAGACGTGACAGCATGCGGCTACCAATCATGCTCTACTCCCTGACCCGGAGCCTGACGCATCATGGCGCGCTGCAGAATCTGTTTTTGCACCGTCTTGTCATTCGATTCCACAAGACGCATGAGATACCGTTCGCCGGGCGACATCTCCCCGTCATCTCCTATCCTATCGGAGCCATTGCTCTCGAGGTTCTTAGAGATGCCGGACTGCGACACGTCTTTCTTGACGGATTGCTGCCCTGCATGAGCCTGAGCATTCTGTTGATTGCCCTTTTGTGCTGCTTCATCTTTTTTCCCCGATGTAGCCTGCTGCTCGTCACTGCGCTGACTATCAGATCTGTCAGCTACCCCGTCTAACCCCTTTTGGGGCTGACCATTTTTTGGCTGTTCCGATTCACTATTCTGCGACTTTGCCTGCCCATCGTTTTGGCCAGCAGATTTTTTATTTTGTTTCGCGCCGTCAGAATTTGGTTCATCTTTTTTCTGACCTTCCTGCTGATTCTGATTGCTTTGATCATCCGAGGATTTTTTCTGTTGATCTGACGATTGCTCCCCTTTGCTCTGCTCCCCACTTTTTTGTTGATCTTGCTGCTCTTGCTGCCTTTGACGTTCCCGCTCACGTTGTGCAATCGTCAATAACTCCTGCGCACGTGTCTCCTGTGGATTAAGCTCAACAACCTTTTCAAGATGGCTGATAGCCTCATCAAATTTCTTTTCGTTGAGCGCCATGACCCCAGCATCGTAGAGTGCGCGCCAATCAGTAGGATTATCCGCAATGCGACCATACAAAATTTTTTGTGCCACTGCAACCGTGCCCGCATCGTAGACCTTGTGGGCTTGATAGCGCTCAAAGAGGGCATCAACACTGCCCTGAAGCAGAAGTACTATTCCAAGAAATCGAGCATTCATAATAACCATGCAAATAAGAGAGAAATAAAGGCTATAAGTGATCCAACAACATGCCACTCTTCATAATCGGCGTGTGATGAAGTCGCAAAGGTCTCTGCCTCATACCTTTTGATCCAGGTGACAATGCGATCAATATCATCCCTTGTGCCAACCGTTAATTTTGTATAAAAACTTCCCGTATCACGGGCCACCCTTTCGAGAAGCTCTTCGTTAAGCCGCGAGATGACAACCTTTCCTTGTGCATCCTTCTGATGGCCAACGATACGCCCTTGTTCATCAAGTAAGGGTACCGGCGCTCCTTCAGGGCTACCTACACCAAGCATTGCAATCTTCAAGCCGATCTGTTGTGCTGCCACAGAGGCCTTTTCAAGATCTTTCGAAAAATCATCACCATCAGTCACGATAACCATGAGCTTACAGCTCCGCTGTGATTCGGCAAAAAGTTTAACACCAGCGAGGATCGCCGCATCAAGTGCCGTCGTGCCGCCCGTCGACAGACTATGGTAATCAACGGCGTCGAGAAAGAGCTGAAAGGCTCCTAAATCTTTTGTTAAGGGACATTGGACAAATGCCGCTCCTGAAAAGACCACGAGCGCCAATCGCTCTAAGTTGAGCTCGCGGGCCAAAGTCATAATCTTTGCCTTTGCGCAGCTTAAGCGATCGGGCGTACAATCTTGTGCAAGCATGCTCCGCGATATGTCGATAGCAATGACCAGATCACGTCCTTGTTCATAACAGGTTGTTGGCTTCTCTTTCGGCATCTGAGGTCGAAGGAGCGCAATAGCGATGGCTATGAGCGCTATGCCATACAAGAACAACTTACAACCCAAGCGAATGCTCGAAAAATTGGGCAACATAAGACGTCGATGCTCGGGAGCGGCAAGATGGCACACCAGTGCATAATATCGTACGCCATAAATAATGATACCAATCAGACCAAGCGCGCAGAGCGGCAAGAGCAGCTTAAGTAATGGCCAGGAACCCCAGATCATAAGATCACCTGCCAAGCCATGAGGAGTAGTTCAAGCAGATACAGCGCTAAGGCGCTGAACAGCAATGGCTTATACCATTCATACCATTGCGCATAGACCGGTTCCGGTTGTACCGACTTTTCGAGCTTATCAATCGTCTGGTAAATATGGGCTAAATCACGCTGATTACGCGCCTCAAAGAAGGCACCACCCGTCTTAGTAGCAATGACACGCAACAGCTCCGTTTGCAAGCAACTATCAACCTGCACAATCCCACCGAGCGGATGTTGTATGAATCCTCCCTGAGCGGATCCGATACCAATGGTGTAAATTTTAACATGAGCTTTTTTAGCGAGTGCAAGCGCATCGGCAAGATGGGGACGATCCTCCGGAGAGGGTTCACCATCCGTCAGTAATACGATTATTTTACTCTTCGCACGTGAGGGAATAAGACGCCGCACACCCATAGCAATGGCCTGCGCGAGAACGGTCGCTTCATCAGAAACAACGCCAATCGCCGTTCCACGAATGATATCTGCCATCATCATACGATCGGAGGTAAGGGGACAGCGTGTCGCTGCAACGGCTCCGAAGAGTACCAGACCGAATTGGTCATACGGGCGCCGTTTGATGAAGTTAATCGCCTCTTCCTGCGCAATGACAAAGCGAGAGCGCTGGTCCTGCATATCATCAAAGCAGAGCATGCTCCGGGAGACATCGAGCAGCAGCATAATACTCACACCTTCAACTTCAACTTCTGTCTTTTCATAGGGCGTTCGTGGCCGCGCGGCAGCAGCGAGAATGAGCAACAAGATTAATGGATGGAGCAGCGCATAGAGCCAGCCCAAACCCTGCACGAGCGGCAACTTCCTTCGTGCCGACTTCCAGATGCTGGTAAATGCATAACGATAGGTCAGCGAAAAGGGCCGGTTATAGCGAAACCAAGCAACAATGGCCATAAGAACAAGGCCCACTGCCAAAATCCAGGGATAGAAGAGCTGTAACATCATAGGGTATCAATAAGCATGGTTATTGCTGCAAAAACCAGTTTCGAACACGCTCCACAAATGCTTCATCCGTTTCATGCTCAGAGGGGCGCATCGGCTCACCAACAACAACCTCAATGGTATGTGGATATATCAAAAAGCTTTTCGGAGGATAGGTCGCGCCCAAATTTTTCAACATGACGGGTATCACCGGCTGTTTTAGTTTCTTCGCCAGGATACCAAATCCAGCAAAAAATGTATTAACCTTTCCGCTATTGTAGCGACCACCTTCGGGAAAGAGAACGCTGTACAAGGACAACTGCTCTGCAAGCGCCATACCCCGTATCATCGACCGTGCTGCGCGCATCGAATGATCACAGTCAACAGGCATCGCCATGCGGCGTAACAAAAATCCTAGGACAGGCGTTGAAAAAAATCTAACCCATGCATACCAGAGATGGGGACGCCCTTGCATGACTATGCCAAGCACAGGAATATCAAGTGATGATTCATGGTTTGCAACGACAATGGCAGGCCCTGCTTGCATATGCTCAAGGCCACGCATACGAATCGGCAAGAAGAAGCTTGCAATCGTAGCACGGTACATTTTATCCAAGAGCCAGAAGAAGCGTTTATTCTGGAGCAGATTCTCTGTTGTCGAACAGGCAGCAACCACAAGACAGGGGACGAAAAAGAGCAAACCCACGATCGCGGCACAGCAATAACAGAAGATCGTTCGGAGCAAGAGCCAACTATAGGTTATAAGACGCTGTATCATATGCATTTAAATTCCCAGAGATTGTATTGGCTACACCATTACCGATAGCGTACCAAAATATACCAATTTGATAACAAGGTGACATACCACGGCACTACCAGCGCAGGAACAATAAAGGCAGTGTATGCAAGCGGCAATGGCACGAGATTACAGAGCGCATTCAAGATCCATAGAATTAATGTCGTGGAAACGGCAACTATAATAAAAAAGGGCAGAGACCGTACCATGACTCTCCATGCGGAAAGGCGCGCTTTAAAAAATAAAGCTAAACCACCGGAGGCATCAAGCGCCCAGAGAGCTGGTACTATCATCCATGGCGACCACCCCCACAGGCCATAAGGCCGCAATAATGCAAGGTTTGCCACGAATAGCCAGAGTGCGGGAAGATAGTTCAAGAGATAGCTATATACAATAACCAGCAACAGCCAAATAGCCGTTATTAGGCTCTGTCGACTCAAAAAAAAGTAGCGCCAGCTACGCAGGCCAATACAGGGGCGAGCAGCTAAGATGGCCAGTGCCATAAGAAATGCGGGCACCACTAATGTGGTATCAACAGTTAACGCATAGGGCTTAATAGAAGCTATAAGTCTTTTGTCGATGCTAATGGGCTCCGACAAAAGCCCATTGATAAGCCTGAGGAAAAAGAAGAGTGCCGCCACCGGCCACCAGATGTTCTTGCCGACATCCCACCCCCGCACCAGGCTGGCCAAGAGCATGGGCTTGAACTCATCCCAGCTCATACCCGTGAGCAGCGTCCCTAACGATCGTATATTTTTTTCCATAGAGCACTCCTTCAAACAGCTGCCAACTCCCTATCTTCCCATTAGGCAAAATGTACTATACATTATACTGACTGCAAAACAAAAGTTATTTGACTTTTTGCAAATTTTCTCGCTACTATTACGATAAGGAAGCAGACTTTACCGTGACGAATGTGTTTTCATGAAAAAAAAATTATTAATTGTCGAATCTCCCGGAA
>Ga0207116_10213_pt2 | contig 16029 bp, 18 predicted proteins | sample Alteio_BWMinHeat_44_FD_153550 | JGI IMG/M metagenome (GOLD analysis project Ga0207116, IMG submission 153550) | Enriched cells from forest soil in Barre Woods Harvard Forest LTER site, Petersham, Massachusetts, United States -... | ecosystem: Environmental > Terrestrial > Soil > Temperate forest >... | reverse complement strand
AAACATAATTGGCGCAGCCCCGATAAACTCTCCTGGGGCGAAATGGCGGCTATGGCTGTATTGCCAAACTCGCCCTCGTTGGTTCACCCGGGTCGTAACAGGGCCTTACTTCTAAAAAAAAGAAACCTGTTACTCGATAAAATGCGGCAACAGGGTATCATAGATGCATCGACAGCCTCACTTGCCAAAATGGAACCGATACCTGACCAACCAATTCCGCTGCCTCAGCTTGCCCCGCACTTGCTGCAACGCTTCAAAGCCGATATCCAGGGTAACCCTGAAGTGCCGACAAGAGTCACAACAAGCATTAAATCAACCTTGCAACGACGGGTGAACGAAATGTTGGAACGGCACCACGATGTGTTAAAAGGAAATGGCATTAATAACCTGGCGGCAGTTGTGATCGATGTAGAAACCGGGCAGGCAATTGCCTATACCGGCAATATTTCGCACCGCGAAGATAGCACCATGCAGAGTGATGTTGATGTTGTCAACTCACCGCGTAGTCCCGGCAGTACCTTAAAACCGCTTTTATATGCATCGATATTGCATGATGGCCAGATATTACCGAATAGTTTAGTGCCGGATATTCCCACCCAAATACTGAGTTTTCATCCCAAAAATTTCGACCTGGTGTATGACGGCGCAGTACCAGCTTCAAGGGCCTTATCACGCTCGTTAAATGTGCCAGCCGTAAGAATGCTGCAACAATATAAGTCGGAACGCTTTTACGACTTTTTGCACCGCATCGGTATGACCACATTAAACAAGCCTGCCGACCACTACGGGTTATCCCTAATTCTTGGAGGCGGTGAAAATACGCTTTGGGAGCTTACCGGTTCTTATGCCGATATGGCCCGTGTGCTCAATCATTACAATAAAAACCGCAGGTACGATACTGCCGATTATCACAACCCTGTATATACTGTTCAGCCAAAAAAGGAGCAGCACCTGGAGAAAACCGGGTTGTTGGATGCCGCCTCGATCTACTTCACTTTCCAGGCGATGGAAGAAGTTATGCGGCCCGGCGAGGAAATGCTTTGGCAGCAATTTAGTTCGACACAGCGCATTGCCTGGAAAACAGGCACCAGTTTTGGCTTCCGTGACGGCTGGGCCATCGGCATTACGCCAAGGTATGTGGTTGGCGTTTGGGTGGGAAATACGGATGGCGAAGGGCGGCCGGGGTTAACGGGCATAAATACTGCTGCGCCAATTATGTTTGATATCTTCCGCTTGCTTCCCGTTTCACGCGATTGGTTTCAAATGCCGATCGGCGAAATGGTGAAAATCAAAGTATGCCATGAAAGTGGTTACCGTGCGGGCATTTATTGTGATAATGTGGACGAAATGTGGGTGCCCAAAAGCGGTTTAAAGGCTCCGGTTTGTCCATGGCATCAATTGGTGCACCTGGATGCAAGCGGCAAATGGCAGGTAACCAGCGATTGTGTAACACCATCTGCTATTGTTACTAAAAACTGGTTTGTACTACCGCCATCAATGGAATATTACTACAAGACCAGGAATTACCAGTACCGTGTGCTGCCGCCGTTCAGGCCCGATTGCGCGCTGACGCAAAAAAGTAGTCCTATGGAACTGATCTACCCTAAAGATGGTGCAAAAATATATATCCCGCTTGAGGCTGACGGTAAGCGTGGCCGTATGGTGTGCAATGCAGCGCACCGGCAACCCGGTATTAAGATATTCTGGCACCTGGATGATCGATATATCGGCGAAACTAAAGACTTTCATCAAATGGCCTTAAATCCACCAGTCGGCAAACATCAATTGACAATCGTGGATAGTAACGGGAATACCCTGCAAATTAACTTCGAAATACTGGACAAGGATAAATAAAGTCTCCAACTTTTCCGCTCTCGTCGAAACAATTCGCCATCCTGTCTAATCTTCAAAATCTGCATTAATGATGCTGTTAGTTTTGGGTAATAAACAAAGTTTTAGAGCTATCAGGGGTTGATCCTGACAGCCACAAAACCCAAATTAATAAACATTAAAAATTCAGATCATGAAAAAGTTAATCAAATTCACCGTACTGTTTTTATTAATAGGTACGGGCCTTTTTGCCAAAGTTCCGGCAAAAAGCGTCAACCGGGACGGGCAGTTAAAAGACGCAGTCGTTTTTTCGCTACTTCCTTCACACCACGGGGTCGACGTTAAGGTTACAAAAAACACACTTAGAAAAGCGGAAGTATTTATTTACGACGTGTACGGAAATATGCTGTTAATGAATGTCCTGTCAGCAGACAAAACTATGGAAAGGGCCTATCTCCTGAACAACCTCGATGATGGCAACTATGTTATCGAAGTTTACTCAAACAAACAAGAGGTAAGAAAAACCATCCGGGTTTATAATAACAACTGCTCAATTGAATAAGCAACACTTAGGTAATTAAAAAAAAGAAAAATCATGAAAGAGAAACTTCAATTAACACCAGCAAATAAGCTGGTTGTAGCCAGCTTACTTATCGCCACGGCCGGCGTTGTAATCCAAATTATTTCGGGTGTTCCTTATCCTAAGGTACCGCCGGTATTCTTCATTCAGCTGATTCCTGTGGTACTGATCATCTTCGGAAATTGGAGATGGACCCCTGTTATTATCGTATTGGCCGGATTATTCCTTACAATGGGACTATTCGCAAGCGGAGCCTATACCAGGCTTTTTAATATGAGCAACATTGGCGGCTCAGCTGGTTTATGGATCCAGATGCTGGGCATAGTTGCTGCAACGGTTGCGACTATAATTACCGCTATTGAAAACTTTAGAGTAAAAACATCGTGAATACTAAAAAATCCAGCGGCTCACTTTACCGTATTGCCAGGAATACCGCCATTTTCCTGGCAATAATCGGTATCGCAGCTGTACTCCGCCGGGCGCTAACGTTGGCAGGCGTTCTCAAAACTTATATTAACCCCAGGTTTGGCGAATTTGATATTGGCTTCCGGCTTCACCCGGTTTTAACATTTATTCATATTATTGCCGGTGGTTTGTTTATGATCCTCGCACCATTGCAATTCATACCGAAGATCCGTTTGAACCACCTTTGGTTTCATCGTTTATCGGGGCGCGTTTTATTTGTTTCGGGATTGATCATAGGTATTTCGGCTTTAATTATGAGCTTTAAAATGGCGATAGGCGGCGCTACCGAAACATCGGCGACATTTATTTTCGCTATCCTCTTTTTATTCTCGTTAATCAAGGGCTTTTATCACATCCGCCGGGGTGAGGTTGCGCTTCATCGCGAATGGATGATCAGGATGTTTGCCATCGGCCTGGCGGTCGCCACAGTACGGCCAATTGTGGGAATGTTTTTTGCCTTTTCCAAACTGTCGCCGCACCAGTTTTTTGGCATAGCATTTTGGATCGGCTTCACTGCTCACCTCGTAGCTGCGGAAATATGGATAAATTATACACGCAATACCCGAAATCAGAATACGACATTTGTATCATGAAACCGGCTGTGAATTATAAATATATCGGTTATGCCCTTCATGTGGTTATCTGGGCCACGTTACTGCTATTACCGTACCTGGTTTCCAATGCTGCAAACGAATACAGGATCGGAGTTATACCGGGACCGTTCTTCACGGGCACTGTGCTGATCAACGCCATTATTTTTTACGCAAACGCTTATTACATGTACCCAAAACTATGTAACAGGCGCTTTTGGTTTCTATATATCGTAACGGGTGTCCTGCTCCTGCTTGGGTCCATTTGGTTGAAATTTCACGCTTTAGCGGTATGGTTCCCGGCTATGATGAGGGAGGGCGCGGTTTACCGGTACATTGCGGCCCCATCTGTAATTGTTTTTATCATCAGTATCATATACCGCAGGATTATCGATGATGTCCGGTTTGAACGGGAGCAAAAGGAAAAACAGTCCGCACAATTATTGACTGAACTAAAATTTCTCCGTTCGCAGATCAGCCCGCATTTCATGTTCAATGTGTTGACTAACCTGGTTTCGCTTGCGCGAAAAAAATCGGACCGCCTGGAGCAATCACTCATAAGACTCTCTGACCTGATGCGATATATGTTATATGACGCCCGTGAGAAGAAGGTGGAACTCAGGAAAGAAATTGAATACCTGGATAGTTACATTGAATTGCAAAAACTAAGGTTCGAAAATGAAGTTAGTATCAGATCCGCTATCGATCTTAACGATGCGGATGGTCGATATGCTATTGAGCCAATGCTGCTGATCCCTTTTGTTGAGAATGCATTTAAACATGGAATAGGATACAGTACTCATCCTTATATTTACATTAAGTTACTGGTGAACCGGGAATCATTGATTTTTGAGGTATTAAATAATTTTGATCCTGAAGACAACACAAGTAAGGATGAAAGTTCGGGTATAGGATTAGCTAACGTCAGGACACGGTTGAATATGCTGTATAAAAACAATTATTCATTGGTAATAAATAACAGTGATAACCTGTTTCATATTATTTTAACACTGAAATTAACATGATGCGCTGCATTATTGTAGATGACGAGCAATTAGTGCGTGATTTACTGGAGGATAATATCAGGCAGATCCCCTTTTTGCAATTGGTAAACACGTGCAAAAATGCGCTGGAGGCCGCTGACGTTCTGCAAACAGAAAAAGTAGACCTTATCTTCCTGGATATCCAGATGGCAAGGCTAAACGGCCTCCAGTTTTTGCAATCGCTCAATGAACCGCCCCTTGTTATCCTGGTTACAGCTTATGAAAAATATGCGCTTGAGGGCTTTGATCTCAATGTTGTTGATTATGTTTTGAAACCGTTCAGTTTTGAACGTTTATTAAAGGCAATCAACAGGGCAAATGAATTATTCAAATTGAAACAAATTAAAGCCGTTTCGACAAATAAGGCGCCGGACTTTTTTGTAAACGCCGAATATACCCTGGTAAAGATCGTTGTGTCTGATATCGAATATATCGAAGGCTTAAAAGACTATATAAAGATACACCTGTCATCATCCCCGAAACCGGTGCTAACACATATGACGATAAAGGCGATAGAGGAAAAATTGCCTTCAGGTGCCTTTATACGAACCCACAAGTCCTTCCTGGCTGCGGCAGGAAAGATCACTACGGTAAAACGCGATTTTGTTTGTATTAAAGAAAAAGAAATTCCCATAGGTGAGTTTTATAAAGAGAATATCATACGAATACTTCATCCCGAGAATAAGAAGTAGCATCAAATTGTAATATTTGCAAACTTAATGCAGGCTTTTTTGCCACCTCTGATACAACTATTCCTGCCGAGAGTTTAAAATCACTTACAATTATTATCTTGGCGTAATAATAAAAGGTGAATACCCATGCTCGAACAATTTGATCTGCACAACATAATGGTGCTGGATATTGAAACGGTACCCCAATACAGCAGTCATGACCAGTTACCTGCACCCATGCAGAAACTTTGGGACCTGAAAACACAATACACGCGCAAAGAAGAAACGGCTGAAGAGTTTTATGGCCGTGCGGGCATATGGGCCGAATTTGGCAGGATCATTTGCATCTCCGTAGGTATATTCACTCGCGGCAAAAATGCCGGTTTGAGAGTAAAGTCTTATGCTTCGCATGATGAAAATGAATTGCTTATCCAATTTGCCGATATGCTGCATTCTCAGCCCGCCGGGCTTATTTTATGCGCGCACAACGGTAAGGAGTTTGATTTTCCGTATATCTGCCGCCGGATGCTTATCAATGGGATCCCGTTTCCGTCGCAATTGGAGATAGCGGGCAAAAAGCCCTGGGAAGTGAACCATTTGGATACGATGGAGCTGTGGAAGTTCGGTGATTATAAAAGCTATACATCGCTCAATTTGCTTACCGCGATTTTTGATATTCCGACACCGAAAGATGATATTGACGGCAGCCAGGTAGGCCATGTTTATTGGGTTGAGAACGATTTGAACCGAATTAGCACCTATTGCCAAAAAGACGTGGTGGCAACAGCGCAACTGATAAGACGTTATCGCGGCGAAGAATTAATTGGAGATGAGTATATTACACTGGTTGGGGAATAATGCTGCAGGTAAAAAATCTTAAAGTTCAGTTTAAAACACAAAACGGCTTAATTGAAGCCGTAAAGGACAGTTCGTTCACCCTGCAAAAAGGCGAAACCGTCGGGATAGTGGGTGAATCCGGTTCGGGTAAATCGGTTACTGCATTGGCATTAATGCGCTTGCATAGCCAGGCAAATACACTCATAACCGGGGAAATATTATTCAATGATACCAACATCCTGCAAATAGAAGAAGAGGAAATGCGCCATTTGCGTGGCAACCGTATCGCGATGATTTTCCAGGAGCCCATGACCTCACTTAATCCTGTATTCACTTGCGGCCACCAGGTTACAGAAGCTATTAGGCTGCATTTGGGGTTAAACAAATCCGAAGCTAAAAAAAGAGCGATTGAGCTCTTTAATGAAGTGCAGTTACCACGCCCGGAAGCCATTTTTGATAGTTACCCGCACCAAATATCTGGCGGTCAGAAGCAAAGGATCATGATAGCCATGGCGCTGTCCTGCGACCCGGAAATACTGATTGCCGATGAGCCTACAACGGCATTGGATGTAACTGTCCAGAAAACCATCATCGAATTACTGCAGCGGCTTAAAAGTGAAAGGAATATGAGCCTGGTATTTATATCGCATGATTTGGGCGTGGTCAGCGAGATCGCAGATAAGGTTATCGTGATGTATAAGGGCGAAATTGTAGAGGAGGCTGAGACAAAAACTATCTTTTCGCACCCCAAACATCCTTATACAAAGGGTTTGCTGGCTTGCCGTCCTGCGCCCGATTATCATTTAAAAAAGCTGCCGGTTGTGGCTGATTTTTTGGATGATGAGACAAAAGGCGGGGCCTCTATCGAAAAAATAAGGGAACAATATGCTTACAAACCCGGTGAAATAAAGGAACACCGAAAGAAATTGTATGCTCAGCAACCCATTTTGAAAATAAATGAGTTGAGTACATGGTTCCCGGTTGGTTCCGGTTTTTTTGCACGAAAGAAGGAATTTGTTAAAGCAGTCAACAAAGTCAGCTTTGATGTTTATCCCGGTGAAACTCTCGGCCTGGTGGGTGAATCAGGCTGCGGTAAATCAACTTTGGGGCGAAGCATTTTGAGGTTGATTGAGCCTACATCCGGCGACATTAATTTTGAAAATACCGATCTGCGTAAATTGGATAAGCACGACATGCGCAATATGCGGAGCGATATACAGATCATTTTCCAGGACCCCTACTCCTCTTTAAACCCGCGTCTCACAGTTGGAGATTCGTTAATGGAGCCATTGCAGGTACATCAATTGTATGATAACAACACCAAACGGAAAAAGCGGGTAATGGAGCTTTTGGAGCGTGTAAACCTGCAGCCTGAATATTTTAATCGTTATCCGCATGAATTTTCAGGGGGGCAGCGCCAGCGAATTGTGATTGCCCGTGCGCTTGCCTTGCAACCTAAGTTTATTATTTGCGACGAATCAGTCTCAGCACTGGATGTATCCGTGCAGGCCCAGGTTTTGAACCTTATCCGCGAGTTGCAGCAGGAATTTAACCTGACTTACATCTTCATATCGCATGATCTTTCCGTCATCAAACACATATCCGACCGTGTAATGGTGATGAACAAGGGTGAAATCATTGAGACCGGAGATCCTGATGAAATCTATTATCATCCTAAAATGGAGTATACGAAAAGGCTTATTGCATCAATCCCCGGTGCTAAGTAATGCGGAAGTCGGAATGTCGAATGCGGAATGATTTTTAATGCGGAAGTCGGAATGCCAATTGCGAAATGTTTTTATTGTAAAATAAGTAATTTAAAAACCAAATAATATGCAACCTGTAAACGACCTTAAAGTAAGAACAAAAACCTTTGCGCTTAATATTATCAAATTAGTCAAGTCCATGCATGAAGATAGAATTGGCAGGGTTTTAGGAAATCAAATTTTGCGATCTGGTACTTCCGTGGCTGCTAATTACAGGTCGGCATGTAAGGCGCGTTCAAAAGCCGATTTTATTTCGAAGGTTACGGTTGTGGAAGAAGAAGCGGATGAAACTACACTTTGGCTGGAATTAATAATGGAATCTGACACCCTGAATAATGATCTTACTAAGTCGTTGCATAAAGAATCGAATGAGCTAACGGCAATCTTTACAAGCTCAGGCAAAACAGCAAAGGAGAATAATTCGAAGAAAAAGTAAGGTACGTCAATGCGGAAGTCGGAATGCCAAATGCGGAATGATTTCATTGCGGAATTTATTAACAACTTCCGCAATTGGCATTTCGCACTCCGCATTGAATAAAACTTCCGCATTCGACATTCCGCACTCCGCATTCACACGCAATCTTCTTACCTTTACGATATTAAAATCCACCTATGTCTAAAAATAAAAATAGCTCCTCTATAAAACAGGTACTCACCCAAATGGTACTTGATATATTTGAAAAAAATAGCGGTACCCCGTTTAACTATAAACAGGTTTCGGCCAAATTAAATATCCACGATCCTGAATCACGCGAGACCATTTATGAAATATTAAAGGAGGAAGCGCAAAAAAACACTCTCAAAGAAGTAACACACGGCAAATTTCAACTGCTCGAATTAAAGACCTTTATTGAAGGTAAAGTGGACCTGACAGCTGATGGTTCTGCTTTTATTGTGACTGACGACCCGGACGAGACCGATATATTCGTTGCACCACGCAAATTACGGAATGCGCTTAATGGTGACCGTGTAAAAGTGTACGTTTACGCCAAAAGTAAAGGTTCCCGTAAGGAAGGTGAAGTAATAGAGATATTACAGCGCAACAAAATGGAGTTTACAGGGATCGTAAAACTCTCGGAGCGTTTTGCATTTTTCATCCCGGACGACCGGAAAATGATGCACGATATTTTTATCCCCATCAGCGAAATTAACGGTGCCAAGAACGGGATAAAAGCAATTGCTGAAATTACCGACTGGCCACCCGGCGCCAGGAACCCCATAGGTCGCATCAAGCAGGTATTAGGCGTTCAGGGCGAGAATGATACCGAAATGAACGCTATCCTGGCGGAATATGGTTTCCCGCTGGCTTTTGATAAAGAAGTTGAGCATGATGCCGAAGAAATACCTGATATCATTACAAAAGATGAAATAGCCCGGCGCCGTGATTTCAGAGAAGTATTGACGTTTACCATCGACCCCTTTGATGCAAAAGACTTTGATGATGCTATATCTTTCAAAGCTTTACCAAATGGACATTATGAGGTTGGCATACATATAGCTGATGTATCACATTACATTCAACCTGATTCCGCATTGGATAAAGAAGCGCTTGACCGGGCCACATCAGTTTATCTTGTCGACAGGGTTATACCGATGTTGCCCGAAAGATTATCCAATGGTTTGTGCTCCCTAAGACCCAAAGAAGATAAGCTTTGTTTTGCAGCGGTATTTGAACTGGATGAAGATGCCCATGTTATAGAAGAATGGTTCGGGAAAACTATCATCCATTCTGACAGGCGTTTTACCTATGAGGAAGTACAGCAAATTATTGAGGATAAAGCCGGAGAATTTAACGATGAAATATCGCAGCTAAATTCACTGGCTTATAAACTGCGGGAACGGAAATTCAAGAACGGCGCAATCAGTTTTGAAACCACCGAGGTTAAATTTAAGCTGGATGAGCAGGGCAAACCGACAGGTGTGTATATAAAAGAGCGTAAAGATGCTCATAAACTCATTGAAGACTTTATGCTGCTTGCAAACCGTAAGGTAGCCGAGTTTGTGAGTAAAAAAGGCAAGGGCAAGCAGAAATATACGTTTGTTTATCGTACACACGATTCGCCGAAGCCGGATAGCCTGGCAAGTTTTGCCCAGTTTGCGGCAAGATTTGGTTATCGCATTAATACCAAATCGGACAAGGAAATAGCAAAATCCCTTAATTTTTTGATGGAGGATGTGGAAGGTAAAAAGGAACAAAATGTATTGACGCAATTGGCCATACGCTCGATGGCGAAGGCTATTTATACCACTAAATCAAGCAGTCATTATGGCCTCGCGTTTGACCACTATACGCATTTTACTTCGCCCATTCGCCGTTATCCGGATGTGATGGTGCACCGGTTGTTGTTTCATTATCTCAACGGCGGGCAATCAGCAAATGAGGCTTACTATGAGAAATTGTGCCAGCATTGCTCGCAGATGGAGAAAAAGGCGGCTGATGCCGAACGCGCTTCGGTCAAATACAAACAGGCCGAGTTCCTGAAGGACCAGATAGGAACAGTTTATACCGGTATTATTTCGGGCGTTACGGAATGGGGCATGTATGTGGAAATTATCGAGAACAAATGCGAAGGCATGATACGCCTGAGGGATATATCCGACGACTTTTATACCCTCGATGAAAAAAACTATGCCATCATCGGCCAACGCAAAAAGAAAGTTTACCGGTTGGGCGACGAAGTGCGCATTAAGGTTAAAAATGTAGATCTTACCAAAAAACAGATTGATTTCTCATTAGTTCAAGACTAATTATAGATTTGTTGAATTAATTGAATGAAGAAACTTACTGACCTGCAGGAAATAATTAACGAGGAAATAAAAAAACTCGAGTTTCCATTGCACCCTGCCGACTTATACGAGCCGATAAAATACATCCTTTCTCTTGGAGGCAAGCGCATGCGCCCTGCTCTGCTGTTAATGGCCTGCGACCTTTTTGGTGGGGATATCAACAAGGCTATATCATCTGCACTTGCTATTGAGGTGTTCCATAATTTCACACTGATGCATGATGACATCATGGATAATGCCCCCTTGCGCCGTGGAAAGACTACGGTACATGAAAGGTGGAACAAGAATGTAGCAATACTATCAGGTGACGTAATGCTTGTAGAGGGCTATAAGCTGATGATGAACGTGGACGAACATTTGCTTCGCCCTATAATGAACATTTTTAATGAAACCGCTGTAGGGGTCTGCGAGGGCCAGCAGTTGGATATGGAGTTTGAGGCGCGTAATGATGTGGGTATCGATGAATACATCAACATGATACGCCTTAAAACGGCGGTAGTGCTTGGTAGCGCTTTGAAGATTGGCGCGTTAATCGGCGGTGCCAGTGCCGAAGATGCTAGTTTGCTGCAAACCTTTGGCGAACAATTAGGCATCGCCTTCCAGTTGCAGGATGATATACTGGACGTTTATGGCAGCCCCGAGAAATTTGGGAAACAGGTTGGCGGCGATATCCAATCCAACAAAAAGACCTTCCTGCTTATCAAAGCGCTTGAATTGGCAGATAACGGACAGTTCGCTGAGTTAAAGAAATTGCTATCGGATACTAAATTTCAGGCTGTTGAAAAGGTAGAAATGGTTACCAGTATTTATGATCAGATAGGTGTGCGGCAGAATGCCTGGCAAGCTATGCAAACTTATGCGGATAAAGCCTTCAGTGCATTGGATGCCATAAATCTGCCAAACGAACAAAAACAATACCTGCGCGACTTTGCCGACGGATTGATGGTAAGGGAGAATTGATTACTTTTAGGGTATGAAAAAGACCTTATTAATTGCTCTGTTTATTCTCCCTGTTTTAATGGTCAGCGCCCAACAGCAACCAGCGCAAAAACCGAAAGACCGGAATGCTGATATGATAATCGACAGTCCGATTCCGATGGATACCAGCAAAAACGTTCCTTATGATCCTTCAAGGATATTTACATCTGTTGAACAGATACCTACATTCCCGGGCGGATTTGAAGCCTTTTATAAATACCTCGCCCAAAATATTCACTACCCCACCGGTGCTGTAAAGGACCGCATCCAGGGAAAAGTATTTGTGATTTTTGTTGTTGAAAAAGATGGCAGCCTGACAGACATGAAAATAATAAGGGGTGTTTCACCTGATATAGATGCAGAGGCTATCAGGGTATTGAAGAGTTCGCCAAAATGGAAGCCTGGCATACAAAACGGACGGCCAGTAAGGGTTCAATTTTCGGTGCCGATAAATTTTTCACTAAGCGCTAAATAAATACAATAAAATGAAGCATATCCTTATTACCATCAGCTTTATTGCTGTTTTTTTAGTATCGCATGCCCAGCAGCCACCGCCAAAAAACCCTAAGGACCCGGATTCCGCTGTGCAAACAGACTCGACGATGAAGGTTGTCGAAATTGGGCCACAAGCAATATTTACAGCAGTTGAACATGAGCCCGAATTTCCTGGTGGCATCGAAAAATTGTATCGGTACCTTGGGAAAAACCTCAGGTATCCCGCTGCTGCTAAAGAAAACAATGTCCAGGGAAAGGTTTTTGTGACATTCGTAGTTGAAAAAGACGGCAGTTTAACAGGTATTAAGGTTTCAAAGAGCCTCTCACCTGAAACAGACGCTGAAGCCATACGGCTAATACAAGCTTCGCCAAAATGGAACGCTGGCATTCAAAATGGCAGGGCGGTGCGGGTGCAATATACTTTACCGGTGGCATTTGCGTTGGCTGATTAATAACAGATAACAAAATAGAAAAATGAAGCCCTTCTTTACAACAATCGCTTTCCTTGTGATTTTCTCAATGGCAAAGGCGCAACAACAACCCACTGACAGTACGCCAATTAAGATAACAGGCGTGATAATGCACCCCGGCCCGGTTGATACTACACGAATATATCGAGTTGTAGAACTGGAACCTGATTTTCCAGGAGGTCGTAGTAAATGGATTGAGTATACCAAAGCAAACCTTAAATATCCCGAATATGCAAAAGCAAACGGTGCACAGGGTATGGTATTTGTCACTTTTGTTGTGGAACGTGATGGTTCTATAACTAACCCTAAGGTTATACGGGGAATTGGTAACGGATGCGATGAAGAGGCAGTAAGACTGGTGAAAAATAGTCCAAAATGGATTCCGGGTAAGCAAAATACGCATTTTGTACGGGTTCAATATACTATACCAATTGAGTTTAAGCTATAATATGAAACCTATATTTATTACAATAGCCGCGCTTGCCATTTTTTCGGTAGCAAAAGCCCAAACCCAAGACACTGTCCTCACTAACGGCGGTAAATTAAAGCCAGAGCAGGCCATTATGGATGTGAGGCATTACACCATTGCGCTCAATGTGGATTTCAGCCAAAAGTCTATCGAAGGATATACCACCATAGACATCATCACGGCCAAACCAACAAGAGTACTGCTGTTCGACCTGATGAATGATTACACCGTTCATAGCGTATGGGTTAACGGCAGCAAACGGTCTTTCGACTTTAAAGATAAGCTAATCACTATACAGCTTAATAAAGAATTGCCTGCCGGGAAAGCGAGCGTGAAAATCCTATATGGCGGCAAACCACACGTCGCCCGCCGCCCGCCGTGGGATGATGGTTTTATCTGGAGCAAGGATTCAACAGGGCATCAATGGATGGCCATTACAGCTGAGGGTGCGGGTGGCAAGTTGTATTTTCCGTGCAAGGACCACCCTTCTGATGAGCCAAACGAAGGTGTGGATATGATAATCACAGTTCCAAAGGATTTGGTGGTTGCCGGTCCGGGTTTGCTGCAAGGTATTAAAAAACAAGGCAGTACCGCGACCTATCACTGGAAAACCAATTATACCATCAATAATTACAGCATCATTTTTAATGTTGGCGATTATAAGGTATTTAGCCGACCCTATACAACGGTTGATGGTCATAATGCCACAGTTCAGTTTTATGTGTTGAATGAACATGCTGACAAAGCTGAACACTTCCTGGATGTTTTTGTGAAGACCATACATGAGCAGGAAAAGTATTTTGGCGAATACCCATTCTGGAAAGAAAAGATTGCTATGTGTGAGACGCCGCACTTAGGTATGGAGCATCAAACAATGGTGGCTTACGGGAACAAATTCCGGTATACCAAAATCGGCGGCGAGGATTACGACTGGCTGATGCACCACGAGTTCGGGCACGAATGGTGGGGTAATAAAGTAACCGCCAAAGATTGGGCGGATTACTGGATACATGAAGGTATTTGCTCATTCGGCGATGCGTTATATACCCGTGAATTTGCAGGCGAAGCAGCTTATAATAAAATATTCCAGCAAAGCATTTTTGGAATAGAGAATAAGATACCAGTAGTACAGCACCCGGACATGGATGAAGAGGCCGCGTATATTGGCGACATTTATTCGAAAGGAGCCTTTTTTATGCATACACTGCGTTATGTGATGGGCGACAGTTTGTTTTTCCCGGCATTAAAGAAGTTTGTAACCAGTCCGCAGTACACCTATGATAATTTGGTGAGTACAGAAGATGTGGAGCAATTTTTTACAAAAGAATCTGGTCGCGATTTGAAGCCTTTATTTAACCTTTACCTGCGTACGACTGATAAGTTGGAAGTGCATATTAAAACGCTACCCGGCAATAAATACCTGGTTCAGCTAGCAAACATCAATATCCCTTTGCCGCTCGATATTACAACCGATGCCGGTGCTAAACGTGTGATGGTTGATAATAAAGGTGTACGTATCGACAGCAAAACTTTGCCGGTGATTGACCCAGATGTGTTTTATATTAAGAAAGTGATTATTGAGTAAGAAAATGAAACCTGTCCTTATCATCATCGCTTTTATAGGTGTTTTTTCAGTAGCAAAGGCGCAGCAAAGTACAGATAAGGATAACAAAATTTACACAGCAGTTGAACATGAGCCTGAGCCTCCGGGTGGCATGTCAAAGTTTTTTGAATATTTAGTAAAGAACATTCACGCAGTCGGCAAGAATAATGAAGAAGCATTTGGACGCTTTACTATTCAAATTATTATTGAAAAAGATGGAACCGTCAGCCATATCAAAGCTCAAAAAGATGGTCGGTACTCTAAACTAACTAAAGAGGTCAGAAGGATCATCAAAACACAGCCTAAATGGAAACCAGCTATGCAAAATGGTTATCCTGTGAGGTGTCGATTTAGTTTGCCTATTTATATAGAACCAGGGATGAGCGAATAAAAAAAGCCCCGGTCAAAATGACCAGGGCTTTCAATTTAATATCGTTTTGCTAATTACTCAGCAGAACCTTCTTCTTTATCAGCTTTCTTTGCTTTTGGAGCAGCAGCTTTCTTTGCTTTTGGAGCTTCTTCTGTTGCTTCTGCTTTTGGAGCAGCTGCTTTAGCTGGTTTTGCAGCTGGTGCCTCGGCTACCGGAGCAGCTTCTGCTTTAACTTCTGCAACAGGCGCAGGTGCTGCTTCCACAGCTTTAGGTGCAGCTTTTGCAGCCGGTTTTGCCTTTGGTACTTCAACTACAGGTGCAGCTTCGAAAGGTATTACTGATACGTATGAACGGTTATCAGCTTTCTTTTTGAAAACTACAGTGCCATCGGTTAATGCGAATAAGGTATGATCTTTACCGATACCTACGTTAAGGCCCGGGTTGTGCGGAGTACCACGCTGACGTACGATGATGTTACCGGCTATTGCGGGCTGACCACCAAATATCTTGATACCTAAACGTTTGCTATGTGACTCGCGGCCGTTTCTTGAGCTACCGGCCCCTTTTTTGTGTGCCATTTCTTTATTTTTTTGTTATACGTTTAACGTTATACGTCTTACGTTATGAATCTTTTGCTTTTGAATATTGACGTACAACGTAAAACGTCACACGTACAACCTTGATTATAAATTGATACCGGTGATCTCTATCTTGGTAAATTGCTGGCGGTGGCCATTCTTTTTCTTGTAACCTTTTCTTCTTTTCTTTTTGAAGATAATTACTTTATCACCCTTTAAATGAGACAGGATCTTAGCTGAGACCTTAGCGCCTTTCAAATCAGAACCTAATTTGAATTTACCTTCGTTTTCTGCTAATAACACATTGTCAAATTCAATACTAGCGCCCTCATCTCCCTGTAAACGGTGTACAAAGATCTGCTGGTCTTTAGCAACCTTAAATTGCTGTCCTGCTATACTTACTATTGCGTACATTGTTATTAATATTTGTTTTTAAAATTCGAGGTGCAAATATATAAACTTTAAATTTAAAAAGCCAGAGAATTTTAAAGCTTAAT
>Ga0207116_10222_pt1 | contig 16032 bp, 18 predicted proteins | sample Alteio_BWMinHeat_44_FD_153550 | JGI IMG/M metagenome (GOLD analysis project Ga0207116, IMG submission 153550) | Enriched cells from forest soil in Barre Woods Harvard Forest LTER site, Petersham, Massachusetts, United States -... | ecosystem: Environmental > Terrestrial > Soil > Temperate forest >... | reverse complement strand
AAGTCAACGATCGATAAGTCGGCTACGACGAAGTCCGTGGAAGACGACGCGAACCGAGGCAAAACTCCCAAATAGTTTGGCACCAACCGTCCTGTGAGCCATCCACGAGGCCGAGGTGCCAATCGAGGGCAACAGCATCCACAGGACGCGACATGCAAAATCGTAGGCCCATCGTGACCGTTAATAGCTGTTCGTACCGCTGCGGAGAATGCCGCGCGTTTTAATTCACGCCCTGTTGTTCGATCGCCTCGGGCGGATGGTGAGGTTGACTGATTTACAAGACGATCAATTCTGATCAGTTTTCCAAAGCCCAAAGTTTGATACTGGCCATTCACAAGGTTCTGCGGGCCCCGGGGAACTTCGTGAACACATTTGGGTTTGTGGACATTCTTGATGCAGGGAGGTTTCGATGAATCTAAGTCTGACTGATCCGAAGCTGATTGTGCTCGTCGCAGTGGTGATTCTGATCATCGCAGTGCTTGCTTTGGTGTACGTGCGAAAACGCAGGAGTACGACTGCAGACCTGCGGCAAAAGTTCGGCCCCGAATACGAGCGGGCTGTGCAGAAGCATGGGTCAGAACGAAAGGCAGAAGCGAAATTAGCCGATCGCGAGAAGCGGGTTGAAACGCTCAACATTCGCGATCTTGATCCAATGGAACACGAACGCTTTTTGAAACGGTGGGAGTCTGTACAGTCTCGTTTTGTCGATTCCCCCAAAGGGGCAGTCACAGAAGCCGATGACCTGGTGTCCTCTTTAATGAAAACTCGCGGCTATCCTGTATCCGATTTCGATCAACGAGCGGCCGATATTTCTGTCGACCATCCCCGAGTGGTGGAGAACTACCGGTCTGCGCATGAGATTGCGCTGCGGGTTGGGAAAAGCGAAGCAACTACGGAAGATCTGAGAACGGCGATGATTCATTACCGCTCTCTATTTGAGGAACTGGTGCAGGTACCAACGATAGTTGAAAGGAAAGAGGTGGCGTAATGGCGGAACTGAGGAGAATAGAGGGGGAACTTCCAACAGCCAAGTTGGCGAGCTATGGCATTCCGCCAAAGCAACCAGAGGGACCCAAACTGGAACTGGTGAAGGGCCAAGAGCCTGAAACTCTGGCTAGAGCGGCTAACGTGTCAGAGCCCATGCCCTTGTTAACTGAATCGGAGATGGGAGATTTCCGTTCGCAGTGGAGCAAGGTACAGACTGGTTTCGTGGACGAGCCACGCCGGACAGTCGAAGACGCAGACAAGCTGGTAGCTGCGGTGATGCAGCGACTCGCGGAAGGTTTCGCCAACGAGCGATCGGGCTTGGAAAAGCAGTGGGACCGCGGTGATAACGTGTCTACTGAGGATCTCCGGCTTGCCCTACAGCACTATCGTTCCTTTTTTGACAGACTTCTGAAACTGTAAGGATGAACACGTTTCGGATACAGGAACGAGACGGATGTGCGGAGCGGGATTCGCTCTATAGGTGTGCGACAATTTGACCGCCCGCAAATCCAAAGCGCTGCCCACACAGCCCCGATCGCGCGACGATACGATCCTGGGCGTTGTTCTGCAGGACTCAACGGTGTGGACCCATGCCCGCGGGAAGCACGAGTCTTGCGCATGATACTGACTGCGTGAGGCTTATTTGGGAGTTGTGCAAGCTATGTAAGTTAGATCTGTGCCGCTCGCTTATGCGCAACACCTGCGAGACAGTGTTGCGGTTGTTTCGCTTAGCTCGCAGGTCACTTCGTAGGATTCTCCCTCAGCCACTAACATTGGCGTCAACAGTCATTCCCCACTGCTTCAGCAGCTTTTCCGGAACGTAGTAAAGGTTCTTGTTACGCTCACACCACTGCGCTAGCTGCTCTGAGGTCGCACAAGTCTGCTCATTCAATCCGAGCCTGTGGACTTGCTTTTCGAAGGCGGTTGGCAGCGCTAGTATTCGAGGGAATCGTCCGTTGCCCCAATTCGGATTTCCGCGTTTACGTGCCATTGGAACGTCTCTTTTCTCATCCGATTCATGGTTCACTCCGGCATGATGAAGCTTTTCACGGTGGAAGGCTGGTCAATTGTGCACAGGGGTCCGTGCGCTGCTGCATCTCGTTCTCCTTTTCAAAATGAAAATGCCCGAATCGGAGCGACGTGGGCTAGGGCTGAGCCTTTTTACTCCAACCGGGGGAGGGGCTGTCAGCCGAGTTCGTTCAGTTCCTTGCAAAGTTGGCGGAGGCGGTCATTCCTTTGGGTGAAACCGTCCAGTTCCTCTCCGCTGAAGTCAGTGAACCCGGTCTGACTCTTTAACAGTCTGGTTTGCTCGTCAAGAAGGCCAGACATCTCGGTGCTTATCTCTCGTATCCGATCGTGGTTCACTCCCGCATGATGCAGCTTTTCATGGCGGAAGGCTGCTCAATAGTGAACACCTATGAAAAAAGGGGAGCTTAAGAAGAAAGACGGCGGAAAACGCTATGGGAATCACTAAGGCTTGAAGCGCATACCGACGCCATCGCGGAATGACAAGGCAAGTTAGGAATAAAATCGCCGCCGATCCGACTAGCGGCAACAATGGATAAGCGGCAAACATGATTTGTAGGCGGAATATTACGACGACTTAAGCACTTGTCACTCGGGAAGACGGGGTTAACCGCCCTCCCGTGCGAGATGTTTACAGACCTCTACGCTGCTACGGCGACTTTATGGAAGGTCGAAGTGACGGTCTCAAACGTTTGAACCTTGGGCGTTCCATCGATCATTCTTGCCAAGGTGTTCAACACTTCTGGGTAGGTATTGGTGTTGTAAGCTTCTGCATTGGCCTTGCTCTCCCACAGACTGATGGCAATAACATCCAGGCTGCTGGGATTTGACAATGTGATTTCGTCCTTGAAGCCCTTCTGCTTGCGAAGCAAAGGAAGAATATCGTTCTCAAAGGTCCGGGTGTAATCAGAAAGCATGTTCGATTTCAGATGAATAGAGACATTGCGTGCAAACATGGGCAACCTCCTAGGTTGGGGGTAACTAAGAAAGAAAACTTCAGATGGGCTGACTTAGCTCAGGGAACCTGAAAGAGGAGAAGGTGGTAACAACCTCAGTTAGGATCTTAGTCCTCTGGACCCCTAAATGTCAACGTGGCGTCTTCAAGGGACGAAGCGCCCATCACTGGAATCCGCGTTCAGAGTCTTAAGGATCTGTCCCATGCCAACCATGCAGTGACAGTTCGCACCGGGTACAGTACCTCTGCGCCGCTACCTACCCAATCCACCTGATCGCCTCGGCAGAAGGGATTGGCCTATCCTTTTTTAGGTAATGGGAGCGAAATCACCAAGTAGAAAACCATCATCAATGGACAGCAGGGCCAGTTCATGAAGACCGTCAGTTAGCGGCCAACGCGCAACACACCCTGGAGGTTTTGCGCCGCTGTCCTTAAAATGCGACTCTGCCGCCCGCGGACTGTTCTCCTTTGAGACGTACTAAAAGAGCTACGCCAATACTCTGGTTGCCAGTTTTTGTTTTCGTGACGATGCTCGCCTCATCGTCGCAGGTGCCTTCGTCCACCACTGAAATCAAATCTCCCGACCTTAACCTGATCCTGCAACGCCTGCCGCGGACCCAGGTTTGCGAAACAGACCCGTCACGGCCCGCACCGACAGCCCTTCGGCATTTCTCCCCCTCAATGCGGGTATAGCGCAATGACCGCCAGTACAGCTAGCAACGTCCCAGCCGCAACACCACAAGCGAAAATCAAAGCTTGGAGCGATGCACTCGGCATGGCTTCCCTTATCATCGGCATATCTTTCATCCTGTAGTTGAGCTATCTTATGTTATATATTCTGTCTAAACTGGTTATGTGCCATAATTCTGGATGCACGCTAACCTGAAGCAGCTAGCCCTGTCCGGTCACTTTTGCACAGTTTTGAAGACTTCTACCGTCTAGAACGATCCTCCCCAGCCCTGCTCGCGGAACGCAACGCCGCGAGCCTTTCGGTCACCTCACGCCAACTATCAGCCTTGCCATCAACCGAGTTCACGTTTGGGATGGACCGTCGTGGCGATCACCACAGTGGCAATGTTCGCCGCGGGCGTCGCCATGTTGGTTGTGTAGACTGCCGATCTTCCTGCCGCACTGATTCTGAGCAAAATTGCACATCTTCCATTTCACCCTCGTGGACTGTCTCTCTCACTTTCCAAAGCTCTAACTCTCAGAAACCAAAGGTACATAAAGAACTTGCGTCGTCCCCTCAGCCGGTGTCATGGTTAGTGATGATTCGTCTGCGTTTGCTTCATTCTTCCTTCATAATTTTCCGTTCTCGCGCTTTTTCTCACTAGAGTCAGCCAGACATGAGCCCAATTGGAGCGGCTAAGAAGAAACGCGATTTCGACCCCAATACATTCCTCGCCACCATCGGGGAGGGCAGGAAAATTGTGCCTTTCCAAAAGAAACAAAGCATCTTCGCCCAGGGGGACGCATGCGATGCAGTGTTTTATATCCAGAAGGGAAAGGTAAGACTCACCGTTGTCTCCGAGACTGGGAAGGAAGCAACGATAGGCATATTGAGTAACGGTGATTTTTTCGGGGAAGGTTGCCTCGCAGGTCAGCCACTCCGCATGGCTTCTGCAACAGCAATGACAGATTGCGACCTTCTGCGGATTGAGAAGAAGGCGATGATGGAGGCTCTCCACCGGGAACATGCCTTGTCCGATATGTTCGTGGCCTATTTATTGGGGCGGAACATCCGATACGAAGAGGATTTGGTTGACCAGCTTTTCAATTCCAGCGAAAAGAGATTAGCTCGGATTCTGTTGCTTGCTCACTTCGGCAAGGAAGGAGTGCCCGAGGCTGTAGTCCCCAAGATCAGTCAGGAAACCCTTGCGGAGATAGTGGGGACAACCCGGTCGCGGGTTAGTTTTTTCATGAATAGGTTCAGAAAGTTGGGGTTCGTTGACTACGATGGCGGGAGCGGGCTGCAGGTTCAGAGTTCACTTCTAAATGTCGTTCTCCACGACTAGCTTCCGCGCCGAAATCCCAACGCTGTCGCCTAGTCTATCCCTGTTCGCTTGAACTCGTAAAGCATTTCCGCCAACTCCATCTTGATCTGCTCCAGGCGTGAAAGCCTGGCTTCGTAACTTCCCTTGCTCCGTCGAGGCTCATCGAGTCGAGCATTTGCAACTTGCAGATCCCGCATCTCCTGCTTCAGGCTCGCGACACGCTCCAGGATGTGCTTGGCGTCCACAGGAATGAATCATGCTCGGAATCAAGCATCATCTGCACAGAACTGAAACAGAACATGAAGGCGCGAGGTGGCGCAAACCGGGGCGGACGTGAGGGTCCGAACGTTGCGAGAGCCAACAGTAATCCACGCCAGCCCCAAGAAGCCGTCAACACAGCGCAACCGTAAAACTCAAAGATTGCATGTTCCCATCCCGATATGTCTGTGCAAAATTGCACAGATTCCCAAATCAGGCCTTCCCTATACTGCCGGGATAAATTGACCAGGCGGTGTAGCCATGACGAATGAACGGCAGAAAGCTCTCCATGTGAAGGAAAACCTCAAGGAGAAAACAGCGTCTGGCCAAGCTCCCTCGCGGGAATCCTCGATGGATGCCTCCGGCCAGAAGGACTGGTTAGAGCGCAAGTTCCAAGAACTGAGACAAGAGGCAGGCGTGCAGCCCCACGAGCAAAACTACTTCTCAACTCCCGGTTTCATCTCAATCCAGTCACACCGGCCAAAGACTTCCAAACTAGGGAAACCTGTAAAGAGGAGCACATGCAGCGTATATACCGGTACGTAGGTTCATTTCTACTCGAGGCGACCCTGATTGCACCGGCGGGGCTCCGGGCGGTAAATCAGCAGGATGACCCGCATCAGGACGACAGCGGGCCGCTACCTTCCTGACTGCACCACTGGCGAAGACTCATTGGTTCAAAAGCCTGAGTTGCTTATAAGGAGACGCGAATGAACTGCGACCAGAATATGACCGGTTCCGATGTCATTAAGAGAGCCCAGCAGGGTGATTCGGCTGCGTTTGCCTCTTTGTTTCACACCCACAAGACGCGAATTTATTCCTTGTGTTTGCGCATGACCAACAATACTGCGGAGGCAGAAGACCTCACTCAGGAGGCCTTCTTACAGGTGTTTCGCAAGCTGCCTACATTTCGAGGCGAATCCGCGCTTTCGACCTGGCTCTACCGCGTCGCGGTCAACACGGCGCTGATGCATTTCCGAAAGAAAACACCGCGGCAAATCTCTCTGGACGAGCCTTACGAGCACGATGCCACGCTGGTTCGCCGTGAATATGGGAACAGGGACGGGCGTCTCACAAGCTTAGTTGACCGCATCGCTCTGACCCAGGCGATCAAAGAACTTCCGGACGGATACAGGACAATCTTCCTGCTCCACGAAGTCGATGGCTACCAGCATCGGGAGATTGCCGAATTGCTTGACTGTTCCGTTGGAAACTCGAAATCCCAACTGCACAAAGCGAAGCTGCGGATCAGGGAGTGCTTGGGGCATGCTCGCCAAGCTCGCACCGAACCAGTCCCTCATTTGCGTTCGCGTACCCAGCGGGTCGTGAGCCAGTCGCTACTGATCGAGAACTGGGGGATGCAGGGAGACGTTTGTCCTAATGGATTGTAGCCGATTGCGGTCGGCGTCCGTCTGCGCGGGTAATCAATACGAAGAAGACCGTTTGATTCGCGCACTTTGTGATCATCGTGACCAAACTACGGAAGCCATGGCTGACGGTGTTTTGCACGATGTCGCCCGTTTCCGCCAGACTCGTTCGCCAAGCGACGACATGACTCTGCTCATTGTGCATCGCCGCCATTGACGAATAACAATCGTCGTCTCGCCGTGACCTCAGTTGCACAACATCGAATCCGGTTTCCAGTCTGGATGAACTACGGCAATCGTGGTTTTCATAATCCGTGCTCTCCTACTTCAGGCGATTGTACGCCCCGGAAAGTAGCTGGCCGTGACGAACGGCCCTCTAAATCCCATCTAGTGTGCATCGTCAAGAGCCCCGAAGCGAGCCATACCGCGCCATGGCACGGAAGCGTCTCGCAAGCCTGCCTGTGCAGTCGAGTGTTTTATTGGCTGATAACACTATGAAACGAAAAGGCGAGTTTTAGAGCAGCGGTTCTGTAGAAGATTGCTCCCGGCTTGCAGGTTGTGAAATGAAGGCGTGCGTAAACAGGCTCGTTGCGGCACGCAAGCAGAGCCGGGCAGGAAGAACTGAACCCCACCTCCTGCCCCGAGGTGCAACGACCGATCTAACGTTCCCGAAGTAAGCCCGCCAGTGCAACCGCCATGCAACCTGTCCCGTAAGTGAGTGCTAGCAAAGGGAAGATTTTCAGAGCATTGCCCTGTGCAGACAAGGCTGATAGTCGGTGCGCCGTGAGACCACAAAGACCGCCTCGCAAATGCAGGACCTGGAAAGTCCACCTCCGGTCGCTGGCGATGGTACGTACGTGGCAACTGTTCAAAACTTAACACTTTCGCGACGATAGTGTCGGAGTTAAAATGTCACTGTTCGTGACGAGAGGCGGTGCTGTATGACTCCGAGCGAACAACGGGGCACGCTTAGGGTTCTCGTAGCCGACGATGACGACTCAGTACGATTCATGCTGCAAGCGGCTCTGGAACGCGACGGGTTTGAAGTCGTATCAGTAATGAACGTAACCGAAGCTCTCAGTCGTATCGCGAATGAGAAATTCGACGTACTGCTCTCCGACCTGCACATGCCGCAAGCCGGCGACGGTTTCACGGTCGTCAGCGCGATGCGCCACACCCACCCGAACGCGGTAACGCTGGTACTCAGCGGTTACCCGGCTCTGGAAGAAGGCTTGGCCGCAATCCGCTTGCAAGCTGACGAAGTCCTCTGCAAACCAATTGAGATCGCCTCACTCAGAAGACTCATCCACGAAAAGCTAGAGCACCCCGCCGCTCACCGCCTGGTTCCGCCTGAAAGCGTGGCAGACATATTGGAACATGACCTTGAGGCTACGATTCAATACTGGATGGCATTGGTGGAGAAGGACGCCGAGCTGACTTGTATAAGGCTGAACTTTGAAGACCGCACCGGGCATCTTCCCGGCATACTCGCTGATTTGATTTACCGCTTACGACTACCAATAGCAACAAAGGCAGAAATCTCCATCGCAGCACGTGAACACGGAGGTTTGCGACGCAAACAAGGATACACAGCCGCAATGATGGTGGAAGAATCGCGCATCCTTCAGGTCAGCATCTTTAACATCCTCCAAAATAATCTTGCCAGAGTAGATTTCAGCAAGGTTTTGCTGGATGTTATGACCATCGCAGACGAAGTGGACTCGCAATTGAAGCAAGCGATGCTGAGTTACGTCGAACCCACAACATCCTCTTGGTCGGCGGCCTAGACCGATGAGAAGAGTCCTAACGAGCGCGGGCCATTCGCGAGTCCAACACTATTTCACCTAGGAGGTAACCCCCGCTATGAACCTCCGCCTAGACTTTGCCAACCTCCGCCTAGTGATATGGCCTCTGTGTATGGCGTATGCGGCCTTCTTGTTGGCTGACACCAAGAGTGTGTCTTCGCTCAGCGTCATGATCACCGCCGCATTTCTCGGGGCGATGCTTGGATTTTGCCTGGGAATTATGTTCGCTAACAGAGCACACCGTAGACACCGCGAATATGTCCTCGGGGGGACGATTGCAAGAATGCCGCGGAGAAGCGGTCAGCCTAGGCGAGACTCTCCAGACCGAAAATCTGCTGCATAATCAACTGGGGCCGCCTCACTGGTCTAGGTGCGAGACGTGACAGGCCTCGCACCGTGTCCGCGCAGGCACTCGTGTTTCGGAAGGGCAACCGAACAATTTACAAGGCCGGTTTGTTGCAGGGTGCGATTGAACGCGGCCGCACAGGCAGGAAGCTCGTACCTGACACGACTGTTACAGAGTTCTGGCGGCACTATTGGGAACTGGCGGGGCGAGTTGCACCTGATCTCCGTATGAGCGAACCGAAGGAAAAACCCACCACATCATTCTTCATCCAGTTTAGACCGTTAGTACTTTCTCGTGGCGTAACGCTCTGGCACAAGTTGCCTCATGGCAATGTTGACCTCCAATTTGCCGCAATGGGCGATAACCTTCCTGAGATGGAAAGACTATATGGAAAACATCTCATTCCTCCGATGCAGATTGAGCGAACTGCGAAATCGGCAGTGGTACGTCTCAAGGTGCCTGAAGTTAACATGTTTCAAGCCTTTACGGACTCGGAAACAGCCGTCTGCAAAGGCTTGAACGCTGCTCTCGTGTTAACGAACTGGTACAAACACATCTATACGATGCCGCCTGCGGGCAAGAACACATCGGCATAGTGCGGGACTTCACCAATGCCGAGCGATTTCTTCACATCCGCAATTCCACCTTGCCACGTGGCTCTTGGTGTTGGGCTACGGGGATCATCGGTGAAATAAACATTCACCAGCCAAGCTTCGATGCGGAGAATCTCCGTGAAGAAATACAAATGGGCAATTCGGTTTGCGGACTGGTAAAGCGGGCCTTTCCAATCGGCCTGTAGGCCGACATGCAACCATTGTTTTGTAGCTGCGATTGCGTGCTCTATCTTCTTAATGGACGATGCTGCCTCCGCTCCACACCCGTTCCCGAAAATTTCAGGTACGTGGCTCTTTGATTCAACCAGCAAGACCCCACCCGTTCGATTCTGGACGCAAGCAAGTGCGTCCCAATGCGGCCCTCCGCTGGGCCAAAAGCGGTTCAGTTCTTTGCAGTGCTGCGGGAACCCCAGAACCCTCAAGAAGGCGGAATCCCAATATTCCCGATAGCCATCAGAACTTAACGGTGATACCCAACGCAGAGCGAAAGATGTTTTGAAGGCGTCAGAAATTGCTTGGTTGAGCACTAACGGCTGCTCGTTGACGTAGAACTGAATTTGCCGTTGGCTTCCTGCGAACGCTCGTCCTTTGTCGTCACATCGTGGCATTTGTTCCTCCAACTCTATATACCGTCGGCAACGAAAATCATCCAACGAATTCGCCACGATTCTGTGGAAATCTCGGAGATTTACGACGATTTCTATCGACTTTGCGAACGTGTTCTGAAACATGAGCCTCAGGTCCGAATGCTCAAATCACCCTTGGCGTCATTGACGTACCACGAGCAGATCACGAACTTGGGCTGACCCGATTCATCGACGGTGTGATCGATTGTCGGGAGCAGAGCGAGAGTCTTTTTGTATTTTGTCCTGCCGCTCTTTGACGACTCGTTGTCGTACGTGCTGACCAGCGACCAATCGAGCGGTTCGCCAGTGTAGAAATCCAGATGACCAGAACAACAAACGGCTGCGTGAATCTCGGCTTTGTAACGGGCAATCGGTTGCAGTGAAAAGCCACGGCGTTCGGTCAGGCGATCTTTGAACACCTCAGCTTTCGGTAGAATCTTTGCCACTCCAATCAATTCGCACCGCTGACGTACAAACTCTTGTTCTGCTCTTGATAGGAATCGAAGACGTGTTGATAGACAGACTGGCACTTCTGCTCGTAGAGTTCCGGCGTGTAAACTCTCGGCAGTTGGTCGAGCACCGTCTCAATCGTCACCAGAACCGCTGCCCGAGTCGTCTGTCTTTTCTTCCAATCCAGTACTAATCTCTCTCGCTTCAGCGTGCCAAGTAAGTCCTTGGCGACTCTCTTGACCTGTGCTTCCTCCGCCCTCGTCAGCTTGATTTCAGGTTTTGTCAGCAGGTCAAAGATGACCAACTCTTCCTCAGTCAACTGCTCCGAAATCCCACGCTTCTCTTCCTCAGTCAACTTCTGCGCGAATGCGGTCAATTTGGCGAACCACGTCTCAATGTTGGAGGCTCCCGAGTTGTAGTCGTCAATCATCTTCTGGAACTCTTGGAGGAAGTCCACACGAGTCCGGTTGAGGCGAACCATGCGAGTCAATTTCTGGGCGATCTGGCCACGGAGCTTCTGTGCCTCGGTCGCTTTCCGGCCTTTGTCGAATCTGGCACGCAGTGCATCAAAGTCGATCTGGCTCAAATCGATGTAATTCGTTTTCTCCGACGCCTTAATGACATAACCCTGAGTGGCAATAGAGTAGTCGAGCAGCGACGAAACATCTTCCATCACGTCCGAGATGTCTGCGGCTGGGATGTCAACCCTGATCTTCGCAGTAATGACGGAGAAGACTTTGCAGACGGAGGCGTACTCGTTTGCAGCGAAGTCAGGCAGCAGGGACTTGAAAATCCGATCCACATTCCCGGCCAACTGCAAATACCGCCTCCTCGTCTCATCGTTGATGACAAACGCAGCGACGGCGTCATCCTTCAACTTCTCACGATCAAAGCCTGTTGCATCTCGAATCGCAGACGGATCAACCCCTCGCTCCTCACTGAAGGTCGTCACTTCAGCGATTGCGTCAGCAAGCTCGTCAACGAGTTCAGACTTGTCCTTAATCGGGGACTCGCCAGCGGCCCCGCCCCGAGCTGTGCCGTAGATTGCGAGTGCCTTCTGAAGATTGCGAAAGATGCCGACGTAATCGACGATCAACCCGTTCTGCTTGTCCCGCCAGACCCGATTCGCTCTCGCTATCGTCTGCATCAGGGTGTGGTTCTTCAGGGGCTTGTCGAGATAAATTGTTGAGCACGACGGCACATCGAAGCCCGTGATCCACATCGCACAGACAAAGACAATTCGGAGCGGATCATCAGGTTTCTTGAACTTCGTCTCTAAGTCTTCCTTGACCATCCGCTTCCGATGCTTGGCGATGTCCAAACCTTTCTTCTTGAACTCCTCAATCTCGTTCTGGGATGACGAGACGACAACTGCCATGTCGGTCTCTCGGAAGAATCGAAGTCGGTGGTCGAGTTCTTCTTTGTCAGCGGCAGTCCCTTGAGCAGCCGTCGTCCCCAGCTTCGTCAACGCTGCCTTCCAGTGCTTCTGGACTTTGTCGTACATGCGGACTGCGGTCGCCTTGTCAATCGAGATGACCATCGCCTTCGCTAGAACGCCCCGGCCCGTGTAATGGGCAACGATGTCTTCAGCGATCCGGTCGAGGCGTTCTTCTCTCGTTATGAGGTGATATTCTCGGGCGAACTCCCGCTCCAGCTTTGCCTCCTGATCCTCGTCGAGTTCTGCCTCGTCAACGATTGCTGCAATGTCATCGGTCAGCGTTTCGTTCGTCAGTTGCAGTTCGGGGATGCGGTTCTCGTAGTACAGCGGGACAGTGTTGCCGTCGTCAATCGACTGCTTGAAGTTGTAGATCGAGACGTAATCCCCGAAGACTTCCTTCGTCCGTTCTTCCCCGGCGATTAAGGGTGTACCCGTGAAGCCGATGAACGCAGCGTTCGGGAGAGCGTTCCTCATGTTCAATGCGAATACATCGTATTGGCTCCTGTGAGCCTCATCCGTGATAACGACGATGTCGTCTCTGTCCGACAGCTTCGGGTATTCCTCACCTTCTTCCGTCCGAAACTTTTGGATCAGCGTGAAGACATAACGGTGATCCTCGACATTGAGAAGGTCTTTGAGGTGGTCTGCACTTTGTGCTCTGACGCTCGACTCATCCTCGATCACCGCTCCCGTCGAAGCGAAGTTCCGATAAATCTGGCCATCCAAATCCTCTCTGTCTGTGACAATGACAAACGTCCAGTTGCCGGGTAGAGTCCGCAGCACTTTCTGCGAGAAGAAGACCATTGAGTAGCTCTTGCCCGAGCCTTGCGTGTGCCAGAAGACCCCGAGCTTGCCTTGATTCGTTTTGATCTGCTGGGCGGCTGAGATCGCCTTGTTGACTCCGAGAAGCTGGTGATTCTTCGCAAGGAGCTTGGCAGTCTCGCCCTTCGCTTCGCTGAACAGCGTGAAGTTCTCGACGATGTCCAGAAAGCGTGCAGGTTCACAGACACCTCGGATCATCGTCTCCAGACTGACTCGACCTTCTTCACCCTCGTCATTGATCTTTTTCCACTCAGCAAAGTGTTCCCAGCCTGCGGTCATGCTCCCGATGCGACTCTTTGAGCCGTTCGAGAGGATGATCGCTGCGTTGTACCAGAAGACCTGCGGAATCGTGTCTCGATAGTCGGAGAGGTTGTATTTGAAGGCATTCTCAAGAGACTTGTGCGAGGTCTTCAATTCGATGAACAGAAGCGGAATGCCGTTGACGAAGCCGATCAGATCAGCCCGCTTCCTGCCGTACTCACCGGAAATCCAGAACTGCGAAGCGAGGAAGAAGTCATTGTAACTGGGATTCTCCCAATCAATGATCTTTGCGGTCTCGACCGCTTCGTTGTCGTCAGCGGCTCGGAAAGAGACCTTTACCCCGTCTTTCAGGAGTTTGTAGACTTCCTGATTCGCACGGATAGGGCTGAGTACGCTTCTGTCCTTCGTCACTTCATCGACGGCAATGTCCAATGCGAGAGGCGGAACAATGGGATTGAGGTGTTTGAGTGCTGCTTTGAGTCGGGACTCAAGGACGACTTGCTCCATCGTCTCCCGCCCTAACGTCGAATCGGCACCGCAGACTTCGTGATAGCAGTTGGCCGACTTCCAGCCGAGTTCTTCAAAGAGTCGGACGGTGTTCCGTTCGAGCGTATCTTCGGAATCGGGATTGAAGGTCATACGCCTTGAGCGACGGGTTCGGCCTCAAAGTGTTCCACATTGATCTCGCCGGAGATCAATTTCGGGAGAAGCAGATTTCTGGTCTGAGAAAGCTTTCGATTGAGATTACGTAACTTATCCATCAGTTCATTGATCGGTTTCACTAATCCTTCAAAATGTACTCGTAATTCTGCTGGGGGCAACAGAACCGGTAACGATGCAATTTGTTTGCGAGTAATTCTCTCCCGAGTTGTTCCAGACGCTTGGGCAGAGCATGCTGCGAGAGTTTCAGCCGAGTTCAGGAACTGAAGTAAGAAAAGAGAAGTGGACTTCTTCGCTTTTAGAATTGCAACATCTACCGCCGTAATCATCCTCCATGCCTGTGGCGTAACAAGCCATGCCCGTCCGATAGGTGTTGGCATTCGAGCAACCAAAATATCTCCCGGCACAACCTCCCTGCATCTAAGCTTCTGGAACGTCTCCTCCGAGACGAAGCGATAGTTGTCAGTTTCAACGAATGCGTTCAAGCCGATGTTGGAAACTTGGAGTAGTCGATAACTGTCGCCTCCTTGATCTTTGGTCTCAATCCAATCACCATCGTCCACAGAAACACAAGCACGCTCAACGACGGTACGTTCCCATCCTTCAGGGCCAACTAGACCACCCGAATTCACGACAGCGACTTTCTTGTGGCCCGGAAAGCGAAAGTCCACAAACCACTCCTGGTAAATCATCTTCGCCATCTCTTCCAGAATCTTGATCCGGCGAGTGTTGTTTTCGATCAGATCGTCGTAGGCGGAAAGAATGGAAGCAATGGCGTCTTGAGCAGAACGACATGGCAGATCGATTTCGAAGGTTGGAAAGGTTGTCAGTGGTATTCGGTCAACGGTAGCACCTGAAAGGGTGTTCTTCGAGATCGTCCGCCGCCAATCTTCACCGAAGAAGTAGTAAAAGAGAAATAGCGGATTGACCTTTTGCGAATCAGGGCGAATCAATGCTAGTCGTCGGCCAAGGCATCCCCTGAATCCATCTGGAATTCTCGCATAGCGGTTTAGACTCGCTTCGTATGTGAAAACAATGTCGCCGGGCTGTGGAGTAACACGCTTCGTCCACGCAGCGAAGTCCTCTTCAGCGATATGACGAATGTCGCTCAGATCAAGTTTGCCGTCTTCAGTCAAGTTGCCGATGCCAAGGAAGATCGGCCCTTCAGCAGCGGGCTTCGGCGTAGCGTGCGGCCCGTCGTACAGCCCAAGATAAAGGGTCTCGATGGGTACCCGCCCGATAACAGTCATAACGTCGCCTCTAACAGTTTGGCGATGTTCTCTGCTATGCGTTCCTCCAACCCTCTCGCTTCGGTATTCAGCACCTCCAATTCCTCGTTAAGTTCTTCCAGCCGCTCAATGAACTCGAACTCGTCGGCTGCTCTATCTGCAACGCCTACGTAACGACCGGGATTCAGACTCCAGCCCTGAGCCTCAATTTCCGCAAGCGTAGCCACCCTGCATAGCCCTGCCACATCAACGGACTTGCCCTTCGGGAAATTCTGCTTCATCAACTCAGCACTTCCGGCTTCTGACTCGATATCCTCTCCTCGGTAAAGCCTGACGATGTTGGCGATCAATTCCAATTGGTCTGGTGTGAACTCCCGATGTGCTCGGTCAATCTGGTGGAAAATGTGCCTTGCGTCGATGAAGAGGACTGTGTCCTTACGCTTCGTCTTGGACTTGCCTCGATCCAAGAACCACAGTGTGCAGGCCAAGGGCACGGTGTAAAAGAAGTTCGGCCCGACAGAGATCATCACGTCAACAGCCCGAGCTTCGAGCAACTGTTGGCGGACTTCTAGCTCTGATCCCCTAGCATCTCCCGCAGAGTTCGCCATCACAAACCCAGAACGTCCGGTCTGGTTTAACGCACTGTAAAAGACCTGAATCCAGAGATAGTTTGCGTTATCCGCTTTCGGCAATCCGAATGGGTAGCGTGGGTCGTCGACGCTCTTGTGAATGTCCTCGTAATAGGTGACCGCCTGCCGGATGTCACCGGACAAACCGTGTACGGCAAGATTCATCTTGCAGAGCCGGATGGTTTCGGCGACCTTCTCTTGTCCATAGACCGAAATTTCGTTGACCGTCTTCTTGTGGTGCTCGACGAACGCCGCAGACTGGACAAACATGCCGCCCGAGCCGCACGCTGGGTCGAGAATCTTTCCGTGGAATGGCTCGATGATTTCGACGATCAGCTTGACGATGCTCGTCGGTGTGAAGAACTCGCCGCCTTTCTGTCCCTCGGCCATTGCGAATTTGCCGAGGAAGTATTCGTAAATTTTGCCGAAGGCATCTCCCTCAATCGTCATCGGTATCGCCGCAAAGTTCTTCAGCAATGAGACGAGAAGAGTCTTGTCGATGCTGTTGTAAGTCTTCGGAAGAACGTCCTTGAGGTCTTCGTTCTCAGCCTCAATCGCCTTCATC
>Ga0207116_10221_pt1 | contig 16092 bp, 9 predicted proteins | sample Alteio_BWMinHeat_44_FD_153550 | JGI IMG/M metagenome (GOLD analysis project Ga0207116, IMG submission 153550) | Enriched cells from forest soil in Barre Woods Harvard Forest LTER site, Petersham, Massachusetts, United States -... | ecosystem: Environmental > Terrestrial > Soil > Temperate forest >... | reverse complement strand
TAGGTTTGTCAGTCGAAAACCTGCTCAACACTAAGTGGAGCGAGTTTGAAGCGGAAAGAGTTAGCAAGTTAAAAAGCGAACCGGCACCTGTTGACCAGATGAGTTTTACGCCGGGAACGCCGTTCTTTGCAAAATTGAGAGTGGCTGTTTTCTTTTAGTCTGGCTACATTGTACCGTACACTACCAATCTGAAAAACGGACAGCATACTTTTTCTTTTACTTAGATCGCAAAAACAAAGCCCCCGGGGTTTATGGCCCAGGGGCTTGTTACATCAACTTATTTTCTCAGGTAAATTATTTCGTTATCCAAATTTTGGTACTGGTAACATCGTTTCCACCCGTTTCGGCTTTCCAGTTGACATTGTTGTACAACTGTTCGTCGCCGGGATATTGGTAACGCTGCAGGCCGCCATAGAGTTGCGTGTAACCTGCTGGATTACTTGGATCGGTGGGCGTTGCACCACCCGTTCTCCTCATCAACGTCCAGGCTACCCATGGCTGGCGAAACAGATCGACCCATTCTTGTGCATAGATCAACGAAACAGCGTTTGCCGGAGTAAAGGCAACCTTGGGGTTAGTCAATACCGCAGTGATATCGGCCGCGCTCGGCGTAGCTGCTGCAGGCTTATTAACAGCCCAGATAGGGCTGGTAAAAGCCATGGTGTCCCAAAAAGTAAGGGATGATGTTACACCTGCTTCATACTCGGTTTGTGCAGTTGTTGTATTTATAGCCACACCTGCGATGCCCCTTGCATAAACTTCGGCTTTCAGGAAGTGTACTTCGGCCGGGGTCATGAAGATTTCGGGAACAGTGCCGGTTGAGCCGGGTGCTATGCCGTCCCTGCCCCAGTAATAGTTAAAATCAGAGTACACATTGCCTGTTTTATCCAATGTCCAATCGCCGTCTCTGGCAGGGTTATATGGGTCGCCGGCATCAGCTATTGGTGTAAGCGGGTTTTGCGGATAAGCTACCCATTCATTGTTGCCATTTACTTCGAAATATATCTTAGCGCGGGGGTCGAATATACCACTGCCGTCGGTATTGTTATTATTGCTCATCAAATTCCACATGGTACTTCCCATCCTGATACGGGACTCCTGGCGGAAGGCAAACCCGCGGCCGGCGCCGTTATAATCGAAGCCCAAGCCGGGAATATTAGTCGGGCTCAAACCCACCACATCGGCAACTGGATCGCTCAGCAAAGGCTTATTCAGCGCATCGGCAATGATCGGCGCGGCATCCGTATTGTCCTTGTCGTACATCGTAAGCGCATAACGCAGACGGAGCGAGTTGGCAAATTTTATCCATTGCGGAATATTATTGGCTAACAGGAACTCTGCCGAACCGAATGAGTACTGGTTCCCCGATGTAGTAAAGTGATTAATGGCCCAGGTCAGATCGTTCAGGCACGAAACATAAACGGCTTGTTGTTTATCATAAGGTACATTAAGATCGGTTGTGGATCCGGACAATCCTTTACCTGCCTTGAAATAAGGGATATCGCCGTAAAAATTTGATAGTTCAATGGCTTGGTATGCTCTTAATACTTTGAGCATGGCTATTGCATTGGTATAGTTAGCAGAATCGGGGTTTGCTGCTACCATACTAAACATTTGATTTATAGCGGCCAGGTTCTGGTAAAAACCGTTCCAGTTTGCGCCACCGCCATAGCCATAATCTGATTTTTCATATACTGCTCCTTGTTGCGTAATGGGATATAACCATCTTGTGCCTGCGTTATCTTCGCCCTGGGCAGTGAGGTCAAGATTTGTACCGATACTTTGGTAGATCTGCGCGAACGTTGCCGATGCAGAGCCATTCCAGGTCGCGTTTATTTTTTGAAAATCCTTAGTGCAGGATGCAAAAAACGCAACAAGAAACACGGCTATTATTCCTGCCCGGTATCTTATATTATAATTCTTCGACATAACATTATTTTTTAAGAGTCCTTTAAAAAAAACCATATTAAAATCCCGCCTTGATGGAAAATCCATAAGAACGCACCCCCGGTAAACCACCAAATTGTATACCCTGAACGTTTGAAGTGGTAGGAATACCTTCAGGATTGATATGATCGGGCAGTGTGGTAAACAGGTAAAACAAATCGCGGCCTATAATCGAAAATGACAGGCTTTGGAAAATTTTTGTTTTGGCTACCAGCTCTTTCGGCAGGGTATAGGTAATGTTTACTTCGCGCAGTTTTCCCCACGAATCGGTAAACACAGAGTTGGCGCGTACAATAGGAACATTATCCCACGATTGATAGTTGCCTGCATATTTCCACCATGAGTTTACAACATTTGTATTTTGCACATATTGATCAGTGGTTCCAGGGACTAAGTTAACACCAGGCAAAATCACACCAACATTTGCTTTCGTCCCGTCAGGGAACGTGTACGGAAGGCCATGTCCATCTCTTTCATAGGCTGTTTCAGGCGCCATACCCTGGCCCATAATGGTGGCATAATCGCCGGACCATATTTGACCGCCGATCTTGAAGTCAGTCAGGACAAATAAGCTGATGTTTTTATAACGGAAGCTTTGCGAAATACCGCCCGTTAATTTGGGTGTTGCGTTACCTAATTTAACAATATCGTCTGACGTAGCATATTGTGAACCAAGAACAGGTCCATTGCCTGTGTTCATCCCATCAGCGTAAACCTGGTTTACTACTTTCTGACCATTCACATATTTGTAATCGTACCCGTAGATGTCTCCATAATTTTCGCCAGGATAAACCCTCTCGGAAACACCATCACCGCCAAACCACGAACCTAATGGCAAGTATTTGATGCCCGGCGCTAAAGAAACCACTTGATTTTGATTATGTGCACCATTTACGGTTACATCCCATGAGAAATCTTTTGTCTTGATCACTTTTGCGTTCACCGTAAACTCGAAACCCCTGTTTCTCAATGCTCCCGAATTGATCAAAACACTGTTAAGTCCCGATGAGTTGGCAACTGATATAGTTAATATCTGGTGATCTGAATAGGTATTATAGTAGGTAAAATTGACGTTCAACCTGTCGTTAAAGAAACCCAGGTCGGGCCCTATTTCAAATGATTTTGAACGTTGCGGGCCTATATTGGTTGGATAGGTGGTTGGTAACGATAAACCGGTTTGAAAGCCGGGAACGTTAACACTACTGTACACCAATCCGTTTTGGTAAGGTAAATAAGCGTTGGCGCTTGTGGCCTCGCTCACCCTTAATTTACCGTAGCTGAGCCAGCTTTTTACAGCGCTCATATCAAACGCATCTGTGAACACAAAGCTCAAACTCGCAGAAGGATAGAAATAGCTCCAGTTGGACGGGCGAAGTGTTGACGACCAATCGTTGGTGCCGGACAGATCCAAAAACAGGTAATTTTTGTAAGATAAATTGGCCAATGCATACAGGGAGTTTATCTGCATTTCGTTCCTGTTCTCATTTGGCCGCGGGTAATTTGCCGGGTTGCCGGCATAGTTGTACAGGTTGTACACAAACGGGTAATTAAATGGCCCTGGGTTGTTTGCAGCCAGGTCGTACATGTGTGTATAATACTTCCTTGCACCAAGTGTCAAGCTGGCGTTGAAATCCCGCGCTATTTTCTCTTTGTGGAAGATCAGCCTGCCGTCGAGGTTCTCGGTAAAAGTATTGGCCAGGTCGTTTGAATACTGTCCGATCAATCCGGCTGCGTCGGTAGGATGATCTTTAGTTTCAAACTGGCTGGTGAAATAGTTCAGGCCGACATTTCCGCTGGCATTCAACCATGGCGTGATCTCGGCATTCAGCGAAATCGAGCCTATGAACTGGTTTTGCGTAAAGGTGGTATTGTTGTTGTAAAGGTTCCACCAATAATACTGTTGCCCGTAATCCCAGGGCGCTTTTGTGAGCACATTCGTATTTTGCGAGCCGTCTGGGTTTGTTGACAAGCCTTTCTCAATAGGCTTATAATCGGCCGGTACGTTATAAATGGTATTATAACCAACACCAATATTGCCGGCGTTACCGCCACTTTCGCCATAAACATTTACCGGGTTAAACCGGTTAACATTATTATAACTGGCCGTTGCATCAACCTTTACTTTTTTGCTAACATTGATAGATGAACCAATATTAAATGTGTTGGTGGCGCTATTGCTGTTGTAGGTTATTGCATCATTTGTAGTGCGGGTATATGATACACGCAGGGTGCCCAGATCGCCGCCGCCTGATACGGCAATGTTATGGGTTTGCGTATTACCTGTTTTGAAATAACTCTGGAAGATATTTGAATTTGGCGTATAGGCCCTGGTTTGTCCGTCCCACCAGGTAAGCTGCTGGCCCGACATCCTCGGGCCCCATGATGCTCCGTCGCCCGGGAAACCGATATAACCATAAAACGCTCCGCCAGCAGGGCTGGTAACCCCCGGGCTTACGTAAGCTCCCGGTATATTTATATCCGGGCCGTACGGGTCATTAGCGATATTTTCTTCCCTGTTATTGCCGCTGCTATCTTTATAAAAAGGCGGATTGGCGGAGTAAAGTGCTTCGGTCATACCATTACCAAATTCGTGCTGTGTTTGCACATCGCGGTACGGGTTGTTCCAGCGGATCGAATAATTATAATCAACCCCAAATCCATTCTTTTTCCCACCCTTCTTGGTAACGATCAATATAACCCCGTTTGCACCACGCGCACCGTACAATGCTGCTGCTGTTGGGCCCTTAAGTATCGTAACGCTTTCCAGGTCATCAGGATTTACGGTATTTAAAAAAGAACCGTAATCCGTAGGAGGCTGGGACACATCGGTATTGCCCTGGTTTAGTGCATCAATGTTAGACTGTATCTTTCCACCTGGCTGTATCGGCTCATTATCTATCACCACGTTGTCGACAACAATAAGCGGCTGGTTATTACCCCACAGGTTGTTATTTCCCCTGATGACGATGCGTGTAGAACCACCTTCCACGCCATTAGCCGTAGTAATATTTAAACCGGATACCTTGCCCATTAGTCCCTGGGCAACGCTTGGCGGAGCTGCTTCGGTGATAGCGTCCGCTTTAACAGATTGGGCCGAGTAACCCAGCGATCTTGCTTCGCGCTTTATACCCAATGCTGTTACCACGACACCGTTTAATGAGCTTACAGCAGGTGCGAGGCCGATGGTAATACTGGTCCTGTCGCCTACCGGTACCTCCTGCGCATTGTAGCCTACAAATGAAACTACAAGCACAGCCGATTTATCCGGTACCGTTATCCTGAAGCCACCGTTTACGTCGGTAGATGTGGTAGTATTAGTACCTTTTACCTTTACCGTTGCACCGGGTAGCGGATCGCCATGTTCATCGAGCACCTTGCCCGATACCGTAATAGGATCAACCTGTGCCATTTTAACGCCGGTTACCGTTTTTGGCGTCAGCACAATTGTTTTTTGCACGATGTTATAGCTTATCGGCAGGTCTTTAAAGCAAAGCTCAAGTGTGTTCTCGAGGCTTAAGTCCTTTACATCCAGCGAAACCTTATAGGTTTGTTTTACGATATCTGTTTTATACCAGAAGGTGTAACCACTCTGTTTTTCGATCTCGCTCAAAACCTTTTCAAGTTTTGCGTTTTTATTTGTGATTGTTATGTTCTGGCCGAATGTGGCTGCATGTAAGTGCAGACAGAACACTGTGACAAGAGCAATAGTTAGTTTCATAACCAACATTATCTTTTTAAGCCGTGAGTAGTGATCCCTCAACGGATAAACAGTAGAAATTTCCATACATTTGTTTGGTTTTGGGTTTGGAATAGATGACTTTACGCTATCTTGTTTAGCCCAGCCGCTTTGCCGGAGGTGCTCGCAACACATTCCGGCTTTTTTGCTGGTAAGCTACCAGGCCCCGCCTTTTAGCTTTTATTTACCAGTGCTTATTTTACGATGATTTTCCCCCTTTCTATGGTAAAATTGATACCGCTTAACTCCAGTATCTTTAAAACTGTTGATGCATTTGAGTTTCTCGAAATCCGCCCGTGATAGGTTGATGACGGCACTTGCCCGGCGTATTCAACATCCACATTGTACCAGCGGCCAATTTGCCGCATGATGGTTTTTATATCTGCGTTATCAAATTGAAACATATCGCTTTTCCAGGCGGTTACCTCATCAAGGTCAACTTCGTTTCTTACTTCAGACAAGCCATTGGTTTTTAACAGATATTGCTGCCCGGGCTTAATGAAGGTTTGCCCTTTAGCGTCGTAAATTTTCACACCGCCTTCAACCAGGGTAGTTGCTGTGCCGTCTTCGTCTGCATAGGAATTTACGTCAAATTGGGTACCTATATCCTCTACAATTTGGCTGGCGGTTTTTACTTTAAATGGTTGTTTTGAATTGTGTACAACCTCAAAATAGGCTTCGCCTGTTAACTCAACAACCCTTTCGTTGCCAGAAAATGCTGTTGGGAATTTTAGCGAAGAAGCGTTATTTAACCAAACTTTGGTACCATCGGCCAGAACGAGCTGGTATTTACCACCCCTTGGCACGGTAATAATATTCATGGCACCTGTCAAAAGTATCGCCGCCGGACCGGTTTCATATTTTACCAGCCCATCGCTGGTTTTGTTAATTGCAACACCTGCCTGGGTTGCTATCAGGCCATTTTGACTATCACTTATATTTATTGTTTGGCCATTTGCCAGCGTCAATGTTGCTTTGTTGGTGCCGGGTGCAATATCCCTGGCGGGAGTTTTTGCCGTATATTTTGGCTGCCGGTTTTTCTTATCAGCAATAAAATGATAAATGCCCAATGCAGTGAATATCACCAGGACAGCCGCCGCCGCAGTATACCAGGGCCCAATTCCCTTACTACGACGGTGGTTAATTTCGGACAAAAGATGTTTTAAGCTATCCTGCTGATCCTGTTTTAAGTGTTCAGGATCGGGTCCCTCACCGGATGCAGGCGGTGTAAAATGATTGTACCAGCTCTCCACCAAAGCTTTTTCATCTTCGGTTGCCTTACCGCTATTGTACCTGTCCAGTAAATCCTCTACTCTTTTTTTTGTCATGGTAATTTCCGTCAGCCCCTCTAATTATGTTCATGGCAACTGTAAGGCGGGTATGGAGTAGATAAAAGAGAAAAATTATTAAAGAAGTAAAGAAAACAAGGCGCCCAACTTAACACGCAATATTTTCAACGAGTTGTTGATTTGCTTCCTGACAGTAAAAACACTGATATCCAGTTTCTCAGCAATTTCTTTATGCGACAGTTGCTCGTGTCTGCTCATTCTGAAAACAAGGCTCATTTTGGGTGGCAGCGCTTCAATTTCATGTTCAAGTAAAGCGATTAGTTCTTTCGTGCGAAGACGCTCATCGGTATTCGTATCAGGATTTTGTGCGAAACACTCCAGTGAATGTAAATAAAGATCCTTGATCTTATGGTGCTTATAGATATTAATGATTTTGTTTCGCACGCAAGTATACAGGTAGGCATTGATCCCCAGCTCAAAAGTCAGGCTCAGCCGGTTATTCCAGAGCCAGGTAAAAACCTCCTGCAAAATATCTTTAACTTCTTCCCGTTCAGGGAGCCGTCTATAGGCATGGCTGTATAAAACAGGATAATACCGCCTGTGTATTTCTGCAAAGGCATCGATATCCCCTTCTCGAAGGAGCCTGATCAATTCATTATCTATTGTTTTACAATAAGGATGCATTATCCCACTCAATCAATATTAATAACTTATGTTACATGTATGATACCGTTCTTGTTTTCTTAAAATCTTTCTGAACCGCCTCATTTGAAAAATTTTCTAAAACCAATATTGCGCTACCCAGTATTCCGGCCCTGGCATCAATTGCCGATACTTCTATTTCCGTTTGCTCTGCCAAATGGGGGATACAATGCTCATTAAGCGCACTGTTGATCACCGGCAGCCATATTTTTTTTATAACAGCTCCTAAACCGCTCAATATTATCTTCCCCGGGTTTAGTATATGAATCAGTATTGCGATTCCCCGACCCAGGTTATAGCCCATTTCCGAAAAAAGCTCTATGATCAATTTATCGCCTTTATTAACGGCTTCAACCAAACTTTCAAACATCTCAAGCGGGTCGCCTTTAAAACTATCCAGAGTGAGAGCCGAGGCCTCTCCCGCTTTGAGCCTGGTTACGGCTTCCCGTATTATAAAAGACAACGACACTTCTGTTTCGAGGCAACCCGTCTTACCGCAACTGCATAATTTGTTATTCTGAAAAAGCGGTATATGGCTAAATTCGCCCGCCAGTCCGCTGGTGCCCGAAAAAATTTTTCCGTCCAGGATCAGGCCAAGACCCGTACCCCAGCCAATATTAATTACAAGTGCATTATCCTCGCTTTTTGACGCGCCAAAATGCATTTCGGCCAAAGCGACCATCCTAGAATCATTATCAATATACGCAGGAATGCCGGTTTGATCACTTATATACCGGGTAATTGATTGCGCACCTGCACCCTGGTAGGTGTGATTATTGCCTGTTCTTTTATTTACAAAGCCGGGCATCCCTATACCGATGCCCAATATTTTTTCTTTGGCTATGCCGCTTGTCTCGATAAAGTTTTGGATCTGTGATGTAAGCGACCGTAAAAAGTCCTCGTTTCCCGGCAGTTCAAGATTGAACTTATCGGTGATTACCTGCTCTTTGGTTTGGATATCGATCAGGGCTATATTGGTGTCGTGCTGGTCCATAGCTACTGAAACAACATACATTAATGCCGCTTTAAGTGTATACATCTGAGGTTTACGCCCGCCTGTAGATTCGGTATTATCATCTTCAACAACAATACCATCGGTAATCAATTCACCTAAAAGTTGTTTAGTAGCCGGGAAGCTTTTATTCATCTTTTTACTCAACGTAACACACGAAAGTGATTGATTTAAACTAATCTCTTTAATTATCGTATTCTTTAGCAGGGACCTTTTTGAAAGCATTTATTGCAAATAAGTACTGTAAAACTAAAATAAATTTTCAGTTAAAATAAAATAGTTTTTAAATTTATTAAAAAGTATTTTATTTTTTGCAAATTGTTTAATAAGTTTACATTCTCTTATTTTCTATATTAACTGATTTTGTATTTAGAACTTTCTATGCGAGAAATGATCATGTGTGTGTGATCATCAGATGTGGTTGATGTTATCGAGATTGATGGATTGAGGTGCGTTCCGGGGTGAGATCCGGAACGCTTTTTTTATGACCGTTATTTCAGGACCAGGCACTAATAAAAACAAAAGAGCCCCGTGCGTACGGGGCTCTCTCAACTAAATCAATCAACTAATCTCACTCGTGACCAATTGTCTTTAGGCCATTTCAGATGACCGGCGTTTACGCGCCAAATATTACGGTTGCTCCATGGTGTATAACGATTTAACCTCATTATCACTTAAGACTTTATTATAAAGGTGTACGTCATCGATAGACCCTATAAAGAAGTTACCGCCATAATAGGCATTAGGACTATTTGGATCGGCTAGATTGTAGGACGACTTAGGAAGTTCATTACCGATTGCCAAAGGTGGTGGTGAAACCAGGGTTACGGGGTCGCCGGTAACATTTGCTGTTTTTACCAGGACGCCATTAATATAAAACTTCATTGTGCCGTTTGTAAAACTTGTTACGACCTGGGTCCACACATTCAATTGAATAGAGGGCCCGCCATCGTCCTGATCATGGTAGCCAGTATTAGTTAATACAGTAAGAAAGGGCAAGTTGCCTCCCTGCAATTGAAATTTATAGCCGTTCCAGCGATCTAAGGAAAAAATGTAATTTCCGTTGCTTGATGTGGTTGGGTTTATCCATGCACAAATAGTAAAGCTGCTTGGGCGAAGCGAAGCCTGGAAAGGTACTTCGACGTAGGCCCCATTATTAAAGGCATAAGCCCTGTTAGCCACTCCGTAACGGTCGGCAACCAAAACCGGTAAAGTTGCACCATCAGTTGGCGCGACTCCATAAGGCCCTACCCAGCCTGTCTGCAATGTACCATTGTTACCGTTACCGGATACGTCATTGGCATTGCCGCTAAAGGTCCAGGAGGCGATGAGATTAGCGGCCGAAATTTGCTGTATTAAGTTGACACTAAATTGCGTCCCTGCACGGAGAAGGTTTGCCGTGGCATTGTTCACGTCCTGTTGTGTAAAAGACCCGGCTTTAACACCCGCCGCCAAAGTAAGCGCAGCCTGGAGCGGCGCCTTCGACCCGGGAGAGTAATCTCCTGCTTGTTTCCCCTCAACTGCCGCACTGTAAACGGCCGTTAACGAATCAATTTCCTTACTGAGTTTTGATTTGTCAGAATTGAAGTTAGGTTTGTCGACAGTTTTTTTACACGATTGCGTGATGCTCACAGCAGCTATCACAACTATAATAGCTGCTATAGAATTTCTTATTTTGCTCATTTTTCGATGTTTAAAAAATTTCATAATTACTTACCCAGTTTAGAATTAGTTTGTCTTTCACTTTCCGGTATCGGGAAGAATTGATTCGTAGCAAAACTAAAGTTAGGTTTATTTTTAAGCGCGTCAGTGGCGTAAGCTGATCCATAACGTATGATATCAAAAAAGCGATGGAATTCAAGTGCCAGTTCAGAACGCCTTTCTTTGCGAATAAGATCGCGAAGCTGCGACTGATCAGTAACTGCAATATCAGGCAATAAGCCGGCGGGGATGGTACCAAATCCCGGCAGAGAAGCATCATTTAAATAGCTTTCGCGGGCGCGTTTTCTCACCTTGTTAAGCGGGATCAGGGCTCCTGCACCATTGCCTGCTTCGTTTAAAGCTTCTGCTTCAATCAACAAAACTTCGGCAAACCTGATGGCCTGGTAGTTTAAATTACCATCGCCCCTGATGTTAACCGGTATTTCGGACAAGGGCTGGGTATGTTTTTTACTCACATAACCTGTGCTGCTCCAGGCCGGGTCAAAGGGGGTGTCGAAATAAGAATGCCCTGCCCTCGAAACGGTGTAGTCAAGTCGCGGGTCAACCGCACCGCCTGGTGCAGTTTCGAAGTTATCGACCAGGTTTTGTGTTGGCAAATAAAAGCCGTAGCCATTTAACGGGCGCGGTGCAAACCAGGCGTTTAAATTATTCCCCTGGTATGGGACCAAACCTGAAGTATGAAGAATAGAAAACACCCCTTCGGCGTTGTTTTTTGTAGCTGCCCTAAAGTTGTCCGCAAAATTAGGCAACAGGCTATAAACTCCTAATGCCTCAACAGCCTGCGCAGTTGACGCGGCAAGCGCCCATTTCTGTTCAAAAAGATATGTCTTGGCTAATAAGGCCAGGGCAGCGCCTTTAGTAGCACGGCCTACATTGCTACCGGTGCGCGTTGTTGGTAAAACAGCAGCAGCGGCAGTGCAGTCTTTTTCAATCTGGGCATAAATTTGCGTCTGTGGCAAAGCCGGGCTTTGCAGTTCTAAAGGCGTCTCCACTTTTAAATGCAATGGAATATCACCATAAGCCGCCGTTAAATTAAAGTAGTAGTAGGCGCGTAAAAACTCAGCCTGCCCTACAACGTCGCTTTTTACCGCATCAGAAACTGCCGTATTGCTCGCAGGCAACCCATCAGTTACAACATTGCATTTAAAAATACCGTCATAATACCTTTTCCAAAGAGCCTCAACAGCCGAATTAGTAGGATTGATATTAAAGTTCTGGATACTCAGAAAATCGCCCTGGTCGCCGTCACTGCTTCCTTTTATCGCATCGTCCGAGGCTAAATCGCCTAATACCCATAGGGTGTTTGAGGAGCCGTCGGTAAAAGTGAGGGCCACATAAGCTGCATTTACTCCCAGGACCGCATTGGCGTCATTGGTGAAAAAATTATTACCCTGGTAATGGCCCAACACCGGCTGCTCCAGGAATTTTTTGCATCCGCCTGCTATCAATAGCAAGGATGCGCTTAAACAGATATATATATATTTTGCTTTCATCTCTATATTTTTTTAGGTTAGAAATTAGCGTTAACACCAACCGTTACCGTTCGCGCTGATGGATAAGTTCCCCAGTCAATACCAACCGCCGTTACCGTGCTGCCATTGTTACTGTTGTTATATTGTTCAGGGTCAAGGCCGGTGTATTTGGTAAAGGTTAACAGGTTCTGGCCACTCACGAATATGCGAACAGAAGATATACCAAGGCTGTTTAAAGTAGTTTTACCAAGTCTGTAGCCGAGTTGTACATTTTTAAGCTTTAAATACGATCCACTTTCAAGGAAACGGGTAGATGGCATTTTGTTATTGTTTGCATCTGACCATGATAACAGCGGGAAGGTATTACTTGATCCCGGGCCAGTCCAGCTTTGAGTAGCAATCCGTTCTGTAACATTAAAAGGGCGGTAAAAGCCTTCGATATCAGTAAGCACCTGGTTGTACATTTTATTACCGTAAACGCCCTGGAAGAACACACTCAAGTCAAAGTTTTTATATGCCACATTTCCGGTTAAACCGTAGGTGAATTTAGGTATTGGACTACCAACAAACGTTTTATCCTTATCATCAATAACCCCATCGCCGTTTACGTCCTTATACATCACATCGCCTGGCCTGATGCCAGGGCCCTGGTAGGCATGTGTAAATACCTGCTGTGCATTTTGAAAGATACCTTCCTGCTGCAACAGGTAAAATGAACCGATTGGATGGCCCACAGCTGTCAATGTCGCATAATAGTTATTATCAATACGTCCTGCCGGTATAGGAGGGCCACCAGCAAGTGAGGTTACGTTATTTTTAACCGTTGCGAAATTACCGCTTACACTATAGCTCCAACCGTCACTGAGCGTCTTTTTATAAGTTAATTCCAGTTCAAGGCCGCTGTTGGTTACATTGCCGGCATTTACCGCAGGGTTGCCACCGTTACCAGCGCTGCTTGGCAAAGGCAGGAACAACAACATATTTGTTGTTTTTTTGATGTAGTAATCGGCGCTTAATAGTAAAGCGTTATCAAAAATGCCAATATCTAAACCTGCGTCCTGCTGCGTGCTTGATTCCCAGCGGATTTTTGGATTGCCCTTAGTGGTTATACTAATTCCCTGGTTAGTTACGCCTCCAAAGGGGTAATAAAAACCGCCGTCAAAAGTTGAGGTATAGGGATAAATACCAATTTGTGAATTTCCTAACTGCCCAACGCTAGCGCGCAATTTAAGGGTAGAAATCGTCCTTTGATTTTTCATAAAGTCCTCCTGGTCGATCCTCCATCCTAACGAACCAGAGGTGAAACTCTGATACTGGTTTGAGGGATCCAATTGGGATGAGCCGTCCCGGCGATAGCTCACACTTGCGAGGTATTTATTATCGTATTGATAATGTATGGCGCCAAATAAAGAAGCTAAAGCAAAATGCGATTCATTACCGCCATTTTGCTGGCCTAACGCCCCCCCATTATCAAGAAACTGGAAATCGGGCAATTGATTAATAAAGCCTATGCGTGATGCCGATATCCCCTGCTGATCCTGCTTGATAATTTCGGATCCTGCTAAAAAATTCAACTCATTTTTTCTAAGTGTAAGATCATAAGTGGCTGTATTGGTCCAGTTATAATTTAAATTATTATTGTGTGACTGGGCGAGCGAGTTTGGAGAATTAAAAAAACGATCGATCCCAAACGTTTCAAAAAATTGCTTGTAGTCGGTTTGTATCAGGTTTAAACCAATATCCGATTTAATTTTCAAACCCTTTATTGGATCGAGTTCTGCGTAGGCGTCGCCTAATATGGAATAACTATAATTATTATCATTGGCAGCATCAGCTAAGGCCACAGGGTTTATACCATCGCCTAAAAAGTTACCGTTTACACTGGGGTCCTGTTTCGGCAGATCCACAAACTGGCCGTTCGCATTATAAACAGGCGTTCCCGGTGTGCGGAACAATGCATACCGTACAATACTGGCTGCAGCACCGCTATAGCCATCACCGGACGTACCAACTACCCTGGTTTTTGCGTAACTAAGATTAACATTAGTACCCATTTTAAAATATTTGGATAAAGTGCTGCTGACCGACGTACGCAAATTAAACCTATTGAAAGAGGAATTTTTTATTAACCCGTCCTGGCTAAAATAGTCGCCGGCAACGATGTAGGTTGAGTTTTCATTACCCCCGCTAATAGCTACTGAAGCATTGCTGACGGTGGCTGGTTTTAAAATCTCCTTCAACCAGTTCACGTCTGACAATGTACTGGCAAGCTGAGGAGATATCAATGGCCTGCCGTCGTTAGTAGCAGCTGCATTATATGCGCTTACATATTGTGCGTTGTCGGCCATTTTGATCAAATGCTGGGCGGTTTCCACACCTGTATATGCGCTTAGGCTTAATTTAGCCTTGCCTGGGCTTCCGCGCTTGGTAGTTACGATAACTACACCGTTTGACGCCCTTGCGCCATAAATGGCAGCCGATGAAGCATCTTTCAGTATAGTAATACTTTCGATATCGGTCGGAGATATCTCATTGATCCCATCTTTTGTCGGCACACCGTCCACGATATAAAGCGGATCGTTATTGTTTATGGTACCAACACCACGGATGCGGATGTTTATGCCATCGCCCGGGGCGCCTGTATTTTGTGTAACTGCCACGCCGGCAGCCTTACCCTGCAATATCTGGTCAACCCCGCCTACAGGCAAACCATTGATGTCCTTGCTGCCAACTACAGAAAGCGCACCCGTGAGGTCCTTCTTTTTTTGAGTCGTGTAGCCTAAAACTACAACCTCATTTAAATTTCCCGGAACCTCCTTGAGCACGACATTAATTTGCGTTTTGCCTGCTACTGCAACATCCTGGGTCACATAACCCACATAGGAGATGGTAAGTATCGCGTTATCGGGGACCGTTACGCTGAAATTGCCGCTAACATCGGTAACCCCCAGGTTTTTGCCGTTTTTAATTCCAATAGTTGCACCAGGAAGGCCCACGCCAGTGGCGTCGATAACTTTCCCGGTTACATGTATGTCACTTAAGTCTGCTTTTGCTGCAGATGATCCGGGAGGAAGAATATTCAGGGACGTGTTGCTTTTATGCAACAGGTTATGTCCGTTTGCAGAGGCACCGGTTGCCGAAAACTGGATCAGTGCTGCAATAAGCAGTGTGAACGCCAATTTTTTGGTTAATGGGGCCCCTCTTTCATATCGACAGATAATGAAATAACTGTAAGTTTTTTTCATATACGTTGTTATTAAGGTTAATAATTATGTAATCCTATGATTCGACTTGAACTGGCCGGATCAAATTGTTCAATAAAAGGGAATGCCTTCCCGATCATTTTTAGCTTCCTAAGCTCTTTTTAAGTAATTATTTCATGAAATTTTGCCCTTTCCTCTCTTTGGTTCAATTGGTAATATTTATGATATGAAGCAGCATTTGGTATTCGCCCTGGTTGTTAGTCGGCACTCGTTTCCGAAGTTTTAGAGCCAAAGAATCCCCGGACCCATTGATTAGCAATAGGTTACTTTTAATAAATCAGCAATAAATCAATTAATCAGGCTATAAAAGGGGTATTGGATCCGGCGGTGCCGGTTTATGAGGGTCGAAAACTGCAACACCTACTTTTGAGTCGGCACAGCCATAATAGAGAAACCATTTTTGTTTAAAGTAAACCAGTCCTTCAATAAAAACGGTTCCATTTACATATTGCCCGCTCTTTTCAAAGGGCGCCATCGGGCGCAAAAAAGGAACATTTAAACGGTCAATAGCTTTGGCAGGATCAGTACGGGAAAATAAAACCTGCCCGGCACAGTATGAATTACCGTTAAAGCGCTTATCGCCGCCGTTACCGGGATGGTTTTTCCCATTATAAAATAAGATGATTCCTTTATCGGTCATGATAGCGGGGGGCCCGCATTCGGTAAGGTCGCTATCAAAAAATCCATTGCGGGGCGATATCAGTTGTTTAAGGTCCCCTTTATTATCCACCACCGGGCTCCAGTCGACCAAGTTGTCGGACGTTGCCGCAAATACATGCAACTCGCCCCAATACATCCAGTATTTCCCGTTGATCTTTGTTATAACCTGGCGGTCACCATCTAATTTTGTTAATATAGAAGCCGATTTATGCGGGGCATTTTAAAAACTTGTCGTCATAAGCTTTTCTGAATATTGGGCCGTGTTTTGTCCAGTTGATCAAATCTGTTG
>Ga0207116_10084_pt3 | contig 16132 bp, 21 predicted proteins | sample Alteio_BWMinHeat_44_FD_153550 | JGI IMG/M metagenome (GOLD analysis project Ga0207116, IMG submission 153550) | Enriched cells from forest soil in Barre Woods Harvard Forest LTER site, Petersham, Massachusetts, United States -... | ecosystem: Environmental > Terrestrial > Soil > Temperate forest >... | reverse complement strand
ACATGGATGTCACCGACCGCATCGAGCTCCTCAAGGTGAACATTCGCCGGTTCACACACGATCTCTTGCACTACGACGTCATTGAGATCCGGTTGCTGGATCCGGAGTCGGGGAAGCTTGAGCCATTGCTGGCGGAAGGCATCACCCCCGAGGCCGCCCAGCGTGAGCTTTACGCCCGGCCCGACGGCAATGGCGTGACCGGTTTTGTGGCGGCGACCGGCACGAGCTATCTGTGTCCTGATACGGCCAACGATCCGCTTTATATCGAAGGCGCCCAAGGGGCGCGCAGCTCGCTGACGGTCCCCTTGATTCTGGGCGACCAGGTCCTTGGCACCTTCAACGTGGAAAGCCCGCAGCCGGGCGCCTTTTCCGAACAGGACCTGCAGTTCGCCGAGATCTTCAGCAGAGAAATCGCTGCCGCCTTGCACACCCTCGAACTTCTTACCGCCGAGAAACGCACCACCGCCTCCCGCTCCATCGAAGCGGTCAACCGCGAAGTAGTCTTGCCGGTAGATGACATCCTGGCAGCCGCGACTTCCGTCCTGGAGCGCTGGATCGGGCACGAGCCGGAGATGGCGGATAAGCTCAAGACGATCATCGCCCGCGCTCGCTTTATCAAGGAATCCATTCAGAAGGTCGGGCAGGACATGGCGCCGCCGATCAAGACCAGCAGCGCGCCGGCAGCCGACGCGCATCCATCGCTTCGCGGGCTCCGAGTGTTGGTCGCCGACAGCGACGAACGCGTCCGCCGCAGCGCTCATGGGCTCCTGGGCCGCTTCGGTTGCACGGTGGAAACGGCTCGCGACGCCAAGGAAGCACTGACCATGGCTCGCCTGGGGACGTACGATGTGATCGTGGTCGACATTCGTCTCCCGGACATGTCCGGCTACGATGCCTTTTGCGGGCTGCGCAAGGCCCAGCCGACGGCGCGCGTGATCCTTATGACGGCTTACGGCTACGACCCTTCACATTCGATTGTCAAGGCCCGCCAGGAAGGGCTGCACACCGTCCTGTACAAGCCGTTCCGGGTGGATCAGCTTCTCGATGCCCTGGAGAAGCCCCGCGTCACCAGCGCTAAGCCGCAAGCGGCAGCCGAACCGCAGCCGGTCCAGGCGTGAGAATCCATGTTTGCTTGTGCTGCTCTCGATTGGTTCCTTTCGCAGCAACACCATCCCGTGGGCGCCGCCCTCTTTTTCATCGCCGCCTGTGCCGGCCACACGTTCTTCATGGTGGTAGGGCTGAACGTGCTTTACGCCTGGCCGCTGCCTCATAGCGTCCTGCGCTACACGCGGAAGATCGATATCCTCGTCATCTTGGCAGGCCCGGCGCTGTTCGCGTATGCCATGGGCCTTTTTGACGGGCAGGGAGTGAGCTGGACCGCCGGGCAGCGCGGCTTTCTCCTCACTCCCTATCTCGTCTTCTGCTGGATATTGGGCATCTTCTTCGTGCCCGTGGCCCTTGTGCTCTATCACCTGCGACCTTCGCCCGCGCCACTGGTTGGCCGGAGCTCGGAGATCGTCGATGTGGCCCGTGAGCTGGGCTACCCTCCCGTGGGCCGCGGCAAGCAGGCGCCCCTCACGCGCTTGCCTTACAATCAAGCGTTTCAGGTCAACTTCGAGCAGCGAACTTTTCGACTGCCGCAATTGCCCCCAGAGTGGGACGGCTTGACGATTCTTCACCTGAGCGACTTGCATTTTTGCGGCACTCCGGACCGGACATTTTTCCGATATGTCATCGACCGCTGTCTGGACGCAGGCACGCCCGACCTGGTGGCGGTCACCGGCGACATTGTGGACACGGACAAGCACCACCGCTGGATCGTTCCGCTCCTGGGCCGGCTGCGCTGGCAGGTCGGCGGCTTCGCGATCCTCGGCAATCACGATAGCTGGCGCGATCCGGCGGTCATCCGCAGGCGTTTGCGCAAGATCGGCTTTCACGTCCTGGGCAACACCTGGGAAGGGATCGAGGTGCGTGGCCGGCCCATGATTGTCGCCGGCAACGAGTTCCCCTGGTTCGGACCGGAGCCGGATCTTACCGGATGTCCGCCGGCAGTGTTTCGCTTGTGCCTGAGCCACACGCCCGATCGCATCAAATGGGCCCGACGAAACCGAGTGGACCTGATGCTTGCCGGTCATGTCCATGGCGGGCAGATCCGGCTGCCGTTGATCGGACCTCTGTTCGTGCCCAGTCGCTACAGCCGGCGTTACGACGGCGGCACTTATTTCCTGCCGCCCACGCTTATGCACGTGAGCCGGGGCCTGGCGGGCCAGCATCCCTTGCGCTTCAATTGTCGCCCGGAAGTGACCCGGATTGTGTTGGTGAGTGGTGAGTCGTGAAAAGAGCATCCGCATGTTCGTAACCCACCTGGAAAGCGCACTGGACGGCACCCGTTTCGAACCGGGACAGGTCCTGACAGTTCACCAGGGCCGGCCGCTCTGGGTACGCTATGATCTCGCCAAAGTTGCTGCTTCCGTCCGGCCGGAAGATTTTCAAGCTCGTGAGCCCAGCCTATGGCGCTATCGTGAGCTGCTCCCCCTGCCCGGCGATGCCGAACCTGTGACTCTCGGTGAAGGCATGACGCCCCTCTTGCCCTGTCCTCGCCTCGGCCGTGAGCTGGGCTTTGTCGGTTTTCGCTCCGGCGAAAGCCGTGGATTGCTGATCAAGGATGAGTCCCAGTTGCCCACCGGGAGTTTCAAAAGCCGGGGCATGGCGACGGCGGTCAGCATGGCCCGGCACTTCGGCCTGAAACGCCTGGCGATCCCCACGGCCGGCAACGCCGGCGGCGCCCTTGCCGCCTACGGCGCTCGCGCCGGCATGGAAGTCTTTGTCTTCATGCCCGACGACACCCCCGCCATCAACCAGATGGAGGCTCACCTGGCCGGCGCCCGCGTCTTTCTCGTCAACGGGCTCATTACCGACTGCGGCCGGATCGTCCGTGAAGGCGCAGAGGCCATGGGCTGGTTTGACATGTCCACTTTGAAGGAGCCCTATCGTCTCGAAGGCAAGAAGACCATGGGCCTGGAGCTGGCCGAGCAGCTTGGCTGGCGCCTGCCCGATGTGATTCTTTATCCGACCGGCGGCGGCACCGGGCTCATCGGCATGTGGAAAGCCTTCGCCGAGCTGCGCGAGCTGGGCTGGCTCAAGACTTCCAAGATGCCGCGGCTTGTCAGCTGCCAGAGCGACGGCTGTGCCCCCATCGTCAGAGCATTCGAGAACGGTGAACGTTTCGCCCAGCCCTTTCCGAATGCCCACACCATCGCCAGCGGCCTGCGCGTGCCCGCCGCCGTCGGCGATTTCATGATGCTCGATGCCATCCGCCAAAGCGGCGGCTGCGCCATCGCCGGCCGGGAGGAAAAAATCTTCGACTGGATGCGCCGCGTGGCTTCCGCCGAAGGCATCGGCATCTGCCCCGAAACGGCCGTCTGCTTCGATTGCCTGGAGAAGCTCCGATCACAGGGCGTCGTCAAGCCGGGCGATGAGGTCGTGGTCTTCAACACCGGCGCGGCACAGAAGTACCCGGAAATCGTGCCCCTGAACCTGCCCCGAATAAACAAGGATGTGCCGGTCGACTACAACCGGTTGGGAACCTGAAGTCGCGGGTCTTCGCTCCCGGCGGACATCAACGGCGTTAATGCAGAGTGCCTCAGTCTGCGCGCCGGCCGACAACGAGCACCAGCGGTTCCGGCCGGCCGAGGTTCCATCTCGAGCGATGCTTTTCGTCCGGCTGCCACTTCGAGCGCAGCTCGAAGCCGCCCTCGAAGGCGACGTATTCAAAGGCGCCGCCGGCCAGCGGGTCGGGATGATTCTTCAGGGCAGTGCGGCCGTCGATCTGGATGGCGACAGCCGTCGACAAGAGCGCCCGCCGGACGCCGGCTTCGGCCTGACGCCAACGGCAGCGGATGATCGCAGGCACGAATCTCTTGTACATCGGGTTGGCGGCTAGTTTCAGCGCCGCGCGCTCCTGTTCGCCGGCAAACTGATCCAACGGCAGCTCCATTTGCTTGGCCAACAGGGGATACCACGAGCGCAGTTCCTCGATGTGCTTGACCATGCCGTCGGCCGTGCCGCCGCAATCCTCGAGCAGGCCGCGGCTCTCCTCGCGCGAACCCCACAGGTCGCTCAAGAAGGCCAGCACGCTTTCCTTATCCTTTGCTTCCTTGACTTTGCGAACGAGCCAGCCCGTTTCCAGGATCTGCTCCTGGAGCACACCCGTGGCCAGGCTCCCGCCCGCCGGCAGGGCGGCCAGATCCTTCTTGAGGTTCTTCATCGCCCCGGCATCGAGCCGGGGCAGGTAGAGCGCGAGCGTCTCACTCAAGCGGCGTTCAATCGCGTGGCAGGTCAGGATGCTCGGCAGAGACCCGTCCAGCGAAATGTGCCGGCCCAGGGTCATCGCCGCAACTATGTCTTTCGTGGCCAAAGCGCTCCGGCCGTCCTCGAAGCGCACGCGGGCGCGCAGACAGGCGAGGGAGGACAACAACCTCGCTCCCTCGAGGTAGGGCAACCGGTTAAGGAGCCCCTCGTCGGGCCAACCGATGGCCCAGTCGCAGCGCGTCAGGGCGGCTCCGCGATGCATCATGTCCAACGAATACGTTGCCCCCGTCACCATCCCCCGCGCCTGAGTGTCCAGCGGCATCGTCAAGCATTCCGCCATGAGCTTGTCCTGCTCGTCGGCCGCGAACCTGGGCAGCGTGGTGAACGCCTGCCAGTACTTGAGAGCCGCGTTGGCCGCCAAGTCGGGACCCGCGTCCGCAGGCGCCACGAGCAAGAGGAGAATGGTCGTTGCCAGATACATCGCACGCGGCATGAACAACTCCTGACGGCGAGAAGGCTGGGAGGTTTATGATCGGTGCATTGTATCGGAATCACTCGTTTCGCACCTGACACTTTCCCGACGTTGACGATGGCGGTCGCCACGGCTATGCTTCTTGACGCTGGGGGTCCGCACGGCTTCGCGTCTCTTTTGACCTTTGTGAAGCACACGTCTTTTTCCCAGCGGAGGATCGTTCCATGAAGCGACTTTTGCTCCCTGTACTCCTGCTCGGAAGCGGCGCTGCCTTCGCTGGCGCCGGTGACTTCGAGCCCCCGGTGCGTCTCAAGGCGGGCGATGCCGCCGTTCGCGTGGAAAGCCCGGGCTTCGCCGCGCCCTGTTGGGCCGACATCCATGGCGAAAAGCATCTGCTCGTTGGACAGTTCGCCCAGGGAAAGATCCGGCTCTTCAAGCACCTGGGCGCGGACAGGTTCGCGCCGGGTAATTGGTTGCAGGCCGAAGGCAAGGTGGCCGAAGTGCCTGGAGTGTGGTGATGCACCAGCTCCACTCCACAGTTGGTGGACATCGACGGCGACGGACACAAGGACATTCTCTCCGGCTCGTATTCGCGCATGGACCAGAACATGGCCGGCCTGTTTCAAGTCCTGTACGGCAGGCCGGACGGGACGTTTCGCAAAGCGGAAGTCTTGAAGGGCACCGACGGCAAGCCGCTCATCATTCCCCGGAACGGCCAACCCATGACCGAGAACATCTGCACCCGGCCCTTTGCCGTCGATTGGGATGGCGACGGCCACCTCGACCTGGTTGTGGGCAACTTCTCCGGCTCGTTCTACTGGTTCAAGGGAGAGGGCAAGGGCAGGTTCCGGCCCACACCCGAAATCATCAAGAGCAAGGGGTCGCCCTTGCGCATCCAGGGCCATCACAGCGATCCTTTTGTCGTTGACTGGGATGGGGACGGCGCCCTGGATTTGCTCAGTGGCTCGAGCAACGGCGGCGTGCAATGGGCCAAAAACCGCGCGCCCAAGGGCAAACCGCCCGATCTGGGCCCGTTCGAATGGCTGATCAAACCGGGCCGTCCCATTGCCTATGGACAAATCGTCAGGGAAGAGGAGCTTACCGGCCCCACCTCCTCGACGCGCATCTGGGTGGCTGACGTGAACGGGGATGGCAAGCTCGACTTGCTCGTCGGTGATTCGGTTACCCTGCTTGCTCCGGCCAAGGGTGTGAGCGCGGAGGAGTTCAAGAAGAGATTCGCGGCCTGGCAGAACGACGTCGCCGCGGCCTCGAAGAACTTCTCTTCGCCGGCGGCCGATCAGGCCAAGCGCGCCAAGGCCAACGAAGAGTTCAACAGGGTCTACAACCAGCGCAACCAGTTCATGAGGGAGGATCGGACCGGCTTCGTGTGGTTGTACCTGCAAAAGTGACTGCCGGTCATGACCAGGCGTTGAGCAGCGTTTGCACGTTGCCGAGGTCGACGCCTTTGGGTAATTCGATGTAGTCCATGCCGGTGAAGGCCGGCTCGGGCGGGGAGGAGGATACGCGGTTGGAGCGCAGATAGTTGTGCAGTTCGCCGGCGCGGCCGGCGGGCACGCTGATGTAGCGACGATTGCCGTCGGCCTGGACACGCAGCTTCTTGGCCTTCTTTTGAGCAACCATGACGCCTCCGGAAAGAGAAGATGGGACAGCAAACGCCCCTGCCCGGCACGATGGCCGGGAAGGGGTAGATGTTTTTCACAACGTCTAGAAGCGTCGGCCGCCACCGCCGCCGGCGCGCTCCTCGCGAGGACGAGCCTCGTTGACCGTGAGGGCCCGGCCTTCTTTGTCCTGGCCGTTCAGCCCGGCGATCGCCGCCTGGGCCTCCTGGTCGTTCCCCATTTCGACGAAACCGAAGCCTTTCGAACGGCTGGTCTCGCGGTCCATGATGACCTGGGCCGACTGAACCGTGCCGTGCGCGGCAAACATCGTCTGCAGATCGCTGTCGGTTACACCATACGAAAGGTTACCGACGTACAACTTCTTGCCCATTTGGTGGGCCTCCTTGAAAAGAACATGCGAAAATCCAGACCCACCGTGGGCTGATACCACCGCATGAAAAAAACACTCGTTCAAATGGGGAAAGAAGAGGAGAGATGGGAGGATAACGAAAAGGTCATCGCGGCCACAATGCTCTGCAAGGCCCAAAGAACGAAGTTATCGTATCACAAACGCGGCGAAACTTCAACCGGTGAACAATGGCGTCGCCGGCCGCCAGTCCAGGGACGTGAGAACCTGCCTGTCGTCTCGCAGGTGCTGGCTCAGCTGCACATGACATTGCCGCACCTTGTCTCATCATCACAGTCGAGTAAAGCGAGGGAGAAATACGGAGAACAAGCAAGCATCTCAAGCCCCGAGCTAAACTGTTTGCGGTCACAAACTGTGACCTCCAATCCGGCGGCGCGCATGGGACTCCGTCGCCGACCGTTCGCCTTCACCGAGCAAGGCGTTTCGCCCCCTTGCGGGGCCATCCAGGAAAATATCAATCGACCCCCCTGCGCAGCCCCACCAGGTGTCGTAGCGAAGCGGCCGGGCCCGAGCGGCCGTAAGTCTTAAATGAGTTCGCCATTCTTTTTCTTTGGCCACTATCTTGCACGTCATAAAGGGCCTCGCTAGATTTCAACACCATGAGCTATGATCTTTTCTTCCGTAAGCGCTCGCCCGACCAACAATTCGGCCGCGAGGATTTCAAACGGTTCTTCAGCCGCCGCCCTTTCTACAAGGTCAGTGATTCACAGGCTCTTTACTCCAATGAGGACACGGGCATTTACTTCACATTTGATTATGACGAGCCGGAAGATGACGCTTCCGAAGCGGACGCCGATCGCTCACAGGTGCCCGTGGCGTTCAACATCAATTATTTTCGGCCGCATGTCTTCGGCCTCGAAGCCGAGCCCGAGGTGGCAGCCTTTGTTCGCGGATTCAATCTCCTGGTCAGCGACCCGCAAAACTCGGGAATGGGAGAGGGCGAGTACTCGCGGGAGGGCTTCTTGAGCGGCTGGAACGCGGGCAACAAGTTTGGTTATCTGGCCATCTCCAGATCGGAAAACCAATCGCAGCTGTTTACATTGCCGGCCTCCGAAATCCGCCGCCACTGGGAATGGAACTACGCCCGAGCCGGCCGGCAGGACCGACTCGAAGTCGATGCCTTCGTTCCCACAATCATGTTGCTGGAAATGGACGGCCGGATCCGAACCTGCGTGGCCTGGGGCGATGGTATCCCGATTCTCCTCCCGGTGGTCGATTATGTGATCGTGCCGCGCAAACGCTTGGCCCCACGGCGCTGGTTTCGAGCCGGTGAAGACATTGTTGCTTTTACCTGGCAAGAACTAGAGCCACTGTTTCGGGATTTCCATCAGCGCGACAAGCCGACCTGTTTTGAGCTCTTCTATAATGCGCCGCCGGCCAATATCGAGGAACTCATCCGAAGCAAAGCACCGCTTTCGAAACGTTTCAACGGCATTCCCTTTGATCAGGTTCTCGATCACGAGTTGTTGGAAGAGGTTCGGCGGTGAGCAACACCGGGCCGAAGTCGAATCACCCCTCGTAAATCGTCGCCCGCGATCGCGTCCGCGGAAAGGTGACCAGGAAATTCGCCCCCTTGCGCCGGCTGTCCAGGAGAATATCGATCGAGCCGCCGTGAGCCTCGAGCGGATGCCTGGCGTTGGTCAACCCCATGCCCCGGCCGTTCGCAGAACGGGAGGTTGTCTCATCGCCCCCGGCGGTGTAAGTTGAGTGACATATACGGGAGAAGAAAACGATGCCCGCTACAAAGCCCAGGCCGGCTCCGATCCTGGAACGACTTCTGGAACCGTTGGCACGATCGCTTACACCCGCCGCCGCGCGTGGTCTGGTAAACTTTCAGGCTGACCCCGAGATCCAGGCGCGGATTGCCGAGCTGGCCGAGAAATGTAATGAGGGGCAGCTCTCTTCGGACGAGCGCGCCGAGTACGAACGTTACGTGCAAGCCATCGACCTGATTTCCATTCTGCAATCCAAAGCCCGCCGGCTGCTCAAAAAAGGCCGCAGACGCTGATGAATCCGGATCTGCGAAGAGCCGTGCGGCGTCGCGCACGCTCACGCTGCGAGTATTGCCGTCTCCCGGAGAGCTGCGCACAAACAGCTCGCTTCCAGTCGAACATATCGTTGCCCGGCAGCACCGAGGCGTAACACCGCGATCGCTGCTCTGTTTTTGATTGCTGGGCCAGCCCGAACTCGTGGTTGTGATCCTCGGGCTTGAAAGGATACAATACCCTCATGAAAATGAAAACACTGCCTCCGAGCACCGAGGTTGCCCTCTGGTTGCGAATTCTTGACCCGGACGGAGAGTTAAGGCCTACCGTTGCCCGGGCCTTGCTGCGCCTCTCCTTTCCCGAGCGCGACCGTAAACGGATGCATACGCTTTCGGCCAAGGCGCGGGCGGGTACGCTGACTGCGGATGAGGAAAACGAAGCCGGCGACTTCGAACGCGTTGGCGCCGTGCTCTCCACACTCAAGTCAAAGGCCCGCCAGGTGCTCAAGGAGAACCGCCGCGGTTCCAAATGATCGATGCGACGGTCCCTGGTAGAGTACGTCTGGCGACGAGCCCGCGGCCGATGTGAATACTGTCGGATGCCGCAGGAGTTTGACGACCTATCCTTCGAGATCGATCATATCATTGCCGAGCAACACGGAGGCAAATCAATTCCCAGCAATCTGGCCCTTGCCTGTTTTGCGGACAACCATCACAAGGGACCGAATCTCGGCGGAATTGATCCGTTGACGGGCAAGCGAGCCTGGTTGTTTGACCCCCGGCGGCAGAAATGGCAGGAACACTTTCGCTGGCAAGGCGCCGACCTTCTGGGCGTAACCCCGACCGGCCGCGTGACAGTTGCCGTCCTTGCCGTCAACCTTCCTTATCGCGTCCGCCATCGGGCTCAGCTGATTAAAGAGGGAGTATTCCCGCCGGCTTTGATGGAGTAAGTATTCATCGCTTCCTCCTTTGCGATCTCTGCGTCTTTGCGCGATACCCCATTTCAATAAATCGTCGCCCGCGATCGCTTCCGCGGAAAGGTGACCAGGAAATTCGCCCCCTTGCGACGGCCGTCCAGGAGAATATCGATCGTGCCGCCGTGCGCCTCCAGCAGATGCCTGGCGATGGTCAACCCCATGCCCCGGCCGTTCTCTTTTCGGGAAAACAACGGATCGAAGATCCGCCGGCCGACTCCGCGCGGGATGCCCGGACCGTTGTCAGAGAACAGCATCTCGCACTCGTTCCCGAAATCCTTGACTTCAATACGTATCCGCGGCCCGGCCACGCTAGGCCACTGCGCCGTGCATCACGGCTTTCTGATCTCCCGACAGGCCCAGGCGAAGACAGCGTCCGCAATCCGAACGGCTGCACGATATTCCCGCTCTGTCACAGGCCCGGATACACCCGGGTAGCGTGTCTCGACAGCATACGGGGTCAAGCGCTTGGCGCGACTGAGATATTTCGGAAGCCTGAGCCCTGCGCCCCTCAACTTCGTCAATAACCGGACAACATCGTGTGTGAACGGGAATGCCAGGCCTTTACGGACGAAGACCGCCTTGAGCGCTTTTTCGGTGGCCTGTTGGGCATCAAAACACAGGTCTTCCAAACAGGCCTCGGGGATTCGAATCTTTGCACGCGCCAGATTGCTCCGTGCCCGCCGCAGCCACTCGTTTGCATCCGTGGGTGCAAGGCGCTTACGCCGCATACACGATCCGACCTTCCTTGAGCGCCCCGGCTATGACCAACCAGGGAGTAGAGCGGTATCGTTTCACATCTTCGGGTGTAACCACGATAACGTCGACGGCCTCGCCGGCGCCCTCCATGCCCATGTAGATCCGTTGAGCCAGCTTGCGGCGATTGTAGCGCCCTGGCTTTACGACGAGAAGATCAAGGTCGCTGTTGGGGCCCATGTCTCCGCGCGCCGCCGAACCGAAGAGTATGATGGTCTGCGGCTTGGCCACATGGACGATGCGGCAAATAATGTCTTCGAGAATCGCAGGGTCAAGCTTGCGATGTCTCTTCCTTTTGCTGTTCATCACAGACTATTTTACAGCAAGTCTGGAATGTTTTCACGTTTCGATGGCACGGACGGTCTACCATGCTTTCGCGCAAAGCCGTCGAGGCCGCAGGGATCGATCAACGCCGACTTGTTCTTTGCGCTCTGGCGCCTTTGTGCCCAGGCAACCACCTCTCAATAAATCGTCGCCCGCGATCGCTTCCGCGGAAAGGTGACCAGGAAATTCGCCCCCTTGCGACGGCCGTCCAGGAGAATATCGATCGAGCCGCCGTGGGCCTCCAGCAGATGCCTGGCGATGGTCAACCCCATGCCCCGGCCGTTCTCCTTCCGGGAAAACAACGGCTCGAAGATCCGCCGCCCGACGCCACGCGGGATGCCCGGTCCGTTGTCGGAAAACAGCATCTCGCACTCATTGCCGAAATCCTTCACCTCGATCCGGATCCGCGGGCCGGCCACGCCCTCCAGCCAGTCGATGGCATTGGCCGCCATGATCTGATGGCCCGTCGGCGCTCCTTGCCGTTGGAATAGACGGCGAGCATGCGCAAGGAGTCGTTGATCTGGGCCATGGCGCCGGCGAGTTGGTCCAGCGCCTTTCGTGAAGCCGGGTCCGTGCTGCCGTTGAGGGTCTTTTTGAGGCTCTTGACCTGATCGTGAAGCCGGTTCAGCTTTCCGGGCAGACGGCCGTCCAGGAGAATATCGTTCGAGCCACCGTGAGCCTCCAGCAGATGCCTGGCGATGGTCAACCCCATGCCCCGGCCGTTCTCCTTCCGCGAGAACAACGGCTCGAAGATCCGCCTGCCAACTCCGCGCGGAATGGCCGGACCGTTGTCCGAGAACAGAAGCTCGTACTCGGTCAGCCGGAGCGTTGCCTTCCGGCATTCAGGCGTTGGCGAGTCAACCCGCCCCCGCACCACAAAACAAATCGACAGCCATCATGCCGTACCTCCCGTAGCAACAGGTGGTTTGCACGAGGCGACCACTGCATCAACCACCGACTGCATATTTCGCGGCGGAATGCCCGGCCGGCAGTTTATTTGGAGGAAGGCCCACGCGATAAATTCTCTAAAAGGACTATCAATCGATGCGACGCGAACGAGTCGCTTTCCTGCATCTGAGTTCAGGCCGATATCGGACATGGGGATCAATTCCAGATTCCGGAAATCAAGTGCCAACAGTGGCACCACGCCTGGGCATTCTGGCAATACGCTAACCCCTAGTTGATGCGGGTCATTTAGTGCGGACGCGAGCCTCTCCTTCAGCTTTCTTTCGGCGATGTTCACGTCTAGCGTCAGGCCCTTCGTGACAAAGAGCTTCGGGTCAGATGCCCTAACCGTCAGCACCGCTTCCACTTTGCATTGCGGCGGTTCTCCGTAAGGAACCAAATCGCATGTCGGGGTAAGGACAAGGCGGTAGGCGCTCGGATCGTTCGTGGCTGACGCCGTTAGACGGAGAATGTCGCCGAGAAGAAGATGCCCCGCCAGCGGGGGATGGATGTACTGTTCCCACGGATGCATGAGATCCTTCGTGCCGAGTAGCGCGTCATCCATCATCGCTGCAACGCGACGTCGCGCTGTACGCACGAGCATTTCTCGTCGGCGGTTGTCATCGGTTTCGACCTCAAAAACGTGCGGTGCGACATCGCGGAGAACTGAATGAGTAACCGCTCCGATCTCTTGCTCTACCGACCGGATTGCGGCAACGTGAGACGCATAACCCTTGATCGCATTGAGGACTTGCTGTTCAGTACCTGCACCCTTCGACACTTGAGAAATGAATGGGTGGCCTTCGGGGGGTGGAGGATCAACATCAACCTCACCAGCTGAATAGAAAACGAGTGGACAGAACCATGCGCCCCATAGGTTCTGCCATACGGGTTGCGCGGCGATGTTTCCGGTTGCGGGATTGCCTTGGTAAACATCCAAAATCAGAATATCCGGCCGGACCTCCCGTAGCCGTTCAAGCGCTTTTGTAAAGTCGGATTCAGCAACAAACGTCGTGCCCGGAGCATGCTGGTCAAAATACTCCTTCACAGTGGCTGTTACGCTCGTGTCATCGTCAATCATCAGCACAGTGGTCATGGCGCGAGTCCCCAGGCAAGTCAAGGTTGCTTGACGGGCAGATCAAATACGAATGATCCACCGTCCAGTTCACCGGGTTGTTGAAGTGCCATCTTTCCCTCGTACGCGTCGACAATCTCCGAAGCGATGGTCAACCCCATTCCGATTCCTCCCGGTTTGGTGGTCACACCCGGCCAGAAAACCCGTTCCGCATTTTCCTCAGCGACGCCTGGCCCGGAATCATGGATACTCACGCGGACGCGCGTCCCCCGCTCAATCCGGCGGAGGCGAATTTCAAGCGCCCGCTTTCCGGTCCGAACATGACCAAGCCAGTAGATGGCGTTATCAACCAAGTTTAACAGCACTGCATCCAACTCACCGGGATCAAGTGCAACGGTGGTCTTGGTTCCCGAAGCAAATCGAGTGACGATACCTAGTTTTCGGCGGTCTGCCTCCCGTACTGATAGGACTCCCGCTATGCGATCTTCCAAAATCGAGGTGCGCCGCCCCCGTCCGAAAGACCTGCTTGCGAGCGGAGCAAACGTTTCTGCGAGGCGATCCAGGGCGCTGACGGCGTCACTCGCGCGGCGATGCTTTTGCTCAATCGCTGGCGCAAGACCAGCCAACACCTCCGGGGCAGCGACAGCCTGCAAAAGGCTTCCGACTATGGTCGTTTTGTTCCGTACTTCATGCACTAGCATCTGGGCCAACGTTCCGATAGTAGCGAGCCGGCTGTAGTAGACGAATCGGCGTTCAATTTCTTTACGCGTCTCGGTCAATTCCCGGTTGAAGGAATTGACAATGGGCAGGATTTCTTTGGCGAAGCCTTCCTCCTTGGCCACCATTGAGACGCGCTCCACAAGGCTGTCCGCTGACAGTCCACCGAACAAGTCTTTAAGAGCAGGTTCAGCAGTCTTCTTGTCGAGGCGATCTGCCGCCCGCTCCCGTTCCAGGGCACTGACGACCGACTTAATAATCTCTTCGAACGCGGCTACTTCAATCGAATCGACGAGCCGCTCTCGGTCGCTGGTGTCCTTGATGGCGGCATTGTCGTGCGCCGAGACAGATATAAAACCCAAGATCTGAGACGTGCTCAAGCGGGTGCCCACCTCGCTGATACGTCGGAGGTCAAGACCGAGCCAATCCCTGGTGGCTTCGGACTTGGGTAACACCAGAATCCCATCGCGATACACTGATATGCCTTTATGGGCCTTGATGGCCGCCCGAACCAATTGCTTCTTGGTGATGTGATATTGGGACGCTATCTCCTCTGTATCTTCCACGCCGATGTCCCATGCCCGTATCTCAAATGTGAACGGCCCGCACTGTGGCCGGTCAATCTTCTTGACGCGAGCGGAGTTCGTCTCCTCGATAACATTGCTCCACGTGAGCGTCATGTTCTTTCGGCGTTCCACGCGAGATGAGGTTATCGGCTTGAATAGATAGGTGCATGTGACGGTGCCGTCAGCATCAACAGTTCCCGTAATGCGGTACTTGGGATGTCGAAGGAATTCCGGCGACTCTACCTTGACGGGCGTAGCGTCAGCCTCATCCGTATTGACCCAAATCTCAAAATCCTCGACTTTGCTAAATGGTGACAACAGCCGTGCCAGATACTCGCGAAGCTCATTAACGCGATCGTCTGACCATTCGTTAAACAACCCAAATATCCGTATGCGTGTGCCCGTCTTGGAGAACGGCGCCGCGCGGTCGTACTCGTCGATTTCGACCTGGCAGTCACTCAGGTCTTTGGCCCCCGCAAGCGATGACCATTTGACGGCGACCCGGAGGCACGCCGAGTTCTTGGCCTTGGTCAACATTTCTAGCGTGTCACCGAGACGAGCCATCGACAATCGGCCCAATCCTTTTTCTCCTGCGACACGGCGAGTCTTCGAGCCCTTGCGGGCAAGCTGAGTCGTAGTCCGGTAGGGCGTTGCTACAACAGACCAGACTTCCTCAAGGTGCCTGCGGTCCATACCAGATCCATTATCGAGTATCTCTAATATAGGTTCCTTGTTCAGGATCGCTGCCAAAGGAAACATCCACCCGATCAGCAAACGCATCGTACGAGTTCTTGACCAACTCAGTGATAGCCACGAAGTCATTTGTCACGAGATCGGAACCCAGCGCAGCGAAGACGCGGGGATGGAGCCTAAAGGGAATGCGAGTAGCTTTTGAGGTTTTGGCCATGATTGGTCACCTTCGCAGTGAGAATGGCTGCGGTCGTGGATTCGGCAGCGGTTCTCCCTCACACCGGAATAACCTTCCCAATCCGATTCAGCGAAACTAGGCCCGCGTCCCTTACCGTATCAGCCACAGTGAGGACCATCACCGCGTCTTCGAGCTTGCCCATCGTGATTCCGAGCTGGTCAAGAAACATCTGGTCGTTCTCCGAGAGTTCTAGGTCGCCAACAGCCGCCCTCTGAATGATCTGCGTAATACGGTGCCCGAGAGCCCTATGGCCGCTTCGCACCAGAGAAAGAGCAAACCCGACGCGCTCCCAGTTGGCAAGGAGCCATTCGGAATTCAGAACCTCTCCAACTCGGCGGATATCCGTAGCGTCCAGCGGGCCAAGAACTTCACCTGAAAGCCACTGGCCGACAACTGCTGGCGTCACACGCCGAGAACCGAGTTTTTGAATCCGTCGAAGCAATTCACGTCGGGAAAGCGAGTTTGCCTCAAGTCTCTGAGCTAGTTCTTGCTGCCACTGCTTGATCGCCTGGTCAGCCGGCGTGTTCCTTTCTTCCTCACGTTTCGCACCGAGTATCCGGGCAGAAATTACCTCTCTTGCCTCCGGGCTTACGATAATCAGGCGGTCTCCTGGCTCGATGAACTCTGCTTGCTTGGGAACGATCGTATCGTCTGCTTGGATGCATGTTACCCGGGTGGTCCGCTCCAGAAACACCCCGCTGTCACCTTCAAGCCGAAGAAAGACCGCGGACACTTCGGTCATTGCCGCATCATCCTCATGCGGCGTTGATTCGCAAAGGATCGTCCCGTACTCGGCCCCCATCGACCCGGCGTCAAACATTCTCATCGCAAGTTGGAAATGAGCATCCGTGGCAAACGCCGAATCCCTATCCGGCGCCCGAAGCCGTTGTACTTCCGGAAGGCGCTCGACCCGCTCATGAATTGGAGCAAGAATCGTGCGGTTCGCTGCATGCTCGGGAAGAAGCTCCCGAACTCTCGAAAAACGTTCCCCGATAAAGCGTAGCTCGTTCTTAAGGAGAATGAAGGTAACTCGC
>Ga0207116_10183_pt1 | contig 16171 bp, 16 predicted proteins | sample Alteio_BWMinHeat_44_FD_153550 | JGI IMG/M metagenome (GOLD analysis project Ga0207116, IMG submission 153550) | Enriched cells from forest soil in Barre Woods Harvard Forest LTER site, Petersham, Massachusetts, United States -... | ecosystem: Environmental > Terrestrial > Soil > Temperate forest >... | reverse complement strand
AGGTTATCATTCGTGTTCGGCAAAAGTGAGGACATAATTATTGTTGTCCAAGATAGAAAATTCTGTAGCGCCATAAAAGGTTTTTTCCAAACCATTCAGCACTTTCACTTTGTCCTTTATCTTTTCAAAAAACTCCCTTATGTTTTTCAGGTTGATGTATAGCAGCAACGAGCCGCCATTATTCCTGCTAATTTCAGGCAACTCATCGGCCAGGCTGTCATAAGTTTGAAACATGACGGTCACGCTGCCGTTGACCATCATTACCCACACCAGTTCGTCGCCCTGCTCGGGTACCGACATGGTTACGTGAAACCCCAGTAACGTGTACAGTGCCACTGTTTCCTGGATGTTATTTGTAAAAATATTAGGCGCTAAACTTTCCATACGCTGTTAATTAAGTAAAAAACTAATTTTGCTTTAAGGGATATAAATATAAAAAATTATCTTCGTAAAAAACTAATTTTTTTAGCATTTTTATATTCGAAATATATATAACAATAAAACAATTTAGCCATACAACAATAACCTTATGGGAAAGTTAGAAGATGATTTCAATGCCTATCGCACCAAAATGAACGACAGGATAATGGAATCGGCCAATACCAATATCAAGCGTTTTTTTGCGCTCGATACCACCACCTATGCCGATGGCGCTTTGGATGTAAAAACCAAGGAAATGCTGGGCCTCGTAGCATCAATGGTTTTACGCTGTGATGATTGCATTAAATACCACCTTGGCAAATGTCACGAGGCCGGGGTAAAACATGATGAGATGAACGAGGTGTTTATGATAGCCAATTTGGTGGGTGGCTCGATTGTGATACCGCATTATAGGAGAGCGGTGGAGTACTGGGATGAATTGTGTTTGAGTCCTAAGTCTTGAGTCGAAAGTCTTAAGTCCCAATCACAGACGTAAAATATGTCGAATTAAATAAGCAAAGTGAAGAAATATCGCATTTACTGCTTTATATGATTAGCAACCCTGATAAATTTAAATAGCACAGAAATGACTTCAGACTCAAGACTTCAGACTCAAGACTTAAAACGCTGCACTTGGGCCGGTACCGACCCGCTTTACATGGATTACCACGATAACGAGTGGGGCAAAGTGGTCCATGATGATAAAAAGCTGTTCGAGTTTATGATACTCGAATCGGCGCAAGCCGGATTAAGCTGGATAACTATTCTGCGCAGACGCGAAGGGTATAGAAAAGCCTTTGCTGATTTTGATGTGCAAAAAGTTGCCGCCTTTACTGATAAAGATGTTGAAAGCTTGATGCAGGACACCGGCATTATCCGCAACCGGCTGAAAATCCTGGCTGCTATCAGCAATGCCAAATTATTTATCGATATCCAAAAGGAGTTCGGCTCGTTTGATAAATACCTGTACGGGTTTATGCCTGATGGCAAACCGATCAATAATTTTTCGGGAATAACGCCTGCAAGTACGCCTATTTCTGATGCCATCAGCAAAGACATGAAAAAACATGGATTTAAGTTCTTTGGTACGACGATCTGTTACGCCCACATGCAAGCCACCGGCATGGTTAACGACCACCTGCCCGACTGCTCTTTTAAATAGATGATTCCACCGATTAGATTTTGATTCCACCGATTAGTGTGTATTTTTGAAATTACTGGTATCGGTGCAATCATTCTCATAAATCGGTGAAATCATAATCATGAAAAAACTTTTCCTTTTGGACGGCATGGCGCTCATTTACCGGGCTCATTTCGCGTTAAGCAAAACCCCGCGCTTTACTTCGGGCGGCCTGAATACATCCGCAATGCTGGGCTTTACCAATACCCTGCTCGATGTGCTTAAAAAAGAAAGGCCCACACACATGGCCGTAGTTTTTGATACCGAAGCGCCCACCGAGCGCCACACCGATTTTGCAGCCTATAAGGCGCAACGCGAGTCGATGCCCGAAGATCTGTCTGCAGCCTTACCTTATATTTTTAAGATCGTTTTGGGCTTTAACATTCCGCTGATCACCTCCGATGGTTACGAGGCTGATGATATCATCGGCACGCTGGCAAAAAAAGCCGAAGCCAAAGGCTACCAGGTTTACTGCATGACGCCCGATAAGGATTTCGCGCAATTGGTATCCGACAATATCAGGTTATACAAACCCGGCCGCCAGGGAAACGAGGTGGAAATAATGGGCGTGAAAGAAGTGCTGGAAAAATGGGAGGTGGACAATCCCCTCCAGGTAATAGATATTTTGGGCCTTTGGGGCGATGCGGTGGATAATATCCCCGGCATTCCCGGTATAGGCGAGAAAACAGCCAAGCAGCTCATCAAGCAATATGGCTCGATGGAGAATATCATCGCCCATAGCCACGAACTAAAAGGCAAGCAGCGCGAGAATGTGGAGCAATTCGCCGAGCAGGGCCTGTTATCCAAAAAATTGGCTACGATTTTACTGGACGCACCTGTCGAACTCGATGAGGCCGGCCTCGAAATGTGTGCCCCAAGTAAGGAGCTTTTAGAGCCGCTGTTTGCCGAGCTTGAATTCAGGACGTTGGGCAAACGTGTTTTTGGTGATGATTTCAGCGTCACCGAGATCAAAGCTGCCGGGACCCAAATCGATTTATTTGGCGAACCGGTGAGCGCCGGCCGCACGACAATAACTGTTGATATTCAGGACATAGGCGAACCCGAAACGGAGCCGCAAGTCGCCAAAAATATAAACAATGTTGACCACGAATACCATTTAGCCGAAACCGCTGAAAAACGCGCGGCATTAATTGCTAAACTAAAACAGCAAAAAAGCATTTGTTTTGATACGGAAACTACCGGCATCGATGCTAATAATTGCGAACTGGTTGGTCTTTCCTTTGCCATTAAGCAGGGCGAAGCCTGGTATGTGCCTGTTCCGGCCGACCAAAAAGAGGCACAGGCCATTGTTGACGAATTTAAGCCGGTTTTGGAGAATGCTGCGATCAGCAAAACCGGACAGAACATCAAATATGATATCCTTGTATTTAAGTGGTATGGCGTGGAGGTTAAGGGCGATTTGTTTGATACCATGCTTGCGCACTACATCATCGACCCGGATACGCGTCATAATATGGATATCCTGTCGGAAAATTACCTGGGCTACAAACCGGTTTCCATAACCGAACTGATCGGCGCTAAAGGCAAGGCACAGGGCAGCATGCGGGATGTTGAGTTTGAAAAAATTAAGGAATATGCTGCCGAGGATGCCGATATCACTTTACAGCTCAGAACAGTTTTTGAACCCAAACTGAAAGAAGTGGAAGGCGAAAAACTGGTACACGAGATTGAATACCCCTTGGTATATGTCCTGGCCGATATGGAGTATGAGGGCGTCCGTATCGACCATAACATCCTGGCTGTGATCTCCAAAGAACTGGAAACCGACATCATCAAGCTGGAGAAAACAGTTTATGAAAAAGCCGGTGTCCGTTTTAATATCGCATCACCAAAACAACTGGGAGAGGTACTATTTGAAAAACTGCTGCTCGACCCTAAGGCAAAAAAAACCAAAACGGGCCAGTATCAAACCGGCGAAGATGTATTGCTTTCGCTGGCCTCCAAAAGTGATATCGTTCGCGACATCCTTGACTACCGCCAGCTTCAAAAACTAAAATCAACTTACGTGGATGCGCTGCCGCAAATGGTAAACCCCAAAACCGGGCGCGTGCATACCTCTTATAACCAGGCTATTGCCGCCACGGGCAGGCTCAGCTCTATTAACCCTAACCTGCAGAATATTCCTATCCGCACCGAGCGCGGCCGAGAGGTGCGCAAGGCTTTTATTCCTCGCGACGAAAACCACAGTATTGTTTCTGCGGATTATTCGCAGATCGAACTGCGCATAATAGCCGAGATCAGCAAGGACGTAAACATGTTGGATGCCTTTGCGCAAAACCTGGATATCCACACCGCTACCGCCGCCAAAGTTTACGGCAGGCAGTTGAGTGAAGTAACCAGCGACGAGCGGCGCAATGCCAAGGCAGTTAATTTCGGCATCGCCTACGGGCAGTCGGCATTTGGCTTATCGCAAAGCCTGGGCATCCCGCGCAAGGAAGCCGCCGAGATCATCGAAAACTACTTTGCCACCTACCCCGGCATCAAACAATACATGGCCGATACCATGAATTTCGCGCGCGAAAACGGCTATGTATGCACCCTGATGGGCCGCCGCCGCTACCTGCGCGACATCAACTCGGCCAATGCCACCGTACGCGGTTTTGCCGAGCGTAACGCCATCAACGCGCCGATACAGGGCTCGGCAGCCGACATGATTAAAATTGCCATGATCAATATTCATCGCGAAATGAAGGCCCAAAAACTGGATGCCCGCATGACCATGCAGGTACATGACGAGTTGGTATTCGACGTGCCCAACCACGAAATTGAAAAACTCAAACCCATCATTATCGAAGGCATGAAAAACGCCATCAAAACCAATGTCCCCATCCTGGTCGAGGTTGGCACCGGCAATAACTGGCTGGAGGCACATTGATTTTGGCATGATATTTTTATTAATTATATTTGTATAGCAACGTTAAGATGCGGCTATGGGCGATCAGCATAAATATCAAAATGTTATTAAAGAGATACCGGCAACGGCGATTGATATATATCGTATGTTACCTGAAGGTACGCGCTGCGAAGTAATATTTAATGAACTCACTATGTCGCCGTCACCTACACCGTTACATCAGTTATTGCTTTCCGATTTACATGCTTTGCTTTATTACTTTTTAAAGAATGCAAATATTGGTAAGGTTATCCCGTCGCCGATAGATGTTTACCTGGAAGACAAAAATTCGGTTGTACAACCCGATCTGATAGTTCTTTTAAATGAAAACCTTGGCAAAATACGCAACGATGGTATCTACGGACCTCCCGATATTGTTATTGAAATTCTATCCCGTAACAGATCCTACGATACACAAAAGAAGAGAACCCTCTATGAGCAAGCGGGCGTTAAGGAATACTTTATGATCGACCCGGATAATAAAAAAACCACGCTGCTTACTCTTAACGCCTCAGGTACTTATATGCAGACTTATGAAGAAACCGCTGTACTTCGTTCTGAAATATTGAATCTCGATATTAAATTTTAAGGCATTACCATTATCCCGCACACCAGGTTTGACGTCTACGCCCGAACTGAGGGGCAGATTAAAATATATAACTTACGCCTGCTGTGAAGAAAAAATAGTTGCCGGATGTGCCCCCTCCTGTATAATCCACCTGGTTAAAAGGGCGTGTCAGGTAGGGCGTAAGCGTAAATTGCCAGCTGTCTAAAGCGTACTCGATAGGTATTGAACCGCTAATGGCCAGCAATTTGTATTGCTTCACTTCGCGTTCCTTTTGCTGTGTAACTGTTTGATTTAGAATTTGCTGCTTCGTCAAACCGGGAAACAGCGTATTGATGGGCGACAATAATGCCGGATCGGCTACCGCCCTGGGCACCTGCGAGTCGACATAATAAGTTTCGGTAAAAGCCTGCGAACCGCCATAAAATGTCACGGCCGGTGTTATTTTAAGCCCGTTAGTCTGCAGAATGCCCGTTTTATATAGCCATATTTCCTTTTCCAACTGAACGTTGTTTATCAGGTCGCGGTTATTATCCTTGTCGAGACTGAATGTTGCGCCGAGGGTAAGCTTTACCGGCCCATTATAATACAACTGTCCGTCAGCCGAAGCATTGAATGAAGACAAAATTATCGGACTGCTGTTGGTGATAAAGTACTTGGTGACCATGATCGAACCGCCGAATTTTTTGGCAGCATCCAGCAAAAAAAGATAGCCGGGAGTGATGCTAAGCCCCTCCGAGCCTGATTTTGTCCCGTTAAGATCAAAGTAACCCGAAGTACTGAGAAATAAGCCTCGTTTGTAAACTGCGGTAAAGCCTGGCAAAAAAACCGGCACACTCGATTCGTCCCTTCTGCCCGCATAGGTCAGGTTAGACATATATTGCAGCGTTGCGTTAAAATTCATCTTTTCATCTGCCAGCAGCAGCTTGTCAGTGTCAATAGGGGCCTTTTGCGCCTCTGAACGGGAAGCTAAAACGGAAAATAGGGCTATAAAGATAAGCCTGTAGATAGTTTTCATAACATAGACACATTGAGAATGAAAGGCCCGCAGGCCTTTCACCCTTGTAACTTTATTCTTTGGCCGCCCCTGCGGTTAGCTTATCCGAAGAGGTCGTTTTAATATTCGCTTTCTTTTTACCGGCAGTAACAGTGGTAGCGGCTGATGTTTGACCAGAAGCACTTACCTTCCCTTTACCGGTTGAGGCATTTGCCTGTGAATTAACCGTAGCGGTCAATTTACCCTTACTGCTTGCCTTAGTACTTTTAACGTAAGTTTTAGCAGATTGTTCTTTTTTTGCGGTTGTACTTACAGCGGCTTGTTTTTTAGCTGTAACAGTTGCCGCCGCCTTGTTGCCGAAGACCGTAACGTCTGTTTTGGCATCGGCAGCAATGTTTGCTGAGGTAGTTTTTGCAGCTGTAGCCTGGTTTGCGGCAGTACTTGATGCTGCATCAGCCGTTGTTTTCAGGTTTGCTGCCTCGCCGGAGGCTACTTTTGCAGAAGCATCCTGTGATGCCTTAGCCTGGGTTACTGCTGTGGCCGAAACAGCTTTGGTATTTGCCTGTGCAGCGGCTGTTGCGTTTGCGCTAGTCTTTACTGTTGCAGCGGTTTGAGCTGCAGCCTGTTTACTGATGGCGGCGCTTTGAGCAGCAGTGTTTTTAATCACAGGCCTTATTGCCGGCCGGGGCATTGTTGCGCGTACGGCCGCTTTTGTAGCGGTTGTGGCCGCTACATTGCCTTGTGCGACTGACGACTGGGCCGCGAATATAGTCGCAGCAACCAGTACAAATTTCATTACTTTTTTCATTGGTTTTTGTCTTTAGTAAATGTTTAAACGATACCTAATTTGTTTCGCTTTCTCTTTTCGACCCTATTAATGAACTTTGGTTTAACCGATTTGTAACACTGGCGTTACAAACAGGTGATTTACAGGAAGAAAAAATGATTACTTAAAGCATATTAAGGAGATTTAGGAGGATAAGGGCTGCAAGAGCGCAAACCCTATTATTTCATCACCAACACCTTCGCCGCATTCTCAGCAGGTACCATGATAGGTAATTCGAACCAAAAGCTGGAGCCCTTGCCAATTTCGCTGTCGACACCGATGTTGCCGCCGTGGAGGCGCACAATTTCGGCGGATACATAAAGGCCAATACCAAAGCCGGAAATGGTGCGTGAATCGGGGTTTTCGGAGCGGAAGAAACGTTCGAACAAATAAAGTTTGTCTTCGTCGCTTATGCCGATACCATGGTCGTCAACCCTTACCCGTACAAGGCCATTCTCACTGCTGCAATTGAGCACCACCGGTTCATCGCCAACAGAATATTTAAGGGCGTTGCCTATCAAATTGCCCAGCACCTGCTCAATCTTCTCGCGGTCGGCATTGATCTTAATGGGTGCACAATTATTCAGCTTTATCTGACGTTTTTTGAGATTTACCGAGAGGTCGGCTATGATTTCACGGACTAGTTCATCCAATAAAAATTCCTGCCGGTACAAAACCATCTTCCCCGATTCGGATTGTGCAGCATTTAAAAAATCGCGTATCAGGCGCGTCATTTTATTGATTTGGGTCTCCGCTTTCTCGATCATTCCAGAAACTTCCCGGCTATTCAGCTCCTTCGACTTCATATGAGCAAGCTGCACATAGGATTTGAGAGAAGTAAGCGGCGTTTTCAGCTCGTGGCTGGCCACGCTTATAAATTCGTCTTTTTGTTGTTCAAGCTCTTTACGGGCTGTAATATCCATCACCGTTCCCAGCAGTCGTACCGGTATTCCGCTGCGGTCGAGCTGGGTTTCGCCATAAAATTGGAGCCATTTTATCCGGCCGTTCTCGGTCATTATCCTGGCCTGGAAATCCAATCGCCCTGAGCGGACAGCTTCTTCAAAAGCTAATTTTGCCTGTGCCTCGTCGTCCGAATAAAAACAACTCCAAAGTGCCTGGGGGGTTAACAGGGGTTTGTGCGGGTTGCCAAATAACTGGGTAAACCGCGCCGAATGAGAAAGTACGCCTTGTTGCAGATCCAAATCCCAAACGCCTGCACCTGAGGCGTGGATCGCTATTCTTAATTGTTCATGCGCACCCTGCACCTCTTCGTCTAAACGGTGGAATAACTGTGTAAGAAAATAAACCACGGGCACGCTCAGGATGATGGTTAGCAGGAACAGCACCAGCATATCCGAAGCCGGCGCAATGGCGCTATTTTTGATAACGAACAGGTACATGGCGGCAAAAAGCGGTACAGCTGCCAAAATATAGCCCAGCAAGTAAATAAGCAGGTTTTTTCGCGCAATGCGCTGGTACATCAGTTTTATCCAGCCTTCGTTAGGCTTCAAAAGGATAGTGCCGATCGCCAGCATTAACAGCGACGCCGCGGTATTAAATGCGGGCCCTACAGCACCTGTCGACACCAAAGATCCCATAAAATGGAAAAGTGTACCCAATATGGAAATATAGATCAATATGATGAGCGTGGTGGTTATAAACTGGGCCGTATAGTAGCGTTTGTATGAGCTCAACAGTAGCGCCGATGAACTGAGCAGGGTGTAAAGCGCCATCAGCAACGGAGTTCTGACGGAATGTACCGCCTTACCATCGTAAAAATAACCGGGAACGGGAAGCTGGTCGATGTAAAGATTAGCTCCCGCAATATTTTCGTAAATAATAGTCAACGCAAAAAGCAGGCTAATGACCAAAAGTATGCGTGCAGCCTGTAAATATTCTGAATGCAGCAAAAGCAGGCAAATGCCGCCCAATATCAGCAGATGCGCTGTATTCACCGACATCGCCACACCGTCAGAAAGAAGAGCTTTAAGCCAGCTGATATCAAAGCACCAGCCGAACAGGGCGATAATTCCGGAGCAAATAACCACTCCGGCGCACCAAACGGGTATGTTCTCCCAAGGATCAACCTTAACCTGGTTGTTTTCAGGTACAAAAAACGCTGTTTTATTATTCATGATGCTCCACTCTCCGCGTGCATTTACGGCGTCGGTAGTCGCCGGGTTACAATAATAAGGAAATTATTTTAATAACGACGATAACCAACACGTTATCAGTTAATTAAATTTCGTAAATTTAATTTGGATCAGGCAGTTACAGAGCCTACTTAAAGCAAAATTCTACACACCTTTTAAAGTCCGAAGCCAAAAGTCTAAAGCCAGTTTGTTGCACATATTGCAAAACGTACAACGTCAAACGTATAACGTACAACCCTCTCAATTACCACTTTGGCAAAAACCAATGCCATTTTTATCCAAAAAATATCGATTTTGCAAAAAAGACCATAGGGCGCTTGTAATTTAAAAGCGAACGGCCCCGACGGCTAAACAAATAATAAAAATTCATTTTTAAACATTATATGCCATACGGGGTTGTTTATTTACCTAATTGTTGCTTAACTTGAACCGGTTATCGTCTAATATGAAAGTCTTCCACCTAAGTGCCGAATGTTATCCTGTCGCCAAAGTTGGCGGCCTGGCCGATGTTGTTGGCGCATTGCCCAAATACCAGAACCAAATGGGCCTGCAAGCCGCGGTTTGTATGCCTTATTACGAAAGAAAATTTGTGCAGGAGAACGAGTTTGAAGTTGTATTTGAAGCTTCATCCCTATTGGGTACGCAAAGGTTTTATTTTGAAATACTAAAGGAAAAAACCAATATACTGGGCTTTGAACTTTTCCTGGTGAAAATACCCGGCCTGCTTGACAGGGAAAACGTTTACAGTTATCCCGACGAAACGGAGCAGTTTATAGCCTATCAAATTGCATTCCTCGATTGGATAAACTGGTCGCAGCAATCGCCGGATCTAATCCATTGCCACGACCATCATTCGGGCCTGGTACCATTCCTGTTGGAGCATTCACGATTGTACCATCGCCTGGCACAAACACCCACCATATTAACGATACATAACGGGCAATATCATGGCGCATTCAGCTGGGCCAAACTTGGCTTGCTGCCCGAAATAGACTTGTCAAAAACCGGCCTGCTGGATTGGAACGGTGGTATCAACCCCTTAGCCTCAGCCGTAAAATGCTGCTGGAAATATACTACCGTATCGCCCACCTACCTGGAGGAGCTCACTTACCAGTCGAACGGTTTGGAGTACCTGTTTTACCTCGAGCGTGCCAAAGGAACCGGCATCATTAATGGCATCGACACCGATATCTGGAACCCGAAAACGGATACGATGATACCGGAGAATTTTGCCATCCGAACGCTGGCAGCGGGCAAACAAAAAAACAAGGCCGCCTTATGCGAGAAATTCAACCTGTCGCCTGATAAACCACTGATCTCTTTCATTGGCCGCCTGGTTGTTGAGAAAGGAGCCGACCTGCTGCCCGCAGCTATCAGGGGGAGCATCCTGGCACACCCGGGCGGAGTAAATTTTGTGATTTTAGGCGCGGGCGACGTAAAAACACAGGACGCATTGCTGGCGCTGCATGCTGAATTTCCGGAACAGTGCAATGTATTCATCGGGTATGATGAAGTGCTGGCCCACCTGGTTTACGCCGGCTCAGATTTTCTGCTGATGCCTTCGCGGGTTGAGCCCTGTGGATTGAACCAGCTTTATGCTTTGCGTTATGGCACCGTTCCTATAGTGCGTACAACGGGTGGATTAAAAGACACGGTAATTGACTTTGGCGATGAAGGCGGATACGGTATTCGATTTGTACAGGCCAGCGTTGCCGATATATTGCATGCAGTGGGCCGCGCTGTATCTCTTTATGAAACCACACCACACTTACAACTTTTACGCAAGCGCATGATGGCCCTCGATTTTTCATGGGACCGGTCGGCAAAAGAATATGTTAACCTTTACGAGAGTTTAAAACCAATTATATGAGTTCAAAAGTAATCAGTATTGTGCTTGGGGGCGGCCAGGGCAGCCGCTTATCACCACTTACAGCAACCCGTTCAAAACCGGCCGTCCCAATCGCCGGCAAATACCGGTTGGTTGATATTCCTATTTCAAACTGTTTGCATGCCGATATTACGCGCATCTATGTACTAACGCAGTTTAATTCGGCATCGCTGAATAAGCATATCAAAAACACGTACCATTTCAGTACGTTCAGCACAGCATTTGTAGATATATTGGCGGCCGAGCAAACACCATCAAGTGTGGCCTGGTTCCAGGGTACGGCGGATGCGGTTAGGCAAAGCCTTCATCATTTAGCGGTACATGAGTTTGAGTATGTGCTGATACTTTCGGGCGACCAGCTATACCAAATGGACTTCCAGGATATGATCGATAATCACATTAAAAACAATGCTGAAATATCCATAGCAACTATACCTGTGCACGCCAATGATGTACCCGGTTTTGGTATTTTAAAAACCGACGGTGAAGGCATGGTTAATGCCTTTATTGAAAAACCGAAAAAGGATTTTGAAAGCTGGGCATCAGAAGTGAGCGAAGAAATGAAGGCCGAAGGCAGGGTTTACCTGGCCTCGATGGGTATTTATATCTTTAACAGGAAGACTTTATTTGAATTGCTGACCGGGAACGAACGCACCGATTTTGGCAAGGAAATTATCCCCGATTCCATTGTTAGCCATCGCGTTGCAAGCTATCAATATGAAGGTTACTGGACCGACATCGGTACCATACCTTCGTTTTTTGAGGCCAACCTTGGACTTACTGACGATATCCCAAAATTCAACCTTTTTGGCGAGAACGCTGTCTATACCAGGGCGCGTATGCTGCCGCCGTCAAAGGTATCGGGCACGCATTTGGAGAAAACCATTATTTCGGATGGCTGCATCATAAATGCCAGTCATATCTATCGCTCCGTGATCGGCATTCGAACTCGAATTGGCGTTGATACCATCATCGAAAACTGCTATGTAATGGGTAATGATAATTACCAGACGCTTGACCAGATAGCGGAATCACATGCCAGCGATTCACCGATAATGGGTATAGGTGATCGTTGCTGCATTAAAAATGCCATTATTGATAAGAATACCTATATCGGCGATGACGTAAAGATCAATTGCGGCAGTAAAATATTAGAGGACGGCGATTACGGCACACATACGGTGCAGGATGGTATCGTTGTGATCAAGAAACGGGCGATAATCCCGCATGGAACAGTGATATAGCTAAACTTTTTAAAAACAATCATGGTTTAAATTGTTAATACTATTCAAACTAAAAAAGTTTAAAACCATGAAAAAAGTACTAGCAATGATCGCCCTTGCGGCGGTTTGTTTTGGTAGTTCTGCTCCGGCTTTCGCTTCGGTAAAGACTGCGCAGGATACCATCCAAAGAACCAAAGTGAAGAAAAAGTTGAATAAGACCAAGATTAAAAAGACGGTTGTTAAAAAAGATACTACTACTAAAACTCAGTAGTGGTTCTTACAAAAAAATCCCCCCGATAAATGAGGGGGATTTTTGTTTTATAGCTCCAGGCTGCTACCAATGGTAGGTAGTTGTAAATTCAGTCCTGCTTTTTTAAACTTTTCTGTTACTTCAGCCTTATTAATTCTAATCGGTGGAAAAGTGTCATAATGCACGCCTATTACATTTTTGCAATTGATAAATCCTGCAGCTTTTATAGCGTCTTCGGCACCCATGGTATAGTTGTCGCCGATAGGTAAAATGGCCCAGTCGAGATTTTCATCAGCCAGCAATTTCATATCATAGGTAAGCGCAGTATCGCCTGCAAAGTAAATCTTCTTTCCTTCAGCGTAGATCACATAGCCCGCAGGATTACCGCCGTAAGAACCATCAGGCATCGAGCTGGAGTGTATTGCGCTAACCATTTTTACCCGGCCGAAATCAAAATTATACCCACCTCCTATATTCATGCCATGTGCATCGGGGATTCCCTTGCCTCCGAGCCAGCCGGCTATTTCGGCAATACAAATTACTTTTGCACCGCTGTTTTTTTGTATGTCGAAGAGATCAGCCACATGGTCGCCATGCCCGTGAGAAAGCAGGATGTAATCGGGCCTGAGTTTATTTACATCAATGTGTTTTGCCAGCTCATTGTGCGAAATAAATGGGTCGAACAATAGTTTCTTGCCACCTGTCTCCAGTTCAAATGCTGCGTGGCCGTAATAGGTGAATTTCATGGTGTGCTTTTTTGTTGAGATTTTGGTCCCGATAGCTATCGGGAGTTGAAAAGTTGGAATGTTATTGTTGCAAATTTAATTCAAAAACAACTAAACATTCCGGCCCGAGGGTATTTCAACAACAAAATTACTTTCCGAACAGGTTACCCAAACCACCCATCCCGCCAAGCATATCCCTGCTTAATGCCGCCATCTCACTCTGGCTCACATTCTCGGCCTGCTCCAAAGCTTTATTTATAGCTACAATAAGCAATTCTTCCAACTCTTCCTTATCGGCAGATTTTAGAAATTCTTCATCGATATTTACAGATTGAACTACCTTATTCGCGGTAGCGGTAACGGATATCTTTCCGCCCTCGGCGCTTCCGGACACGATGATACCATCAAGGCGTTTTTTTACTTCTTCGGCTTTTTGTTTGGCTTCGAATAGTTTGTCGAACATTTGTTTTAGTTGAGTGTTTGATTAAGTTAGAAAACAGGGGTAAAGTTGAGAAGTTTTTAGAAACTATTCAACTCAATCAACCATTCAACTCAATCTAACTAAATAAACTAATCTTCCGAAGTTTCTCCACTGCCATTATAGGCTCCTTTACGAATAACGGGCATGCCTTCCAGTTTGAACAGCTCGTCGATATGCAATAGGGCTCCGTTACAAAGGTTTCCGAGCAAAACTATGGTAACATCATTTTTAAGGTCGCGCACATAGATATGCCTGAACCCGTGCCACCAGCCGGTATGATATACTACCTTTTGGCCGGGAGCCTCAAATAACCGCCAGCCATAACCGTAGTTAAAATGGCCGCGAATCATGGGATTGCGATCGGTGTAGGCTGAGTCCTGTGTAGATTGTTTTATCAAACGGCCGGCGCGCAGTGCCTGGTCGAACAGGTACAAATCGCCTATGGTACTATATACCCCCTTGTCGCCCACGGGGCCGTCAAGAACATTGGGCACCACGGAATATCTCCAGCTATTGCGGTCATGCCCGACAACGTCAGCGGGTATCTTATCATAATCTGCTTTTGAATATACCGCTGTGTGGGTCATCCCGGCAGGTTTAAAAATATTATCGCGCACGTAGTTGGTATAACTTTCACCCGACACTTTTTCGATGATGGAACCCAGCACCATAAAGTTCGAATTGTTATAAAGGAAACGCTTGTTTGGCTTGTTGAACGGCGCAGGCTTGTATTTGGCAATCGTATCCATCACCTGGAAATTGGTGAGTCCTTTTTTCTCACTCCAGTGGTGTGCCCGGTACAGGTCGTCGATAAAATACACGTAATTCATCATGCCCGAACGGTGGGTAAGCAGCAACCTGATGGTGACACCGTTATATGGGAAATTCGGGAAAAAGTCTTTTACATCCTGGTCAAGCCTGATCTTGCCGCGCTCCCATAACTGCATAATGGCGGTCGAGGTCACGGTTTTAGTAACAGATGCCAACTGGAACTGCGAGTTTATTTTCAAACTGTCGCGGGTCAGGTGATTGGCCCATCCGAGCGCATTTTCGTAAATGATCTTACCGTTTTTGGCTACGAGGATATTGCCGTTAAAGGCGCTTTTATTATGAAGCTTATGAAAAAACTCATCTATCCTTTTATCCGCGTTTTTGGGGTTATATTTTAATAATTCCGAAGTATTAAACGGGACACTGTAGGTTGCCGTTTTGGTTTTTGGGCTGGCGTTATTATTATTTCCGCAGGCAATCAACAAAACGAAAGTTGCGGAAACCGGTATCAATTTTCTAATCACTAATCTCATATATACTCCTGTTCTATAACGCTTGCGAAAATTGGAAATTATACGTCCCCCGGGAAACTAAAGTTTTACACATTATTCTTCTTTTAGTTAATAACGTTGTTAAATTTAGATATGAAAACCTGTCACAAAATTATCCTTATCCTATTTTGCCTGTTTGTTTGTACCAAGGTTTTTTCACAGAGTTCTCCGGATTCCGCTAAAATAAATTTCATTAAAACGCAATTTGCTGAGATCAACAAAAACCTAAAGTCCTACAAAAAGATAGAAAAAACGGACACGGCCGAAACAACAGAAGGCAACGAAGTGCTGCTTTATTATAAAGGAAATGAGATCAAAAAAATTACAGCTACTTATTACGGCGAAACCGGGAAGGCGCTGCAAGAATATTACTTTTTTAATAAGAAATTGATCTTTTGTTATTTTGTTGACTACCATTATAATAAGCCATTCACCGTCAAGGGTGGCGGGAAAATAGCATCAACTACAGAAGAGAGATTTTACGTGGATAACGATAAAATATTGATGGTAAAAAAACGACCTTCGAAATCCGTATATCCCACTGATCCACAGAAGGAGGCAAAAAGGTTATTAAACCTAAAGTAGCTCATATTTATAATCTTGTTAAATTTATTGCATAATGGATATTACCGAGGAGTGCAACATAGTATTAGACGAGTTATCAAAGTTTTCACCTGATCTATTTTATTTAGGGCTGCCTATTAATGATGCAAGACTGGAATTATTTGAGAAGCAACTCCATCTTGAATTGCCCTCTGATTTCAAGTATCTATTGAAGAAACATAACGGATTCTCCCTGGACGGCACGGAAGTATATGGGTTGGATGAAGCATTTAGAGGTTCTTCTTTAGATACCGTGTATCACTTTGAACATTTTGATGTTGGGAATCCAATGCCAGGGGCTTTTTTCCCCTTTTCACCTGATGGCTTTGGCAATCACTATTGCCTTGACTTGTCGCAATTAAAAGAAGAGCGTTGTCCCGTTGTATTTTGGCAACACGATGCTGACTATGAAAGCTATGATGTCGAAACATGTAATGAAAGTTTTATCAGTTGGGTAAAAGAAGTTATGATCGATTGGACCTTAGAAGACTATAATTACGATGGTACAGAAAAGTAAAAGCAGATGTAGTGAAAAGATTACCATTTGAAATTCCCGCACATCATATAAAGCCCTGAAATTCCAACACCATCTCGGGGCGCTCTTATGATTCTTCGTTCATCTTC
>Ga0207116_10220_pt1 | contig 16185 bp, 16 predicted proteins | sample Alteio_BWMinHeat_44_FD_153550 | JGI IMG/M metagenome (GOLD analysis project Ga0207116, IMG submission 153550) | Enriched cells from forest soil in Barre Woods Harvard Forest LTER site, Petersham, Massachusetts, United States -... | ecosystem: Environmental > Terrestrial > Soil > Temperate forest >... | reverse complement strand
TCAATAGGCTGGTCAATCGATCATGGACCGTTTTGACGTCACCCAGCGTTGTCACCGGCACTTTAAGGTCCTGAGCGAGAGCAGTCAGCTTGGCGGCGACAGTTGGCGGCGGCGGGTTTTCGGCCAAGAGGGCCAGAACGGTATCTCGCAACCCTTGAAAGGCATTGGACGGGATGATCTTTTCATTGCTCAAATCTCTCAGTCCAGGTCGAAGTGTCATGAGCAGCCCAGATAGGTTGCCGCTGTCGACGGTCGACACGTAGAGTGGCGGCAAAGGCTTGAGAGTTTGAGTGTCATACCAGTTATAAAAGTGTCCCTTATACCTATCTAGTGCCGCCATGGTGGCGAATGTCTTCGCCGTGCGATCGATGAGGCCGCTCAGGGATAAATAGCCAAAGTCGTATGCAGATAAGTTGGCAAGGAGCGACAGACCGATGTTGGTTGGCGACGTTCGATGAGCAACAACTGGTGACGGATACTCTTGAAAATTGTCAGGTGGCAGCCAATGATCCTCAGAGCCGATGAACGTCTCAAAGAATCGCCAAGTTTTGCGAGCCAACTGGCGTAAATTATCCCTATCGACGTCCCGCAATAGGGCAGGCCTCGATTCAAGGGGACGACTGAGCCACCATGCGACGGTCGGGGAGAGCAACCAGAGTGCTAGAAAAGGCGCTGCCGCAGAAAGTGCCGTGGGCCTTTGCGTGGCCAAGACAGCCATGACAATGAGGGCGATTGCCGGCGCGAAACTCATGTTGCCGTAAAATTGGAGCAAGGCCCCGTCGGCTGTGTTTCTCGGGTCAGTGGCTGAGCGCCATGTCAACAAATGCTTGTGCGTCAATAGCATGCGAAAGATTGACTTGCCGATGGCGTCGAGACTGGTAGCGACGTCGAAGGGCAAAAAAACGATGGTCAACATTGCGGTCGCCAGTTGGCGCCAGGCCGAACGAAGGATGCCGCTGGCATGCGCACTCAATTGAATGTCATCGGGCTTCCGGAGGAAGTCAGCCAGTAAAGCAACGCCAACGGGAATAAAGATAAGAGCCAGCGCCACTTCTGTAAAATATGTGGGGTTGGACACAAGCCAGCCTGAGACGATCAATGTCAGCATCGCGATGGGGACAAGGCTTCGGCGGAGGTTGTCGAATATTTTCCATTTCGCCAGCCAAGACAGGGGATTCTTCTGCCATTTCCCCGATCCGCCTGGTACCCAAGGCAACAGCCAATAGGCAATTTGCCAGTCACCACGAATCCAGCGCCGCCGGCGACTGGCATCTTCAGCGAAGTGGCTGGGGTGTTCCTCATGGAGTAAAACATCGCTGACTAGTCCGCAACGTGCGTAGCAACCTTCAAGCAGGTCATGGCTGAGAATCAAATTCTCAGGTAAAGCACCGGCCAGTGCATGAGTAAAGGCGTCGACATCATAAATGCCCTTGCCAATGAACGAACCCTCATGAAACAGGTCTTGGTACACATCGGATACGGCGCGAGTGTAGGGATCTATTCCCGGATCCCCTGCATAAAGACGGACGAACCAAGACCGCGTGGCTCCGGGTAGACTTACGGCCACCCTTGGTTGAAGAATGCTGTAACCATCAATGACGACGTGGCCTGCCGCGCCGCTGTTGGTCGCGCCGACCTCGGCAAATTTTGGCCAATTCAAGGGATGCGCCATGGTGCCGATCAGCTTGCGCGCGGCCTCTCTCGGCAGTTGGGTGTCGGTATCGAGGGTTATGACGTATTTGACGCCAGGCAAATTGGCGAAATCGCCCGCCGTTAACGCAAACGGTACCGGCCGATCTTGAGTCTGCCCAGCTTCAGATCGAAGAAGCGCGTTAAGCGCGGCTAATTTGCCACGCTTGCGTTCATGGCCCATCCACGCCTGCTCTTGAGGGTTCCAAGTTCGCGACCGATGGAATAGGAAAAATAGGTCACCGCTTTTGCCGTGGTAACGAGAATTGAGCCTCTCTATGCCGACTCTTGCCGCCTCGCCAAGCGCCTCGTCGCTCGGCGCCACCGCGGTCGGCGCATCAACGACGTCGGTTAACAAGGCGAAGTGCAGATTTTCCTCGCGGTTGGCCAGGTAACGCACTTCGAGGCCTTCGAGAAGGGACGCAACGTTTTCGAGGCTTATCAGCATGCTGGGGATGGCAACGAGGGTTCGGCATGCGGGGGGAATCCCTGCTGAAAAATCGAGCTGCGGTAGAGCATGCGGTGATTTCAGCACCGTCACCAAGCGATTGACAAATCCCGCCGCGACTTGGCTCGTCCATAATAATGCGGTGGTAACGAGCAAAATCCACGCCATGACGCTGAGGCCGCTGTCTTTGACGCGCCACAGAATCAGGATGCTTAGGCATATGGCAACCGCCATGATCATGCCGAGATAAAGATGACGACGACCGTTCAGACCCAGCACCCAACGGCTCGGCTGGCGAGATGACAGCCCAAAGACTGAGCGCTCAAGTTGCGGCCACCCTTTGCCTATGAGATAAAAGCCGACGTGGCTCTCTTTATCGAACTCGCCCGAGCCAACAGAGGATTTGGCAAGATCCACGGCACGACCGGCGACCTCGCCCTCGGTGCAGCCGCTGCGTTTTGCTAGACGTTCAATCACATGACGATATTGATCGCGCGTATCGACGGCCATTTTTTCATAGATCTTTGCCGGATCGCCCCGCAAAATCTGGTCGACAAAATTGAGCGATTCGACGAATTCACGCCAATTCATGGCACCTAAAAATCGCAGGCTGACGATACTGGCGCTCACCGAGACCTGATTGGCGGCTTGCTGCTGACTCTCCATTTGCACGGATTGCTGTGTGGTGCGTCCAAGAACCACCAATTGATGTTCCAGCCAGGCGAGTGGGATATCAAGGGTAGGACTGTGCCCTTGCAGCGTGCGCATCAATTCGGCGACGAAGGCATTTGACATCGGCGGGTTCGTTCGGGCCATGTCGGCGACCGCGACGATCAAATTCTTAGGATCTTTCTCCGCGGTACCAAGCATTTGATTGGTCCAGTGAATCGCTTCATCCCGATCGTTCATGCCAATGACGACGCGCGCCGCAACGCGGCGGAGGTTTTCGATCAAGGCCAAGCGCAGCATGATCGGAATGGCCCAAAATTCTCCTAGTTTTAGCGGTGTTACCTGCTGGTAGGCGGCGATAAATGTGGTTATATTTTCGCGATCGATGCGGCCATCAACATGCGCGATCACCGCCAGCGCAACGTCATAGACTCTGGGCAACCCCGGTGCCGTTAAATCTGCCGCGAGCAAATGTGGTAACTCGCGACTATAGCCTTCGGGAAAGTGCCGACGTGCTGTCCTGATTTGCTCTTCGATCAAGTGAAAGTTATCGAGTAACCACTCGCCGGCTGGCGAAATGCGACGTTTGGCGCGAACCGCGGCGCGCAGCAAGTCGTAAGCATGGAGCAGCAATTTTTCGTTTTCAGCCAATCGCGGCAGTAATTGATCCCGCCCGGGTCCAGTGCCAAGGACGTGTCTTGCAGCTAAGGCTTTGGCATGCCGTTGAAGTTGCTCTAAATTGAACAGTTCAAATCGAAGAGGTTCGTCGTCTCGATTGGCGGCAAAGAGCATGGACCGGGTCGGACGTCGCCAATGGTCAATTACCTGGCGGACCTTGGAAATGAGTTTAAATTGCAGAGCGTGTCCTTTCGACGCCGATTATTGACGGACGGCTAATTTGGGGCCTACTCGGCTCGCCCTCCAAGCTCGGCTTCGTCCGCGAAACGCGGCCTTTGCCTCACTCTGCGGGCTCCCGGAGTAGGCCCCAAATTAGCACACGAGCAACAGCTGGTCGCTTCTTGAAAATGAGCATGAACGCGTCCCACCGCCCGATCATTGCAATGCGTGAGCCACTGGAGGGACTGCAGCGTGGGTAGCACCTGGTACGCGAATGGGCTGATCCTAACATGAGTTGGCTATCCCTGACCGGAGTACCGTCGCCGGATGAGGAGCTTAAACTCGGGGGCCGCAATAGGCGGCCTGCCTAATACTGATTCGCGACTACTTGATACGCATTTGAGACAAACTCGGCGAGTGTTCGATCAAAATCGTGTGGGCTGGAGGATCTTGAGGAGGACTGCTAGCGCGGGGAAGCAAACACGGCAGAAATAGCATTAAGAGGGAGTGACCGGCGGCGTCCTCGCCGTGGGCCACTCCGCAACTTCGTTTAGTGAGTCATTCTCGCCCTGTCGGGCGCAATGAGGACATCAACTCGGCGGTTTTCGCCCCTGCCGACGGCCGTTTTGTTCGTCGAGATGGGCATCGTATCACCGTAACCAATCGCTGTGATGCTGGTTTCGGGAATCTTGCCGGTGGAGACGAGGTAGGCTTTGACGGCCTCAGCTCGGTCGGTGGAAAGTTTGAGATTGGCTGATTTGGCGCCGACAGCATCGGTGTGGCCATTGACGGTGATCGGGCCGTTGCCCAGGTCTTGTGATACAAGCTGGACCTTGCCAAGGAGCGGAAAGTTGGCGGCCGTGATCATTGACTTGCCGGTCGGGAACGCCAAACCCTTCATGCGTATGAGCACCTGGCTGCCGTCCATAAAGACTTCGGCTTCGTTGGCGGTAAAGCGGGCGCGAATGCTCTCGATACGGGCATTGAAGGCTTTATCGGCCTCGAGTCCTTGCTTTTGAGCCTCGAGATCCTGCTTTTGTCCTTGCAGGGCGGCGACTGTTCCCAACTGACTGGTCAAGGCGACCTGATCCTTGGCTAGGGCGGCGTCGCCATCGGCGACTTTCTTCTGCTGAGCTTCCGATTCTAAGATGATAGATTCAGAGTCTTTATTGCCGGTGACTTTGGCATCGCGGGTCATTTTCAGCAACCGATCGGCGCTGGCCGTGGCGCCATCCGCTCGAGCTTGGATCCCTACCGTGTCATGGCGATTGTTGGTAATATAGGCATTTGCATCATCGAACGACTTTTGGGCGATGGCTAGAGTTCTGACGGCGTCCTTTTCGGCGCCTTCCTTTTTCGCACTGGTAATCGCGACTTCGGCAGGTCTGAGCTTGTTGATTTTGATGGAAGCTAGCTCGAGAGCTAGGTAGGTGCCCTTTAATTCGTCACGCCCGGCCTCCGCCGATTTCAAGTCACCACCTTCGATGTCCTTGGTCATGTCCTTCAGGTTGCTATCGGCGGCGGCAAATTCTTTGGATTTATAATTTTCCACGCCGGCCGCTTGAGCATCGGCACGCGCTTTCACCACATCCTCCAATGAGAGTCGGGATACCTTGCCCACCTCCTTGGCTTTATCCAGCTGCGCCCGTCCCGCGGCGACGACGGCCAAGACATCTTTGTTGTCGCCATCCTTGCTGCGATCCGCTTTGGCTTCCTCCAACTTCGCTACCGACGCTTGAAAGTAAGTCGGCGCGAGCACATCGGTCTGAATAGCCCGTGCCTCCCGCTGGTCTGCCTCTAAGCGATTGATCTCTTCCCCGGGATTAGCCGTGTTCGGAAATTCCGTCACGGGCAAATGACTGCAGCTAACCAGGCTGAGCGAGGCTGTTGCCAATAGATAAGCTGATATCGACCTGGACTGGTTGAGAAACGCTTGAAACGTTAACATCTGTTCCTCCGTAAATTGAGGCGCGAAGACTCCCGCTGAACCGCCGGTCCTCAAATTCCTCATCGTGACGTTGCGTCCGATGACTAAGCATGTTTCATGCCATCTCGCTTGGGGCACTTCGATTGAGCAAGGAGCACCACAGCGTTGGCCCAACCCGGATGATTGAAGCACGAGGCTATTGGAGCGCAAGAGGCACTGCATTTGTCGCCATCGCGTACTTCCCGTCACATTGGGGTACTTTGGTGATCGCATTTCAGAACTTTCCCACGCCTAGAGCTAAAAAAAATGGCCGCGAAAATCGCGGCCCTTGGCGGCTGACGTTGAAATTTAATGCGACGCTGATTCGCTGCCGCTTTTGGGGGACGACGTCACAGGAGGGGCCTTCATGCCTTCACTGGTAGCGCGGTCTTGGGCGGCTTTCTCAGTCGTGAGATTAGCCGCTTTCGGATTTGAACCAGTTTTGGCAGCAGACACTGCCTTGGGTGAGGTCGACCATTTACTCATAGCCTGCTTGCCGGGGCGGTCGATATGCACCTTGTCGTCGACGCTTGTGACCCAGCTTAGCGGTATGTAGTGATGTTGGCCCTGGGCGTCTTTTTTGAGTTTGATCTCATCGCTGCCTTCCATATGGTCAACGGTCGCAAACGCGACGTCTTTTGAACAAACCACTTGAGCATCTGGTTTAATTTGGGTGCCGCGAATCATTGGAGCCCTCTCTATGATTGGTGAGAAACTGGACAAGGCAGACACTGCATGATCCATGCCCAACCCTTCATCTAGCCTGAGAGCTCCCGTATTGGTTTTCGCCGTGCGACCGAAATACTAGGTACCAAGACGCTCGCTCGGCGTACCCATTTGATACCGTCTTGATACCGCAGCGACCATTGCAACAATACACTCTTGACGGTGCCCGTTGCCTCGAGCAGGTCTCTTCGTGTCGATGAGTGCACCGCAAAGCAGAGGTGTGATGAAGTTAGGCACCCGTGGTTGGGTCGAAAGACCAACGTCACTTTGGTCTTTTCCCCAAGTGCCGCCAATCAAGTTTCTGGCACAACTTCTGCATACCACCCTCGATGCGATTCCACTTGGACCTGATTTCTGACAACTCTAAGGAAACTGACGCATGACCTCAGGTAACGAACAGCTAGCCTCAAGGGTATTCCTAAGTGTCACACTCCTCACCGTGCTCTATGGCTGCGGCAAATTGGATCCAACGATCAACTTGGAAAAATCTCAATCGAGCGGTTCAGGCCTTACGGGTGCGTGGCAAGACGGTTGCTCTTCTTTGAATTGGCTCGGATTTAGCCGTGAGAAGATAGATCTGAGATTGGGCACGATCGGCGATTTCCATCAATCAACCGCAGTCTTCAATGACGATGCCTGCGCCACGCCCATCGCAACGCTCGAGCAGCAGGGCACTTACACGGCACTTGCAACATCACAGTCCACCGACAGCGCTTCAAGGATTGACTTCGCCTTAACCACCGCAAAGGTCACGGCCCATACCGACGAAGTTGTCGAAATACTGAACGCCGCCTCTTATTGTGGTGTTCAGACATGGGTCAAGGGCGCCCCCATCGACGTGATCGACAAAGTCTGCCTCGGCACGGGCCACCCCAAGGGTCAGATTTCACTTGATATCTACCGGCTAGCGGACCAAGGCCAAGAGCTCACGTTCGGCAGAGACTCGCTCTTTCTCGACAAAGTTGCGGGAGGCTCTCGTCCAGTTCAATTGGACGGCTCGCGCACGTTTGTCCGTCGTTAGGTTCACTTAAGTAGGATGGGCTCCAGTTGCCATGCCGCGAGTCTGTCCGCTCTGAGAGCCATCATTTCTAACACCCTTGAACTGGCCGCAAGGCCGGACAATCGGCCGGTGATGGCGGTCCAACTCAAATTTAACAGAAAGGTTCGACGCGATGTTGACACAACCAGGAAAAACCGCTGACTTATCGACCAATGACCCCGTCACGAAGGCGGCGGCGAGGGTCACGTATGCCGCCGAGCAGCTGCGCGCTGGCGCGGCCGAGATTACTGATGCCACCGCCCTTAAGGTCAAGTCTGAGGTCGATAACCTGTCGCGCCTAACCCGCGACATCGCCGCGTCCATCGGGGCCGAGGTCGGCAGGCGGCCATTAACCTATACCCTTGCATCCGCTGGGGCCGGAGCACTCTTTGGCCTCGGAATCGTCGCTCTGCTCAATCGTCGACGCAACGCGTCCCATTAGGCCAAGGTTGCTGAGCGTCCCATGAAGCAGTCAAAGCCGAGTGGTGAAACACCGGAGATCAAAGAAGCCTGGAGTGAGGTCGTCGAGGCATTCGGAGACGCGGTGTCCACCCAGATGTCACTCCTCTTGCACACGCGGCGGCGGACCCTTGCAACGTTGATCGTCGCGCTCTTCAGTGTGCTTCTCGGCATAATCCTTGGCGCCTTGGCCATACGTGACGCTCTCCGTCATGCCTTTCCCAATCATGCTGAGATCGCGGTGGCGGTCATCGCATGCCTCTTCGTGGCACTCTCGGCTGGCGTTCTCACTCAATTGCGGGGTGCCGATTTAACCCGGCGCCCCTGATACCAACTGGTGAATCCATCCATTACTATAGAGATCATCCGCCATGATTCAGCCTGCCAGACTCGCATGGGAGCTGTGCAGGGACACTTTTTCGTGTTGGCTGGGTGACAAGGGGGCGCGGCTTGGCGCCGCGCTAGCCTTTTACTCGCTCTTCGCGATTGGTCCATTGCTGGTTATCGTTGTCGCTGTGGCCAGCGCGCTTTCTGGAGGTGCCGACACCTCGGCCGCGCTTGACCGGCAGCTCGCCAGCCTCGTCGGTATGGAAACAGCGACGACCATCGAATCTTTCTTAAATGGTATTCAACGCCAAGGATCCGGCACATTCGCCGCCTTGGCCAGTCTCGCGACGATGCTCGTCGCCGCGTCAGCGGTCGTGATTCAGCTCAAGGATGCCCTCAATACGATCTGGCAGGTCAAACCCAAGCCGGGACGGAGTCTGAAGATTTTCTTTCAGGACTACATTGTCTCCTTGGCGTCGCTCTTTGCTCTCGGCTTGGTATTGATAACCTCCTTGGCGGTCGCTCAAGGATTGGATGGTATCGGCACGTTCTTGGACACCAGCCTTCCGATCATGCGTGTCGCCTTCAAAACGCTCAACGACGGCGTCTCGTTCGCACTTGTGACACTGCTCTTCGCGGCAATTTATAAACTGCTCCCCGACGTCAGACTGCATTGGCGGGACGTCCTGCCAGGTGCCGTCGTCACATCCATGTTGTTTTTCCTTGGACGATTTGCCTTTAGCGTCTACCTGAAGCAACAGAATTTAGCGTCGATCTACGGCGCGACCGCTTCCCTGCTGGGTATTTCGCTTTGGGTGTACTATTTCTCTCAGATTATTTTTCTTGGGGCCGAGTTCACGAAAGTCTATGCCATGCGTTTCAAAGGTCGCGTTGATCCGAGAAGCGGTGTCGACTGGGTGTCGGCCACGGTCGGCAAGCGTGAACCGTTTTAAGACAGCCTCAAAACAAGGCGAGCGAGAGAGAGACGGTAAGGGAGGCCGGGCCAGCCAATTGGTCAGCCAGCGGCCTAGTGCCCGGAGCCCGAAGGCCGTGACGGATCCTCAAGCATTTCATGGATAATAAACTTCGCTGTCTTACTGCGGTTGGCACGACCTAACAAGTTGCGCATGTCGTCGTAAAGCGCGGGATCATTGACCAGTGCACCCAGCGATCCCTGGCCGCTGTCGATCTTCGCGGCCACGGACTCGAAGTGCTGGGCGGCACGCTGCAGGCTCCCCACGGTTGCAAGTAGCCGATCAGCAAAGACCTTGTCACCCATGAGGTGGATCGCCGAGTCTCTGGCATTGAGCACACTGAGCAAGGCCTTGAGTTCTTGCGCGGAGGCGCCAAAGTCAGTCGTCGCCGTCTTCATGGCTGCCGCATCCGGTAACGAGTCGACGAAGGTATCGATCTTGACGGTGGTCGCTGCCACGTTCTTGATGATTTCCGACGATTGACTCACGACCATCGACATTTCCGTGCTCTCCTTGGTCTTAAGGAAATCTCCTGGCGACAATTTGGCTGCGTCGGCCGTGCCGGTCGATAAGTTGAGGAATTTGTCGCCTAGCATGCCCTGCGTGTCGAGTGAGAGCTCGCTGTCAGCTTTGATGAGGTCGTTGTGGGGAGCATAGATCATCAGAGTCAACAGAATTTTTGGCGTGTCCCCATCCGTGTCAATGGCAATAGCTTCAACACTGCCGATGTCGACGCCACCCATTTTCAGAGGCGCCCCCACGTGCAGGCCGGCAGCGTTCTTAAACGAAGCAAAATAGCGCGAGCTTCGCTTGAATAGGGAAAGGCTGTCGCCGAAAAATAGAGTTGCCGCACCGATGACCACCGCCATGCCCAGGGCGAAAGCACCTACCACTAGTTTATTGGCTCGAGTCGCTCGTTTCACGTAACGTCCTCCCCTTGCAAGTATGCATTGATCATTGGGTCAGGAGCCGCCAGCAGCTCGGCCCTCGTCTGGATGGCGGCGATGCGGCCGGCATGAATGAAGGCGACTCGGTCGGCGACCCGCAGGGCGGTGACCGTGTCATGGGTCACTAGCAGTGAGGTCTTGCCCGAGGCGCGCAACGTCAGAATGGTCTCGGCGATTTTGCGAGAGTTGGCCGGGTCTAGTCCGGCTGTTGGTTCGTCGTACAGGATGATTGTCGGATTGAGCATGATGGCGCGCGCCAACCCGACCCGCTTTTGCATCCCACCGCTGAGAGAGGCCGGCAGCAGATGCTCGGTACCCTGCAGACCCAGTCGCGCCAGGGTCTGCAGAACCTGTTCGCGCGCCTGCTGCGGCCCTAGGTTGGTATGTTCGAGGAGCGGATAGCATAGGTTTTCCTCCACCGTCAGACTGTCGAAGAGGGCCCCACCCTGAAAGGCATAGGCGATATGGCCACGCACCTTTTTCCACTCCTCTTCGGTCAGACGGAAGAGGTCCTGATTGTCGAAAATGCAGCTGCCTGAGATCGGTCGCTCAAGGCCAATGAGCGTGCGCAGCAGCGTGCTTTTTCCAGAGCCACTGCCGCCTAAAAGAGCGATGACTTCTCCCTTGATGATGTCAAGGCTCAAGTCTTTGTGCACCGTTTTGCGACCAAAGCGGGACTCAAGCGCCTTGATCGCTAAGATCGTCGGACCTTGGGGCGTGGCTGCCGCCGGTGGGGCTATTTGACTCACCATCCGAGAATCCAAGATAATTTGGTGAACAAGACATCGCTCAGCATAACGAAGATGCTGCCGGCGACGACCGATCTGGTCGTCGCTAGGCCGACGCCGACCGTCCCCTCGCGAGTTCTTAACCCATTAAAGCAGGCAATGAGTCCGATCATGCCGCCAAAGATTGCCGTCTTACCGGTCCCGACCGCGACGTCAATGAACTGAATCGCTGCGGTAGACTTACGCATATAGAGATCCATGGAAATTCCAAGGCCGCTGGGTGAAACCAAGAGTCCACCTAAAATTCCAGCAACATCAGCGAGCAGCGTCAGGAGCGGGACCCCGACAATCAAAACCAGGATTCTCGGTACGACCAGCTTGCGGATAGGGTCCGTACCCAACGCCTTAATGGCATCGACTTGTTGCGTGACGGCCATGCCGCCAATCTCCGCGGCGACGCCTGCCCCGACGCGACTCGCGATCATGAGCGACGTGAAAATCGGACCAAGGGCCCGCACGATGGACACGGCGACGACGGTCGGCACATATAATTTTCCCCCGAAACGGCCCATCCCCTGGCCGAACTGCAACGCCATGACAGCACCGGTCGAGAGCGCGGAGAGGAGGACGAGCGGCATCGACTTGACGATCAATGCCTGAAATTGCTGAATCGCGCTCGAGAGGTAAAGGGGGCGACTGAAGGTCGCTACCACAGTTGCTCTCAGCAGCTCGAGGAAATCATAGGTTGATTCGAACAGCGTGAAGAGGCGGTCACCAATGCCGACGAGAAGTCGGGAACCAACGTTGCCCAGCGACCTCATTGATCCCGCCTGACCTGCAAGGCCTGAATCAGATCGACATAGGCCTGCCGATGCCGAGTGAATGCCTCTGGCCGAGCGACGAGCATAAAGTCATAGACACAACGCGTCGAGCGCAAAACTGTCATACTCACCACGATCGGTTCGGCCGCCATCTTTCCGGCTATCGTCGTCCGAAGACCTGGAAGTCCACCCGCTTCGACGTTCTCGACGGCTTTGACTTCGGAGTCATCGAGTCCAAGCATCAGACTCTTTGAGAGCTCAACGAGCGTTTGGTCTTGATACTGATCGCAGACGGTATTGAGGCTGATCGTTGCACGATCCTCCTTCTGCTGAAAGACGACATCCGCGGTACCTGGATCGATCCTGTCCCAGGACGAGGGCGGCTTAGCCCACACATATTCATCACTTTTGACCCGCGACGGCCCAAGCAACATCGAAACGCAGCCGCTTGGGGCCCACAGGCAACAAAGGTAGACGGCTAGATTTCGACATTGGCGCAGGTCCAAGTGATGTCTTTCACAACTGAAGTCTGTGGTCTCGCCCCATCCTCGCGGCTAAATCCGATGCATCAGCATCAAAATGAGCATCACCGCCACCACTGCCCCGAGCAGTCCAGAGGGGCCGTAACCCCAACTACGACTATGGGGCCACGCGGGGATCGCACCGAGGAGGATGAGTACGAGGACAATCATAAAGATGAAAGAGAGAGACATTGACAGCTCCGCGTTTATTGCTTCTGATCGAGAGTCGAGATGTAGCTATCGAGTTCGGCCTCAGCAGCCGCCTTCTTGTGACCGTAATGCGCTTGGAGCTTGCCGAGGAGTCGGTCCTTCTTGCCGGCAATCGTCTCGAGATCGTCGTCGGTCAGTTTTCCCCACTTCTCACGTATCTTGCCTTTGACTTCCTTCCACTGCCCTTCGATTTGGTCCCAATTCATAGTCGACGTCCTTTCGATAAAGTGTCTTGCTTTGCTTGTTTCTTATTACACGGATCGTGCCAAGTTACGGGCGTGTCAGGCGGCTTTTGATTGTCGATGAGCGACTGGCGAGGCGAGGGGTTGAAGGGAAATGGTACCTATCTGCCGCATTTCGGGACCTACGCTCATCTATGGTGCAGTTCTTACGGACGTCTTCTCTCTTTAGGAACGTTGCCCATCAACTCCGCGAACGGCTCAGCTCCAGGAATGAGCTCGAAGGCGAGCTCCAAGAAGCCCGCCAGAGGGATGAAGAGCAGCATTCCGGCCGGGCCCCAGAGTTCGCCACCGAGTAAAACGGCAAGAATTGAGGTGAGGGGATTGAGATTCACTTGGCGGCCTACTAACTTGGGTGTGATGATATTGCCCTCAGCGAGGTGATTGACCCCTAGGACCACGACGATTGCAAGTGCCTTGGCAATCGATCCCGTCGCCACATAAGTGAGCAGAGTACAGATCGGCGCAACCATGAAAATGCCCACGAAGGGTACGAGAACAGATAGTCCCCCGAGCATTCCGAAAAACACCGGGTAGGGCGCTCCCACGAGTAGGAGACCAATGGTATCGAGCACCGCCACGATGCCGACGACTGAAAGGAGGCCGGCAACATACTTCTGACCAAGCTCGAGGATCCGATCAATGATTGGCCCGCTCTCCTCGGCAGCCCATTTGGCGAGCAGCGGCGTGGCGTGGCGGCGGAAATGCTTACGATAAAAGAGCATGAGAAAGGCCAGGATGGCGACCAGCGCGGCATTGGCGACGATCGTCAGCGTCATCCCCAAAGCGGTAACCACCAATTGGCTGCCAGCGCCGACGAAACCGGCGCTAGCATTTTTGAGCAGTTCCATTTGTCGCACGGGAGCGACGCCGTAAACACGGGTGGCGAACTCCTGGGCTGATAACAGGAGGATGCCCAAACGCTGCTGCAGTTCGGGAACATTCTTTTGAAACACGACCGCTTGCTCAGTCGCCACAGTCATGATCACGCCCAGAACGGCGCCAATCATTCCGAGGCTCAAGACGATGGCTAAACTCCGCGGTAGACGCCGTTCCAAGCGCGCGACGATTGGCACCAAAAGCTGGGAAATGAGGATGGCCAGGAAGACCGGAACGAGGAGCGGTCGTGAAAAGTAAAGGAGCATCAGAGTGGCCAACGTCGCCACCGGCCAAGCGACGTAGCGTGGCATCTGAACGATGGAGTTGAACTTGTTAGCCAGTTTGAGGCCCTCGGCTGCAAGCAGACACGTGACCGGGTGCTGGTCGAATGTCCGCGAGTCAAATAGGACGAACCCGTCCTGGAGCTGAAATCAAAGGGACCGAGAGGCCTTAGAATAGCAACCGAGCATGGAGGTCGCCCTGCAGATAGCTGTAAGTTGCTGGCGCAACCAAGAGTGTTGGCGCCAGTTCCACGCCAAGCTGGACGGGCGTCCGCGGAATCACGATGTTGAGCCCAAGTGGCAGGCGCAAACCGAAGTCCGTGCGATATTGCTCCCTTTCGTCGTAGCGTGTGTACCAAGAGTCGACCCCAGGCCGCACGACTGCGAGTCCGAGTCCCCAGTACGGCGTCACGATCGGCATGGACGAAATGGCATGCCGATACGCAAAGGCATAGTCAGCGGTGAGTGAGTAGGTGTCAAGAGGACCCCATACCATCCCGGCTTGGACGAAATGGTCAATGTCGGTATCGCCGTAGAGCGACAGCCCGGCGCCGTCGCCTAGGACGACGCCCACACCGAATTGGTTGCCGCCACTTGACGGGGACGTTTTCGTCATCGTTTCGGCGAAGGTAATGCCCCCACTCAATGAGATCATCAAGGTCCATGCTGAAATAAACCGAATCATAAGCTCTCCCTTGGAAGGTCAATCATTCACCAAGTCTAAGAGCAAGAATCAAGCCACGGGGACTCACGGCATGGCTCATCCCTGCGGAGCGAATACCCTCAACCGAGGGTGGCCCAGCGTGAGGCACAGCGAGGTACGAGTCCCGATCCGATACGGCATGTCTCTTTTAGGGATTTTTGTTCTCTCACGGAACTGGGTGAGGTTCAGGGCGGTCTCTAGACAAGCGGCTAGCGCAGGGGTAGGGGCGCCTTCGCACCTGCCGCCGCCGCGATGGCTTCCGCCGCATTGGCGGCACTCTTGGCTGTCGTTGCGGCAGTCGTCGCGTCGACTGCTGCCGATGTGGCATCTTCCGCCGCGGCAGTGGACTCGACTGCTGCGCTCGTGGCCGTGGCCGCCGCTTGGGTCGCGAGGGCAGCCGCTTCACTGGCTTGCATTGCTTCCCAGATACCGAGCGAGCCGAGCTTTACCGCCTCGTCTTCAGCCTCCAACAAGCGTTCGACGATATAAACCAGGCGGCCATTTTCGAAGGGCTTGCGCACATAGACTTGGAAGTCCGCAAAGTGTCGTTTTCGTGACGGCCGCATAGCGTCGCCAGAAACCGCAATCGAGGGAGTTGCCTGGCGACTGGGATCTTGAGCTTCCATTTTACGAAGGGCGTGCGCCAAGTCAAAGCCGTCTAGGCCTGGCGGCATGGAGAGGTCCGAGATCATGATGTCGAACCGTTCGCGTGCGAGGACCTCAATCGCCTCTTCCGCCGACGAGCACGTCGTGACGAGCATGCCCTCGCGGGTCAATACCGCATCAAGGAGTCCCAAGTTGTCCGGACTGTCATCCACACAAAGCACACGGCCCTCGAGCACACCATTTTCACCTGTATCCATGCAACACAAGGACGTCACCCTCATCAGAATTTCATTCGTTCGCGATGATCACAATAAGAATAACTCGCGTGAGATCGCTCCCTATTAAAGCAAGAAATAGGCCAATTTTAGCTGTGACTTTTCACCGATCCGCTCGGCCTCACGCCCTGGGAACCACCAGTCGATTATTAAGACCGTGCATGAACAGCCAAGATCTCCACCGCACCTTCGCCCTTCGGTGTCGATACCTTGACGATTTGTCCAACGGGCTGATTCAGGAGAGCCCGTGCCAGAGGCGAGGTCCAACTGATCTGCCCGATCGCAACATTGGTCTCGTCGACACCGACGAGGGTGTATTCGCGTTCGGCGTTGCCGGCGTCAAGTATCCGGACCGTCGTACCAAACATGACCCGATCCGGCTCCGCGGCCAGGACTGGCATAACCTCCTGTGTTGCAAGGCGACTTGTCAGGATGTCTATCTCTTGCGTGAGCCGTTTGAGGTCATGGTCACGGTCACGGCTCTCATCCCGACGAGAACGTAGATTCTCGAGCTCAACTTCAAGGGCAGCTCTCCCTGCCGCCGTGATGAAGTTACGAAAGTTCGCCGCTAATGGCGGAAAGCGACTATGAACAAGAGGCGGCTCGTCAACCCCATCATCTTTTGTAAAGGCCTTGCTCAATCTCGCCTCACCCAGGCAAGCGCTAGGGCCCTCGGCGTCGTCATTTACCTACCGCATCTTCTGCCGTCGGCACTGTCCGAATTTTCACAGAAACTCAAGGTGGTTGCGGAGTTCGTGCCGTCATACCAGTTTTTCGTGCCAGTGAAGGCTATTCTCCTCGATGAGGCGACGGTGGCAATGTTTGGATGGCAGCTGACGTG
>Ga0207116_10217_pt1 | contig 16264 bp, 5 predicted proteins | sample Alteio_BWMinHeat_44_FD_153550 | JGI IMG/M metagenome (GOLD analysis project Ga0207116, IMG submission 153550) | Enriched cells from forest soil in Barre Woods Harvard Forest LTER site, Petersham, Massachusetts, United States -... | ecosystem: Environmental > Terrestrial > Soil > Temperate forest >... | reverse complement strand
TAAACGCACATATTTGTTGCTTGCCACTGTATTTATCGGTTGTCCCATCAGTAATTTAGGGCTTACCACCTGGGTGTTGGTTTTAGCTGATTCATTAAAGATGAGCTGCGCCGATGTGCTGGATGCGATCACAAAAAAAACCTTGCCCGCTTACGATAATATTTGATGCATTATTTGTCCCTACACCCGCATTGCCTTTGATATAAGCCCCGTAATTATGGCTCACAGGATCCAGAACATATATGGCGGTACCTACGCTATTGCCATAAATTCCCGTCGTGGTCGAACCTGTTTGAAAAGTCTCCCAGTCTATTGCGCATGCATATGGATTACCTGCAAGATTATACCCCCGCACGGCAACCGGTGAAGTTGCCGTATAACTCAGGGTAGAAACTGATGGCGTGAACCAGTTTTTGACTGCAATTTGTCCCTGGTTTAAGGTTCCGCTTGTACTCAAAGTAGCCGATTGGGGAACATAAGAGGTCACTGTCTCGGCAGCAAAAGTTGTAGAAGCCCTGTTACCCCTGAAAAAACACAGATACCCATTGCCTACAGGAATGTTGATGGATGGGTTAGCAGCGTCGTCCATAGAATAAACAGGGGCCGAGTTAATATTATTTATCCCTCTGAAGTTGCTGTTTAAGAAGGTCGTGTATTGAGGTGTCAGGTTTTCTCTGTATAAATAAAGCGTTGGATTGGCAGCAACAGTGTTGTCCATACCTCCCGATGCGGAAGTGCTTGTGAGATAAATTGAATTTTTCAAATAGTTAATACTGAAAACGTTGTTCCCGCTAGCTGTGCTGGCATAAACAGGCGAGGATAACAGGCGGAATCCGCGGTATGTCACACTTCCCCCGGTTATATAACGTTCAACAGTTACATTGCCGGTAATGCTGTAGCCGCTTGTTATTGCCGTTACATTCGCGGTTTGGGTAGCTGTACTTTTTAACGTCAATAAGGCAGGAGAGGAGCTAACCACCAGGTTGCCTTTCGTCAGGTTAAGCGAACTGTAGATATCAACTGGCCCCCCGCTTATCGTTACGGTTCCGCCAGCGCTATTATTAATAGTCATGGTACCCAATTGCGCCGTATTGGAGGTATTGGTTCCAGCATAGGTTTGTGTTGTTGCAGTTCCATTCCAGGTAATACCCGATGTATTGCTGCTTCCGTAAAGCATCTGTCCGCCAGAGCTGTTGTAAATATTGCATCCTACGCTCAATGTAAAACCGTTTAAATTAAATGAGGCGCCGTTAGCAATGGTTAGGCCGTAGATGCTTTCGTTGGCAGTTAGCGCAGGGTAAAAGCTTAATCCTGCTGGTATTACCAAAGTAGTACTACCGGTAAACGATGGTAGCTGATTGGTTGTTCCAGCGGTTGTGTTATTCCAGTTATTGGCGTTAGTGGGGTCTGTAGTGCCCGCCCCGCCTGTCCAGGTATAGGTTAACGCTCCAGGCGTAGATGCCGCATTAGCTGCATTGATGGTCCGTGTTGCGCTAACACTTGTAAATGTTGACGGGTTATTTTGATCCACATATTCCGCTTTGATCCAGTCGGAAGTTTTGGCTATGTTTGACACCCGTGGCTCATCAATTACACCATTTAAAAAATATTGAGCGCCACCTTCACCTACACCAATATAAAAAGGATTTGTAGAGGAAGGATTGTTACTGGTAGTAAAAACTTCATATTGTACGCCATCGACATAAGTACTCAGTGTCGTTCCTGAATAAACGCCTTGCACATAATACCATGTTCCTGCGGTAAACGCTGTTGGTAATGGCGTAGAACCTCTGTCAATAGCAGTGCCTGATTCCGTTTCAGGGTAGTTATTGGAAAAAACGCCGAGTTTATATCCGCCAGAAGTACTTCCCACGCTGGTTTGATTGGTCATTATCTTTTGGTCGGTACTTACGGCAGCTAACTTAACCCATGCCGAAATGGTAAACGCACCGGTTACCGTTACAGCATTTGAACTGATACTGGTGTTTGAACCATTGAAAGAATAAGCCGTACCGATTTTACCCGTTACCAGGCTTGCGGAAGTCATATTGTTGGCTGTGCCTGTATGCCCGCCCGCTGTACCGTCGGTCACACTGCCGGTATAAGTCGATTCATTAAAGTGAAATATCGCTTTATAATCGCTGGCCCAGGTATTTTGAAAAAATGCCGTGTTATGGGTTATTGTTGGTGAAGGCGAGCCATAATAAAAAGATATTGTATTGTTGGTGGCATAGGTTAATGAGGGTATTTGCACCCATACCAGTAAAGTGCCCGTAGCCTGGTTATAGCTTTCTACCTGGTAATAAAGTTCTGACCCACCGCTTACAAATGCAAAATCGTAGTTTGGTCCATTAGGTGTGGTCAGTTTATCTGTACAGGTACCCGATATGATCAGGTCGTTATCAGTAATACTCAAAAGGGCAGGGAAATTCGTTAAATTGGATGTTATGCCCAGCGATGTAGTATTTAAAGTAACCTGTTTGCCAAAAGCATAATTACCATATGCAGGCAAACCCACGTTAACGGTTTGCGTTGAGGTTGTCGAACAGCCGTTAGCATTGGTTACCGTTAGGGTGATAGTTTTGGTGCCTGTAGTTGACCACTGGACCGAGAAAGGGCCCTGCCCGGTACCGGTTGCGGGTGTGCCACTGTTGAAATCCCAGGTATAAGTTGACGTAGACGGATCAGTACCGGTATAGGTAATGGTGGCATTGCTGTTTACATTGACCGTTGAAGTTGCAGTAAAGGTTGCAGAAGGCAACGAATTCACTACAGCTGTTGCGGATATAGTTGATGTACAGCCATTTGCCCCTGTTACGATACAAGTGTATGTACCGGACATAGCTGCAGTGGCGGCACTTGAAACCGTTGGATTTTGCGATGTTGATGCGTAGCTGTTAGGCCCGGACCAGGAATAGGTAGCGCCTGCTACTGTGTTTACCTGTAGCGAAAGGGGGCTTCCTGCGCATACCGGTGTGCTGCCTGCACCGTAGAGCGAAAAAATCTGCGACGCCGTCAGCGAACTTTTGTAAATGACGATATCATCCAATGTGCCGGTAAAATAGTAATCAGTCGGTGGATTGGTCCATCCGGATAAATTGTCGTAGCCAACGCGCCAGTAACCGTTTGCCCCGTAGCTCTGGCAAGTGGTCATCGTGGCATCTGTGGCCTGCAGGGCACCGTCGACATACAGATTTGATCCGCTTGTTGTCGACGTTGTGACCACAACATTGTGCCAATTGCCGTCGGCATAAGTTGTTGTTGTGTTAATGGTCTTTACAGCGTTGGGGTAAATTCCATAATAGATCTGGCCGGTATTTGACATATAGATATGCCGGTCATACATACCGCTTGAACCGGTCTGTGACGATCCATAACCCACCAGTCTCCCGCCCGCTGTTGAGGTTTTAAACCATACGCTGATTGAAAAATTCTGAGGGCCAGGTGAAGCTGACCCAGAAGCTGTTGAGATATATTGGCTGCTGCCATTGAAACTATAGGCGCTATTTGCATTTCCAAAACGGTCGGTCGTAAGCGTTGCAGCACTCTGCACAGTTCCGTTATCTCCATTTCCGGAAGCATCGTTTGCATTGCCCGAGAAGGGGTAGGAAAGATAAAAACTGGCCGTCGGTGTTGTCGGGACAGATGATATCACCGGCTCGGCATTTACCGTAGCGGTTGTTGCAGTACGCGCACTCGTGAGGATTTTTGTGTAGGAAACATAGTAATTTGTTGTGGCGTTTATGGTAGCTGTGTAAGTATTGCTGGTCGAGCTTTGTAAAAGAGTGCCGCCTATAGCAGCGGTGTACCAGTTATATGTGCCTCCTGCTGGAGTACTTCCCGAAGCGGTGAGTGTCACCGTTCCGGCACCGCAAATAGAAACACCAGGAACTGTGGGAGCAGTTTGTGCGAAAACACTTGTAGTATGTAAAAATAGGCTTAATAAAGCCCCAAGGTAAAATATAACTCTTTTCAAATCAGCACGGTTATAAATATTCGAACTTAAAATTGATACTTCGCAGATGGTTTTTCTTTAAAGTATTATTAATAACCTTTTACGAAATAATACCCATTTAGTTGCTTATTACTTGTTTCTTATTAATTAAATATGCATCCAATCAAGCATGTGTCAATTAAATAATATCACATATAGATTAAAATTTAACTAATAATTATTATTTGTCAGAACGGAAGTTTGTGATTTGTGTCGAATTGACACGTTTGAGTGGGGATTTTCCAAACCCTGGATAGCGCTGCATTTACTGCCGGGATAATCAAAAAAAAACCGGCCTGATTTCTCAAGCCGGCCGATCTGGTATAGCAATTAAATTGTTTCTGAATATTCCTGGTTATAGTTTTACAAATTTTGTCTGTCCGATCACGTCGCCATCCTTTTTGTCCGTTACCTGTATCAGGTATGTTCCTGTGAGCAAGCCGCTAACATTCTGCTGCCAGCTGGGTTCAGTTACTTGTGCAAATTTAACCACCATGCCCGAGCTGTTGCTTACTTTGATTTCGTAGGTGGTATTCCCCTTTGATTTAGGAACGATAGTTAAATTAATAATATTTATGGCCGGGTTAGGATAAGCACTTATATGGCTGGTGATGTTATTGCCATTGTCTGCAAACTGTATATCAATTACTTTGGAATAGGTAACTGTATTGTTAAAGTCCACCTGTTTCAAACGATATTCGTTATCGCCCTTCAGCGGATCTCTATCCAACAGGCTGTAAGCGCCGGCGCCTGATGAAAATATGCTGCCGACTACATTAAAAGTTTTCCCGTTATCGTTGCTGCGTTCAACAGTGAAGGAGGTATAGTTTTGTTCGTTTATGGTTTTCCAGGTTAACTGTACCTGTTTATCATTGTTGCCGGCTTTTGTTGCATCAAAACTTAATAACTGGTAAGCTAAAGCAGGATTCTGTACCAGTACCAGGGAAAAGCGGTTTGCGCCGAAAGTTGTGGTATCGGTTGTATTAATGGTAAAGCTGTAAGACGAAGTCGTACGCATATTCACCGAATCTTTGGTGTGCGCGTCTTTAAGCCACACATCATAGATTTGAGGAACGCCGGTTATCGACTTCAGGTTCAAAGTATAGTTACCGCTTGCCGCAGCGCCTACCTTTAGCTTTATGGTATCGCCCTTTAAGGCTAACGGAAGCTGGTTGATGGCGAGCGGTACATTGTCAGAAGATAAGCTCGAAAGGCTTACTTTTCCTGTTCCTGTTCTGTAATGGGCATCTTCAAAGATATTATAAGCCGGTTTAGTGTTGGCGTTAAAATTTATCAGTATTTCATCCGAATTGATAGAATCCAGTTTCATTACGAGCCGAACGGCCTGGTGCACAACCGCAAGCGGGGCTCTATTGGCCATAAACAAAGCCGGGCCGCTAACCTGGGTGCTTACTTTGGCATTTTCGGTAAATTTTAGCGTAGCGCCGGGTCCTGAGGCTTGCGCAAAAAATCCGACGCCGCTTGCTATAAGGTTAGTGGCATTATTAACTCCGCCGACACCCGGTATATAGCTGCCGAAGTTGCCGGAGCCAGCTTGCCCGCCCGGGTTAAGCAAATAAATAGTGCCGGTTAGGCCAGGGCCATAAATACCGGCAGTAGAGACGGATGCACTAAATGTATTCCAGTCGATAGTACTTGGATAGGGGTTACCCACCAGGTTCATGCCTTCTATGGTCGGATCGCCCGAAGCGGTTGAATATAATAACCCGGTAGCTCCAGATTGTGCATTGTACCAATTGGTTACGTTCACATTTCCTTCATTTAATGTACCTGTTGCGGCTAAGGTCGCGTTTGCGGGGATACTGGTAGTTGTGAATGGAGCAACTGTCGAAAGACCACCCCTGAAAAAGAATAAATAGCCGTTTCCCACCGGGATATTGAATGGACCGCCGTCAGTATTTAACTGGTAATTCGGGTCGCCGCTGATATCAGAAATGCCCCGGTAATTGCTGTTGGTAAAAGCGGTGTAAAGTGGTGCCAGGTTTTCCCGGTAAAGGTACAGCGACGGGTTACCCGCCTTGGTGGTGCCGGCCGTAGGGAAATTGGTGCCGCTGATATAGGTGGAGTTTGCTAAGTAATTTATACTATAAATGTTGTTAGCGTGCGTATCAGTTGTTTCATAAACCGGCGATGATACAAGCCTGTAACCGCGCGTGGTAACCCCGCTTACGAGCCCGCCGGCCACATAGCGTTGTACAGTAACCGGGCCATTTACGGTACAATTATTAGGAAGTGCTGCTAAAGTAGCCGAACCGTTTGCGTCCGATAGGAATGTAAGATCGTTGGCGGCGCTCGAAACGACATGCGTATTAGTACCGGATAAGGTCATTATACCCGTACTGGAAACATAAAAGCTTCCGCTTTGCATGTTTTTGTTGGCATCGCCGCTAAAAAGACATTTGTTGAATATCGTCCCGGCTGAAGAACCATCGGTCATATGCTGAGTGGTTGCACCATTAAATACGGCCGTGCCGGTACCTGCGGTAAAAGTGCCGGTATTGCTGTAATCGCCCGTGAACGTGAAGTTGGCCGAACCCAATGTAAGGGTGCCTGTATTCGTTACGGTGCTTGCCACGGTTATCGGACCGCCGCCTTGCGTTACCGTTCCTCCATTGGTTAAAGTGTTCGAGAAGGTAATTGTGCCGGTGCCGGTTTGCTTTAATAACGACGAACCGCCTGAATTAGTGAAAGCGGCCGAAAATAAAATATTACCGGTATTAGTTTGATTGATGGTGCCTGTATTGATTACGGCACCTGTAAAAGTGGCGAGAGCGGTGCCCGACTGGTTGAACGTACCTGCATTGCTCGTAGTATTGCTCGCGGTAAAAGTGCCGCCAGCCGTCATACTATAAGTACCCGTTGCTGTATTAGTAAAGGCGCCCGTAAAGGTAATAGCTGCACTGCCTGAATGCGTAAAAGTGCCGCCGTTGCTTGTGGTGCCTGGAATGGTTAACGCTGCTGCATCGCTCTTGATCAGGGTAGTGCCGCTGGCAGAAGAGTAATTGCCGCCTATAGTTAAAGTAGGGGTGTGGGTAGAAATATCCACCGTTTCTGTACCAGACGCAAGAGTGAAATTTGAACCTACTGTGAAAGTACCATTAGTTGGAGTTACCGACTTGGTTCCGGCGCCCGAAAAGGTAACATTTTGATAGATACTTGGGTTAGTGTCCACAAAACTATATACAGTGCCATCGTTTTTATATATGGGAACATCCTGCGTCGCACCTGTCCCGGCATAATTAACGGTAGCTGTACCTGTACCACCGGAGGCGTTGATATTGTAAAAGTCAACGTCATTTCTATTATTACCTGTTTGAATGGACAATGGCGTCGCGTTGTACAGGTTTAAAACAGGACTGTCAGCGGTAGCAAAAAGGTCCATGGAAAACCAAGCCAGGGGCGTATAAATTACCGAAGGAGAAGGAACAATATACGGGGCTGTGATGTCTGTTATTTTGATCTGACCCGTAATGTTCAATGTACCTGCGGCAAATGAAAACTCACTGAAGCTCTCGCTTAAAATATTATTACTACCGTCTTTGCTGCCCGGTGAGTTGATAATAAAATCACCGTTATCCGTTATCGTTAGTGTTGAACCACTTCCACCATTATTACCCATTTTTAAAGCAGTAGCATTGACCACGTTGCTGGCCGCGGGCACAGTATTATCCCCCATTATAAAAGAACCGCAGGTCATCGTACCCGAACCAATAAGGTAATTTTGTATAGGCCGGGTAACGGCAGTATTTCCAGAACCCGCAGTACCTACAGCACTATGTTTTTGTGTGAACGCACCGCTAATATTTAATGTGCCGTTTATTGTTAATGTCATTGACCACTGATTTCCAACCGTTACCAGGTTATCGCCCATATTAAGTGAGGCTATATTAATGGTTATACCAGCGTTTATTTTAGGTTGCGGTGCTCCATTAAAACTCACATTAACACCAATATCAGCTATGTCTGATGTTCCCACATGCCCGGGATAATCTGCCGCAGGATTGGTAACCACGCCTCCACTGGTTGTTGATTTCCAGTTTAATGGATTGGTCCAGTCGGTTTTACTGCCTGAAGATGCCGTCCCCAGCCAGTCGTAAGTAGTTTGGGCATAGCTATTCACCCCGAAAAGGCAAAACAGTGTACTTATAAGAAATATAAAACGTAAATATTTTTTCAATAGTTTCATAAGGTATCCGTCGGTAACTAATAATTAATAACCAGTTGCGTGCACCTTATGTCAGGCAATAATCATGCGCTAAATACCAAACCGCCTAATTATAAGCGCTTTCGCCTGATTTTGTGGATAAAATCTCAGGAAATAACCGTTTTGGATAATTTTGGTTTATGTGACACGAATTTTACTGCGTCATTATTCCCCGTTTTGGGAAAAATTCCCTACGTTAAATTTGTGAAAATACTGCTTTATTGAACGGAAAAGGCGTTTTTTGCCATCCGGCAACCGATTTAATAATTATCAAAATTGACAATAATATTCGCAGAATAGCATAATAAATACATTCCATAACAAGCCGAAGCATAGCCAGTTATAGCGTTTACTTATTGCTTGTTACGCTTTCAAAAATTAAATAAAAGTTAAATGGACAAAAGTAGACCGGGTTGGCTGAAGCTGCTGGTTAAAGCAGTTTGTTTGGTAAACTTTGGGACAAGATACTGTATCCGGAACGCTATAATTTTACGAACCGTGCGTCGCCCACCAGGCTTTTATCTTTATCGTTCACTACTCTTATCATATAGGTGCCGGGTATGAGGCTGCTTACCGAATCCTGCCAGTAAGGCTGCGTGGTGGTAACATGTTTTACGGTTACACCTGCACTGTTGGCTATCGTAATATCATAATTTGCAGCGTCGGACGATTTGGTTATTACCAGGTTCAACGTATTAGCTGCCGGGTTAGGATAAACATTCAGATTGCCGGCAAGGCCTCCTGCCTGGTTTGAATATAGTACTTCAACCACTTTTGAGTAGCTAACGCTATCGTAAACATCTATTTGCTTCAGCCTGTAAAGGTTCATGCCGTTAATAGGTGTATTATCAGGAAGGGTATAAGTGCCCTGCCCTGTTGAAGGCGCATTTCCAATCGCTTGATAAGTCGTCCCATTATCAGTACTGCGCTCCACGGTAAAATAAGTGTAATTGCCTTCGTTTTGGGTTGACCAGGTTACATTTACCAGGGCTCCCACTGTTGCTTTATTGGCGTTAAAGTCAAGCAATTTAAAGGCATAAAAGGGGTTAGGGCGTATGACGAGAGAAAACCGGCCGGAACCATAACTTGCCGAGTCGCTGTTTTTTAGGTTAAAGTTGTAGACAGGGTGCTCACGAATATTCAACGAATCTTTTTTGTAGGCATCCATAAGCCATATATCAAAAAGTTGGGGTAGCTGGTTTATTGTTTTCAACCGCAGGTTGTAGATAGTATCCTGGCTGGCCTTAACTACAAGAGGTATTCTTGCGCCGTTTTTTGGATATGGCATAGTATTAATAGCCAGTGCTACATTATCACCCGACACGCTCGACAGGCTTGCCTTCCCAAACCCTTGCTTGTAAGGCGCATCCTCGTTTTGGTCATAATTCATTTTAGCGCTGTTATTAAAACGCAGCAGCATATCGTCGAGGTTTGCAGTGTCTTTGCCCATCTGCAATCGCAAATAAGGATTAGTAATACTGGCAAGGTTAGTTGCGTGTACTGCCATCATCAAGCCCGGGCTAGTTGCCTGTGAGGTGGACTTCGCGGTTTCGTTAAATATCAGTTTGGCTGTTGCGGCGCTGTCTATCACAAAAAAGCCCTGGCCGCTGGCTATAATGTTGGTAGCATTATTGGTACCTACACCGCCGCCTCCTTTTATATAAGCCCCGTAGTTTTGGTTCAGGGGGTTAAGCTCATAAATGGATGGCCCAACTTTGGAACCATAAATTCCTGTGGTGGTAGTGGTTGACTGGAACGTTTCCCAATCAATTGAGCTTGGGTAGGGATTACCAACCAGGTTATCGCCGCGTACCGCATTATTACCAGCAGTAGCGGTATATCCCAGGTTTGCTGATGCAGGTGTATACCAATCGTGTACCGTAACCTGGCCCACGTTTAAGGTGCCTGTGGCGGTCATAACTACGCTTTCGGCACTGGTGCCTGGGTTATATTTATTAGCCAGGTTTGTGGTACGATCTCCCCTGAACCAAAACAGGAACCCGTTACCCACAGGGAAATTATAGTTGCCTGCGTCACCGTTAATGGTGTAAGTCGGCGCACTCGTCAGGCTGCTTACGCCCCTGAAATTCCCGGATATATATGTCGCGTTTGAAAAGGCGATATTTTCGCGGTAAAGGTAAATACTTGGATTGCCGGTTTTATCAAAACCACCTGCAACGCCCGTAGTTCCGGTTACCAGGGCCGAAGACTGTATATAGTTAAGGTTGTAAACATTGTTACTGCTAATTGTGCTTGCATATACCGGCGACGAGAACAAGCGGTAACCCCTGTATGCAGCGCTTCCGCCTGAAATGTAACGTTGTATATAATAAGTGCCGGTAATTAAGTTTACTGAGGTAGAAGGAACCGACCCCAGGTAACCTGATCCGAAAGCATCGGATTGAAATATGAAAAAAGCCGAGGTGCTGATAGCCACCTGCGAACCTGTTAGCGTTATGCCCGAGGTTGATCCAACATAAAAAGTGCCTGAATTATTAATGTTGGCTTTCTGTGCGCTAAGGTTGATGATACAAGGTGAATTAGAAACTCCCGCGTAGACGGTGCCCGTATTACTTATTTGTGAATTAAAAGTGCCCATATTAATTGCCGACGATGAATCGGCAGTGAAAAAACCGGCATTGCTAATGGAATGCCCGTTATTACCGCCGCTGAAAGTAATTGTCACCCCCCGGCCGTGGAAAGATGATGCCGCCCCAGAATTAGTAAAGGTGTTGTTTTGGCCGGTGAGGGTAAAAGTGGAACCGTGATCATTAAATGTTGACGTATTTGTAAATGTACAACCAGAGTTGTTAGAAGTGACGGTACATTTATTAGTGGTAAATGTGCCGCTATTGGAGATAGGTATAGTGCTCCCTGTTAATGTAAATGTACTGGAAGTAGCGTTGAAAGTGCCTGAATTAGTGATGGAACACGGACTGCCGGACATCGTAAAGGTCGCACTCGAAGCCGTTAACGTTCCCGAATTAGTCAAAGATGAATTATAGCCGATCTTGAAATCGCTTCCTGATAAAAACTTAACCGTACCGGCATTATTTAGCGACCCCTGGTTTGATGCAAAATCAAGGATCGAATTCGGCTCAAACACCGCGGTTGCGCCTGACGTAACGGCCATTGAACCGGCATAACCAAACACGGAGGTGCCGTAAATCAGGGCCGAGCCGCTTCCGGAAAATGTTAATACAATTGAAAATAAAGCAGGCTGGGCCGTAGTTATACCGTTATTAATTGTGAGAACTGTTGATGCTCCTGACAGGTTTATGGTGACCCCTGTTATGCCAAATACTGTTGTCTGCAACTGGCTTATGGTAACATTGCTGGTAAGGTTGATTGTTAAAAGGCTTAAATTAACAACGGCGATATCGGTGGTGCTGCCACCGCTTCCGGGGTATCCTGTAAATGGCGACCAGTTAGCTGCTGTGGTCCAGTTGCTGTTCAGTCCAAGCCCTGTCCAGGTATAGGTTGTACCGGCATCTGCTTTTTTTGTTATTAAAAAAGTTAATAGTATAAATAATAGGAGTATCGGCTTCTTCATTCTTCACTAATCATTTTTGTATAATGATCCAGGCTGGAAAAGCCTGAATATCATGTCATTGTTACGTTGACAAACGTACCAAAGTTATAGTAATCGGCAAAAAAATTAATCCACAGTTAATATAACCTTCGTAACTAATTGTTTTTCAGAAAGATATGCAGTGGAAAAAATGGCTAAATGTAAATTGATCAGGAATGGAAATGGGGGCAACTAATTGATTTGCTGCGTAAGGTTATGATTCACAGGAATTTTAAGAGGAATTCAGAGAGCTCTTTTTCTTCTGAATAAAGTAAGGGCAGCAAAAACAGATGAAACGGCAACCAGCACTATTACCCAGGTATCAAGCGGGCAGGTGGCATCGGGGTCATCACCACCGCAAGGCAAGCCCTGTGCATGGGCCGTAACGACGCTTATCAGAACTAATACAAATAAACTTATTCCGGCTTTCAGTTTCATCGTTTTCAGTTTAAAACATCAATGTTACAAATTTATTTTAACGTTTAATAATTATAACACAATCTTTATACGAAATGCTCCTTCAAAATGTTGCTTCAAGTTAATAAAAAAAATCGCATAAATCAAATAATATACGTTTAGTTTCATTTATTTGGTTTTGAGCAAGGGCATAATTAAAAAAGAATATACCTGGTAACGGGCAACTTTTGGGTATAAAAACCTGTAAAAGATGGCAGGAAAATGTCAATGTGAGCGAAATTCTTTATTATTGACAGGCAAATGAGGATAAGATTTACTTCACTACTTACAGGCATTTTTTTATTTTTTATTACAGGTGAAGCTTTTTGCCAGCAGGTATTGGTATCGCCCGATAAAAAAAAGGAACTGGATACCTTGTCGGCGAAAGCCAATACAACCTATCTATCAGCCCATTTAAAAGCGCTCACACTTGCGCATATTTACGGATGGCCAGTAAGCAGGAAAACGAAAAACGGCGGGTATTTATCCTTGCAGGGCGTTAACAAATTAGGTTTCCCGGTTTACCTCATTACAGATGACAACATTATATCCGCAGCCACAACAAATACTACAGCCGTACAGCCCGGTGGGGCGTTGGGGTTGAATTTATCAGGGTCAAGTACATTTCTGAGTAATAAACTGGCCATCTGGGATGGGGGTTCGGTATATAAAGCACACCAGGAGTTTGCTGGTAAAACCATCACGATCAAGGATACTTCCACCATAATAGATCACGCCACCCATGTCAGTGGTACTATGCTCGCCAAAGGCGTTTATCCTCCCGTGAAGGGGATGGCTTTTAATGCAGCAACCCTGCAATCCTACGATTTTAACAACGACGTTGGCGAAATGGCCGCGGCATCTTCAACCCTGCTGCTTTCAAATCATTCTTACGGAGATGAAGCAGGCTGGAATTTTGACGACGCCAGTAATCGCTGGGAATGGCTGGGTTTGCCGGGCGATACTGTAGATTATTCATTCGGGTTTTATTCGGACCGTACGCAGGCGTTTGACAAGATAGCTTATAAAGCGCCTTATTATCTGATCGTCGAAGCGGCAGGCAATGCCAGGGGCAATACCGGCCCTGCTGTGGGTGCTGATTATTATGGATTTGTAAGTGCCACCAATCAAACTTTCGTTGATAAAGGGCCCCGGCCGGCAAATATTAGCAGCAATGATAGTTATGACTGTATCAGTACGACTGGTAATGCCAAAAATATTTTAACAGTTGGTGCAATTAATCCACTTCCAAACGGACCGACAAATTCGCAGAGCATATCGACGACTTTTTTCAGCAGTTGGGGACCCACAGACGATGGCCGTGTGAAACCCGATATTGTAGCCAATGGCCTAAATGTTTTATCATGCGGCAGCAGTGGCCCGACAAGTTATATTACCTTGTCGGGAACGTCGCAGGCGACGCCAAACGTTACAGGTTCTTTATACTTGTTACAAGAATATTACGCTGAAAAAAATGGGGGCGCTTTTATGCGCTCGGCAACTCTCAAAGGGCTGGCCTGTCATACCGCTTTTGATGCAGGTAATGTGGGGCCCGACTATATTTACGGCTGGGGGCTGCTTAATATGAAAGCCGCTGCCCAGGCAATTACCGATAACGGCACAAAAAGCATTGTAAAGGAAAACACCTTAGTACAGGGACAAACCCAAGCTTATAATGTGGTTGCGTCAGGGAACGGGCCGCTTGTAGCCACTATTGCATGGACAGACCCTGAGGGAAGTATAACGCCGGATGGCACTATTAATGACCGCACGCCCAAATTAGTAAATGACCTTGACATCAGGATAAGTGATGGTACCAAAACCTATTTCCCCTGGGTACTTGATCCAAACAACCCTTCAGTTGCGGCAACTAAGGGAGATAACATCACGGATAACGTAGAACAGGTTTATATTGTGGGTGCAATCCCCGGCAGGGCTTATACCATTACGGTTTCGCACAAGGGAAACTTACAATCAGGCTCACAGGCTTATTCGCTTATCGCGACGGGCGTCGGTGGTACTGCTTACTGTGCATCGGGTCCGCTCTCTAGCGCCGATTCACGTATCAACAACGTCACCTTGTCAAATTTAAATAATACTCCTCCGACAGGATGTACTTCCTATTCGGACTATACAGACCTTACTGTTCAACTCGAGCAAGGCAAAACTTATCCTTTGAGCCTTACGTTGGGAACCTGTGGCTCCAACTTTAACAAAATGGCCAAAGTATTTATTGACTGGAACGGCGACGGTACGTTTGACGCAAGTGAATTAGTTGCCACAACTCCGGTGCTAAACAGCACCGGAACATATATTACCAATGTCACCGTTCCCGTGACGGTGACGGCAGGCAATTACAGCCTGATGCGTGTGGTACTGGCTGAAACTACCGATGCCTCAACGATACAGGCCTGCGCTAGCTACGCCAAAGGCGAAACCCAGGATTACAGGGTACAGTTTTTGCAAACGAGCACTGATGCGGGTGCGATTGCTATTGTTAGCCCTTCTGCCGGTGGCAGTTGTTCGGGCGGCGTGCCTGTCACCGTCACGCTTAAGAACTATGGAAGCTCGGCGCTTAGCGCAATACCGGTTATAGTGACCATAACCGCCGCCAATGGCACAGCAACCACGTTTAATGGGACTTATACCGGCACCCTGGCGCCTTCGGCGCAGGATAATTTTACTTTTAGTACGCCATTTAACATTAGTGCCGGAACTACTTATACTATTACAGCAGCCACTAACCTGGCCGGTGACCTGGTAAACGGCAATAACCAGGTGGCAGATACGATTGCGATGCCAAGTCCACCGGTAGCAAGTGCATTAAGTGCAAATTATTGTAATTCAAGTAATGTCTGGTTATTATCGGGAACCGGCGATGGAGAGTTGCTTTGGTATCACAATAACACAGATGTTATACCTTTTGCCTATGGGACGCCGACTATTACTACCCAGGCGCCAATCGGCAATACATACTACGTCGGCTTAAATGACTTCAGCGGAGTGGTAGGCCCTACAGCAAAAACCGCATTTACCGCGGGAGGCTATAACCAGTTTACACCGGCGGCAAACGTATTTACCCGTATTCCTGTAATTATTTCAAGCGCACGGCTATATATCGGTAACCCAGGTAAAATAACCTTTTCCGTTGCCGACTCAACAGGCGAAGTGGTGTCATCAACCACTATAAATGCTGTCGCAACGCGTACAAACCCGCAACCTGGGGCGCAGGCTGATGATCCTAATGATACAGGCCAGGTATATGATTTGAATTTATTACTACCGTCCGCAGGTTCGTACAGCATAAGTGCTTCGTACGACAATACGGCAACTATATATCGCAATAATGGCGGTGTAACGGGGTACCCCTTTAAAATTGGCGACGTGTTTAGCATAGTGAGCAATACGGCCACTTCATCTGCGGATACCGCCTATTATAAAAACTTCTATTATTTTTTTTACGATATGCACTTGACCAGCCCGGGCTGTGCTTCTGCCGCTAAACAGGCGGTTACAGTAATCAATCCGGTCATTACACAAAATGGCAACATATTAAGTTCGAATTTTACAACGGGTAACCAATGGTACCTGGATGGTACGGCGATAGGTGGTGCTACCGGCCAGACCTATGCGCCAACGCAAAGCGGCAATTACCGGGTGGATATTCCGTTAAGCAATGGCTGCACTGCTCAATCGGCTAATTTTGTTTATGTTGTGCTGTCAGCTAATCCGGGCGCTAATGATATTGGACTAACACTCTTCCCGGTTCCGGCAAATGGCCAGCTCAATGTGGTCTTCGCGGCTAAGGAAGCCGCCAGTATGGACCTCTCGCTGGTGAACAGCGGCGGACAGCCGGCCTATTCGGAGCAAAAGGCATTGCCTGCCGGAAACTTTAGTACAGTGATTGATGTGAGCAAGCTTCCGGCGGGCACTTACGTTTTGAAACTGTTGCTCAATCAGAAGAAATACACCCATAAGGTTATCATTGACAGGTAGGGGTGGGTTGAATAGTTGATTA
>Ga0207116_10215_pt1 | contig 16407 bp, 15 predicted proteins | sample Alteio_BWMinHeat_44_FD_153550 | JGI IMG/M metagenome (GOLD analysis project Ga0207116, IMG submission 153550) | Enriched cells from forest soil in Barre Woods Harvard Forest LTER site, Petersham, Massachusetts, United States -... | ecosystem: Environmental > Terrestrial > Soil > Temperate forest >... | reverse complement strand
GGCCCCAGCATACGGAGGCGGGCGTTACGGATCAGCCTTTGATTATCCGTGCCGCCCCAATACCGCCGGATTAACTGTGGGCACAACTTATCCCTGCACGAGTCCGCACACGCATCATCTGGCAACCCATACCGTAACGACGGCCTTCACTGTCGGTCCGCTCCATGTTCCATCGGGCCATAACTGGAGCATGTGGTGGGAGAATTATCCGGTAGGACTAACCAATACTATTCACGGAGTTGATTTCAGCTATTATACATGCTCGCTCTGCCAGGCGCAATTGGTATCCCCGGCGGGCGTTAGCAATTTTCATCTAACATTCGCCACCAAGACAAATGGAGCTTACGTTCAAGGCTGGCTGCAACACACCAACGGCCAGCCGTGGGCCAATACTGAAATCCTGTCATGGCCTGGTCCAATGGGTTCGGATACCGGTTATTGTGCGTCGCAGATGGCCACAGAGTCAAACGGCTGGTTTAACCTAGGACCGCTCAAAGCGTTCGAACTCGACCAATACAATCCCGCCATCCGGCACAATTCTGTCGAGTATAAATTTTATATACGGGGTGGACCGTTGATTCTCGATAAGACGCTTACTCCCGGGAACATCTATGGTGTCGGCGTCCTTAAAACCACCAATTAGCTCTTGTTCCACAACATCTGCGCCACGCTCCTGCACGAGCGTGGCGCGGGCGGGCGGTTCATTTGGCGTTAAAGGCGCAGTTCGCAAATCGGGCGTCGTTGAGACAAACAATCAGACTATAGAAGCCAGCTTGATCAGTTTTTAAAATGACTAATCGGTGACATCCTCCAATTCCCGTGCCGACTAGCAGGTTTCCTGAGGTCTGCGCGGAACAACAAAACGAATGAAAAAGCTTTTGATCCTTTGTGCCGTTGTCCTGGTGGTTTGCGCACTATTGCCCGTGGCTAAGCCCCCGAGTGAGCAGGCACAAAGCGAGGTGGTTGTGCCATCGCGAACGCCGTGGTTTCTCAGAAGAGGTCACGCAAAACAAGAACTAACTCCAATCCCGGAGGCTGCTTCACCGCCGGTTGGAGAAATTGAAGCGTTTAAGTTGACATTCGACAAATACGAAGGAACGGGCGAAAAGGAGGCGGCGTGCCGAGAGAATCTTTCGAGGCGGCTGAAAGAAGACCCTGCTTTTATGGCCGAAGCCCTCGAATATATGAGGGCGGAAACGAACGCGTGTTTTATGGTATGTCTGGGTAATCTGATAGCGCAAGATAGCGCCGAAGCGAGAGATAAAGTGAGTCAAGTGGCAATCGGCCTGATTGAAGGGAATGAATCCACGGAACGCCGGCAAACAGCAATGAGCTTGCTTTCATATTTGCCATGTGACCCAAAGCTTGTCCAAACAGCGGGACGCGCTGCGCAAGGTGATGCCGATTTGCAGCTTCGAACCACCGCGATTGATACCTTGGGGGCGTGGCTACGCCAGAGCTATGGCCGGCCGGTGGGTGGAATGGTAGAAGCGGCTGAACAGGAAAATAAAAATATAGCTGGGTGGGAACTGATTCAGGCCATCAATGCCTCCGATGACGCCCAGATCAACGAACATGGTTTGCGAGTGTTGGCGTCGCAAGGCGCCCTTTTGACAGCCGATGTTTTCAACGCCATGCCTGGCTTGTTCCAACGGGACTTTGATTCGGCTAATCGCCTTCTGGCTGCTTCCGTGCTTGGCTTGGCATCCGACGACGCCAAGGATTTCGCACTGAAACAATTGGAGCAGTTTTATTTACAGGAAAAGGACAGCGAAGCAAAACAGGCTATTGCGAACCAGATGATTCACCTCGCAAAGCGTTCAGAGATCGAAGGACCTAACTAGATTCCAAAGACGATTCTGACGGTCTCCAATAATGTGGACTGCCTCTAAAAAATCGCATCAAAACAAGGATTACGCAGCAGCCTATATTGGATTTGCCAACGCGCCATCACTCACCGTCGAGCGCTTCGCCTCAATATACTAAGTGACGCAAGGCACGGCATGGTTGCTGTTGCCCGCTTTGTCCTCGACCAAACTTAAAGCCAAGCAAATCAATTGCGTTATCGTCCGTACCCTTCCCGATAAGTCGACGGAGGCAGTCCCATGTGTTTTTTGAATAATCGGGAGAAGTAAAAGGGATCGCTATACCCTACAGACTCGGCGATGTCATCCAGCTTGCGGTCCGTTGTGGCGAGCGCGCGACAAGCCTCCTGTAGCCGCAAGTGAATCACAAATCCAACGGGGCTGAAGCCGGTATATTCTGAAAAGGCATGAGACAACCATGATTCGGAAACATGGTAAGACCCGGCAACCTTACTCAGCGTGATGTCATTCCGAAAGTTTTCTTGAAAAAATGCCGTGATGTCCTTGAGTTTCCGAGTAAATTCGGCCGCTTTGCCGTCTTCGGCATTTCTGAAAGTTCGCCCCACCGGCTCAAGGCACGTTTCGTCATACAGACGCGCCAGAACCAGCTCTGCCAAGGCAGCAGTTTCCAACAGGACAGCGCGTCCGCACCCATGTTTGCGCACTTCGTTTATGCGATGCAAACTGTTCTCGATTTTGTCTGGCTTGGAAACATGGCCCTTGAACGGAACGTCCACAACCCCGAGCTCAGCAAGATATTTCACTGCACGAGGCCCAATCGCATGGAACCACAATTGGGTCCAAGGCTGCTTCTCGTCCGCCCCGTACGAATGAGGAGCATTTGAAGGCACCACAATAACGTCGCCCGGAACGACTTCAATTTTGGGTTTGCCCGGGTCGTGAATATCCAAGATCCAACCCCGCCCCTCCAAACACATTGTCACTACAGCTTCGTTCAGCGGGTTGGGGCGCCAGGCGGAATTATGCCAACATTTTGGGAAATAGCCCGAACGAGTGAGTAGAAAATCCGAAACCAAATGCTCTGGCGCAAAGCGTGCAACGAGCGCACCAGGTGTTCTCCAATAACACCAGTCTGCCCCATTGCGGGTACCATGATTGACGATGTTTTGCGTCATTCTTAATCAACCGCCAATGTATCAGAGGGTGGCGCAATGTCCAGCCTCTTAGAGTTGTCACGATTGTTGCGTGCAAGAATGTCCATGTGGGATGCCAGACAGTCCATTCACCTTTCGGGGCCTAGCAGCTACAAAGTAAACATGGCCCAGAAGTCCAACACAACTCGTTGTGATTGCACCTTTAACAAATAGATCCGCTTTTTTGGCTCGTCCATGGTTTGAAGCGAGCATTTTTTTGTTTGTCGCCTGTTGTTGTATTCCGGCATGGGCTGATATCGTCGGGCCTTACTCGCTGGATACAAATACGCTTCACCTCTGGCATGTGGATGAATCGGCGGTGCCGGGGGTGGATTCCGCTCCAAATGGCACCAACCTGCTGGTGTTGGCGGATGGCGCCACATTGAATAATGGGTCCTATGGGGGTTTCGGCAAATCTTACTCAACTGCATGAAATCTGAATCCGCGTCCTTTTACCGCTATTTTCCAGTCAGCGGACGTGACAAGAAATGGGGATTGTTCGCCAACACCGTAGGCGAATCGCGGGTACCTCCGGGTGCTCCCTATCCCCCCAGTGGCCACCCGAAAGGCTACGCGTTTGACTGGCAGCACGGGCGAATTCTACACGGATTCGCCTTGGTCTATATTTCCGCCGGCCGGGGAAAATTTGAATGCCGCCCCAAGTCCTCTGCGGGCATCTCCGCGACTATCGAGCCGGGCTGCGCCTTTTTGCTCTTTCCAGGTGTCTGGCATCGTTACCTTGCCGACCCTGAATTCGGCTGGCACGAGCACTGGGTGGGGTTCGACGGTGAAATCGCCCGTCATTGGCTGAAGCACAAGTTTCTTCTCCCCAGGCAGCCCGTGCAGAGAATCAAAACCGAGGACTCCATGCACACCGGCTTCACTACTATGCTCCAAGCCGTGCGGAGCAGCCGTCCCGCGCTGCAGCAAATACTGGCCGGAGTCACCGCCGACCTGCTCGGTCTGTTTTACTCCTCGCAGCAAACGCAGCCTGCCGCCGAAGAGCAAAATCCTAAGGCCATCGAAATCGCCATCGCCCGCATCCTCAGTGAATTCGGGCACGAGTTGGATATGAAGTTGCTAGCGCGGGAACTAGGAGTTAGTTACAGGTGGTTCCGCAGCATGTTTGCCCGCTACACCGGGCTGAGCCCGAACCAGTATCTCCTCGAAACTCGCATTCTCCGGGCGCGCAGTCTGCTGGCCGACAGCGACCTGTCAATGAAGGAGATCGCCGCCCAGACCGGTTTTGAGGACCAGCATTATTTCTCGCGGCTCTTTCGGCAGAGACTGAACCTCACGCCGAGCGCCTGGCGCAGCCGCACTCGCAGCCGCCAATAATACCATTGTGCGGCGCCATCATACCGTGGCAAAAAGTCCACAGGATATGCCATTCTATCCCTTGCTCTCCTCCGGAAACTTCAGTGAAGCTGTCCGCCACGCTAACTGATGAAGATCACCGATATCAAACTCTACACAATCAAATCCGGTGACACCGGCGCGCGCGGAGCGGCACAGGGCGAATCGCAATATTGGGGCGGCGGCTGGCAAGCGCAGACGCTCATTTCAAACCCAATGTCCGTTCACCCGAAATATTCGCGCATCCGTTCGCTGTGGATGGGCGGCGGGCAGGATCCGTTCGTCATTGAGATTTTCACTGATGCAGGCGCGAGCGGATTTTGCGCGAACTACGGCGGTGGGGAATTTGCCTGTGCCGTCATCGAAAAACATTTCAAGCGCTTTCTGATCGGCCAAGACCCGTTCAACATCGAGTTGATATGGGACCAGATGAATCGTTCAACGCTGCCGTACGGACTCGGCGGCGTGACCAGCATGGCGATTGCCGGCGTTGACCTCGCGCTTTATGATCTGGTTGCCAAGGCGCAAAAACTTCCAGTCTATAAAATGATCGGCGGCCAGACGAAGGAATCCATTCCCTGCTACGTCACGATTCATCCTGATTACGTGGACGCCTGGCGCCATCGCGGGTTTCTCGGCGTGAAAATTGCCGCACCTTGGGGTGTCGAAAGCGGACGCGATGGAATTAAGAAAATGGAAAAACTCATCGCCAAGCTGCGCAACGATCTCGGCGATGACATGGAAATCATGATTGATTGCTATCTGTCATGGGACATTGAATTTGCCACCCGCGTTGCCGAGCGGGTTCGCGATTATGACGTTAAATGGTTTGAAGACCCGCTCCAAAACGGCTGGGCCACGGAGAGCAACCGCATTTTGCGTGACCGCATTTCGCCAATTCTGCTTGCGACCGGCAACCTCGAATATCATCCGAAGGCCTTTCACGACATCATTCACAACCACGCCACGGACATCATCCAGCCGGAAATGCAATGGTGCGGCGGCTACACGCCCACGCGCTGGATTGCCGCGATGGCAAAACCGTATGACATGCCGGTCATCCCGCACGGCTCGTCGGTTTACAATTACCATTTCGTCATGGCCAACACGAACTCGCCTTACGCGGAATATCTCTCCGTAGGCAAAGGAACGGACATCCAGCCGATATTCAGTGTGCTGGACGGCGAGCCTCTGCCAGTAAACGGGAAGGTTTCGTTGGATCCGAATAAACCCGGATTTGGTGTTGAGCTTAAACGCGAGTTACTAACGCCTTTCAAAAGTTGAGTTATGAAAAAAGTCCGTGTCGGAATCATTGGAGCAGGCTGGTGGGCAACTTCCGCCCACATTCCCGCAGTCAAATCGCATCCGGACGCCGAACTCGTCGCCGTGCAAAGCCGCGAAAAGGCAAAAGCCGAAAAAATCGCGCGCCACTTTGGTGCGAAACGCGCCTGCACGGGCGTTGACGAAATTATTGGGATCAAAGACCTCGACGGCGTCATTGTTTCCTCGACGCCGAACGTTCATTTCACACAGGCCAAAGCCGCGCTGAAACGCGGCCTGCACGTGCTCATCGAAAAGCCGATGACCTTCACGGCGGATGAAGCCCGCGAACTGGTGGAGTTGGCGGTGCAAAAAAAATTGCAGTTGCTAGTGAGTTGCCCCTGGCATTTCACCGCGCATGGCATTGAAGCGCGGCGGCTGATTCAGTCCGGCGCGCTGGGCGAAATCAAAATGATTTCCGTGCTCATGACCAACCCCGTTGAAAAGCTGCTGCGTGGCATCAATACCACACCCACACACGGCTTGAACAATGTTTATGTTGAGCCGTGCAAAGGTTCCTACAATGACCCTGCGATCGCCGGCGGCGGACAAATTTTCTGCCAAGTTTCGCACGCCGCTGCGTATCTAACCTTCCTGACCGGCCTTCGCCCGGCGGAAGTTTATGCGCGTTTCGACCGCGATGGTTCCCCGAACGACATTTACAACGCGCTCACCATAACGCTCGAAAACGGCGCGCTGGCCAGCATCGCCAGCACCGGCGCCACGCCGCTATGCGAGCGCAACTACGAAGTTCGCGTTTTCGGCAGCAAGGCCATTCTTCAGCTTGAACTCTGGCGCGGCAGGATGGCGCTGATTGATTTTGCCGACAAACGCACCGAGTTCAAGCCGCTGGCGGAAAATGAGATTTATCCCAGCCAGGCGCCGGCGTTGAATTTCGTGGATGCGATTCTGGGAAAAATCCCGAACGGCTCACCCGGCGAACTGGGTCTTGCCTCGATGGAAATCATTGAAGCCGCCTGCGAATCCGCGCAGACCAACCGCTGCGAGAAGATCCGTCCCCTGCAATTGAAGCCCCAGAAAGAAAAGGTGGACCGCCCCGCTCAAAGCCAAAACTTATCTTCCTCGGCTTCCGCATGAGCCAAGGGATCCACTTGACCGGTATTGCGTGGGACCACAGCCGGGCGCTGCCACCCTTGGTCGCCACAGCACAACGCTACGAGGAAATCCATAGCGGAATACGGATCCACTGGGAGAAGCGTACCCTCGACGAGTTTGGCCATGCACCGATCGACAAGCTGACCGAACGGTTTGACCTGATCGTCATCGACCACCCGTGGGCGGGCTTTTGTTTCGAAAATGATCTTGTGCTCGATCTTGCGAAATGCGCGCGCGCCGCCGAGGCGCTTGAACTCCGGCATCATTCCGTCGGGCGAACCTTTGAAAGTTACGTTTACCAGGATAAACTGCTGGCCTTGCCCATTGACGCAGCCGCACCTGCCCCGAGCTGGCGTCCGGACCTGCTCGCCCGCGCCGAGGTCGAACCGCCACAAACTTGGGCCGAGGGACTTGCCCTGTCCCGTCGCGGTATCGCGGTGATTCCCGCTTTCAATGCAGATCTATTTCTGCATTTCCTCATGCTGGTGCATGCCCTGAGCGCTGTGCCGTGCGTCGGTCCGGAGGAGATCGCGCCGCGCGAATGCCTGCGCCAAGCCGTTGAGATGCTTCGCGAGCTCACCGAGCCGATGTCACGCGACATTTTCGACCTTAACCCGATTCTTTTAGCAGAGCGCATGTCCACTACCGACGACTTTGCGTGGAGTGCCTTTGCTTACACCTATAATAATTACGCGCGCGCGGGGTTTGCCGCACAACGCTTGCGTTACGGGAATTTGCTTTCCCTCACACGGAATGGACCGCGTCTGCGGAGTGTGCTCGGAGGAACCGGTATTGCCATTTCCACGCGCTGCCGGAACGTCGCCGCCGCACTTGACTACGCGCTCTTCATCGCGAACGCGAATACGCAAAAAGCCATTTACGTACAAGCAGGAGGCCAGCCGTCGCATCTCGCCGCGTGGGACTGCAAATTGGCCGATGATCTATGTGGAGGGTTTTTCAGCGACACACGCCTTACGCATTGCGAGGCGATCATTCGTCCGCGTTACAGCGGTTACGTTGCGTTGCAGACAAACGGCGGCAATGCTCTACAGGACCATTTGCGGCACGGCCGCAGTCTCACGGTCACCCTAGAGAGGATCGAGGCGCTCTACCGTGAGTCAGGCACTCGCTACGAACGTAACTGAAGCGATGATCCTCTTCGCCACCAACTCACCTCTCCTTCCGACTACATCGGCAGGCATATCGCCCGCCACCACCTGGCACCACCCAACCTCAGCACACCAATAACTTGAAATTGAAATTGAGTTGCGCAGATTTCTCTTTCCCATTGCTGGGCCACGATCGGGCTCTCTCTGTGATCGCCCTGCTCGGCCTGCGTGGCGTGGATATCGGGTTGTTCGAGGGCCACGACCATCTCAAGCCGAGCCGGGAACTCGCCCGTCCCGCACGCAATGGAGGCCTGCTCAAGCGCCAGCTCGACGCGCACGGACTACGAGCCGCCGATCTGTTCTTGCAACTCAACGCGAGTTTCGCAGATTGTGCGCTCAACCATCCTGATCCCAATCGCCGCGCGTTCGCCCGGGAGAGCTTTGAGCGGACGCTTGATTACGCCGTCGCAGCCGAGTCCGATCATCTGACCCTCCTACCAGGAACGACGTTCGAGGGTGAACTGCGGAGCGCCTCGTTGTCCAGGAGCGCCGAGGAACTGGCTTGGCGCGTTGAACTAGCAAAGAGCGCAAAGGTTCGTGTCGCCGTTGAACCGCACGTCGGGTCCTTAATCGACACGCCGCGGCGCGCACTCGCGCTAGCCGGACAGGTTGCCGGACTTGGATTCACACTGGATTATGCCCATTTTAAGCGCGCCGGCTTTGAGGATTCAGCCATCGAACCGCTCACCGCCCGGGCTACCCATGTTCACGCCCGGAGCGCCCGCCCCGGCCGACTGCAAAGTTCCCTGAACTGGAACGCGATCGGTTTCAAGCAGATGCTCGCCGCGCTTCACCGGCAAGGATTCGGCGGCTGGATAGCACTCGAGTATGTTTGGATCGAGTGGGAGCATTGCAACGAAGTGGATGTCCTTTCTGAGTCGATAAAGTTGCGGGATCACCTGCTGGCGGAAGCTGCGAAGATTTAAGGAGGAATTGCCTGATGACACCAAAGAAGAACTGGAACCAACAGCAAGCGATTGTCACCGGCGGTGCTTCCGGTATCGGCTTAGCCATCGCGCAAAAATTGGATCAACTCGGGGTGAAGGTGGTCCTATGTGACCTTCATCAAAACGTGCTGGAGCAGTCCGCTCGCGGATTTGCGGATCGGGCTGAGATTCTGCGCCTGGACGTCACGGACGCAAAAGGTGTGGAAGCGGCGATCCAAGATTTGACTGCTCGGTTTGGACCATTTGACATCCTGGTGAACAGCGCGGGCATCACAGGCAGTACGAACGTGAAAAGCCACGAAGTAGATCCGGCGGATGTTGAGCGGGTCTTCCGCGTGAATTTTTTTGGTTCTTTCCACACCGCCCGCACAGTGCTGCCCGGAATGATCAAACAAGGCTATGGGCGCATCCTCCACATTGCCTCTATTGCTGGCAAGGAAGGGAATGCGGGAATGATGGCCTACTCCGCCTCAAAGGCAGCTGTTATCGGTATGACCAAAACCCAGGGCAAAGAGCTTGCCGAAACGGGCGTGACAGTGAACGCCCTCGCTCCCGCCGTCATCCGCACCCGGATGGTAGAGAGGATGCCGCCCGAGCAGGTGAGCTACATGACAGAAAAAATTCCCATGAAACGGTGCGGCACTTTAGAGGAGATCGTCGATTTGGCGGCGTTCATTGTGTCGCCAGAGTGTGGTTTTACCACGGGCTTCACCTTCGATTTGTCTGGTGGCCGGGCCACTTATTGACCCTCAATTGTGAAAATCATCCGGTATCAAACTCCCTCCGGTACGATCCATCATGGTGCGCTGCAATCCGGAGGTGAAATCCTTGGCCTCCAAGGTAACCTCTTCAATAACCCGGTCTTGACTGACCGGCGGGACGAGGTGGTTCGTATGTTGGCTCCGGTCGCACCGGTGGACGTATTCTGCATCGGACTGAATTACCGCCAGCATGCGGAGGAAACCGGGATGAAAATTCCCGAGCACCCGATTTTGTTCATGAAGAGCACGGCGTCGGTGCAGGATCCGGGTGAACCCATCCGCATTCCACGTTTTCTCGCCAGCGACCAGGTGGATTACGAATGCGAACTCGCTGTGGTGATCGGCCGGACTTGCAAGAACGTCAGCCGCGAAAACGCCTTGGATCATGTGCTAGGCTACACCTGCGCCAATGATGTCAGCGCCCGGGACTGGCAGATCCGGCTGGGCGGCAGCCAATGGTGCCGCGGCAAAACCTTCGATACTTTCTGCCCACTTGGACCATGGCTCGTCACCCGCGATGAAATCCCGAATCCCAATGCCCTGGCGATCCGGACGTTTCTCAATGGCGTGCCGGTGCAAGATTCAAACACTAATGACATGATTTTTGACGTTCCCGCGCTCATCTCGTTTCTCAGCGGCAGCACTACTTTGCGGCCCGGAACGGTCATCCTGACGGGCACGCCGCAGGGGGTGGGCATGGCTCAAAAACCATCGCGATGGCTTCAGCCGGGGGATGCGGTGGAAATTGACATTGAAAAAATTGGCACCCTGAGGAACCCCGTCGTGGCAGAAACATGAAAACTCAAACGGACTATCGTGAGTTTTGAAAAAACATACCTTAATGGAGTCCGACCTACTGCTCCCTGTCCGGTTGCAATTGGAAAAAATGAATGGTCAAATTATCCACAAGAAATGGCATTTCATCCATTGAGCGTTGCGACACAGAGTCTTAGTCTTTCACAGTTATAACCACTATGAACTCATCGCTCCAAAAGTGTTATATTCTTGAGCCACGTTCTCAGAACGTGGCAGTGGTTTGATCATCCGAATACCTAATGCCCAGACCATGATCACAGTCAATCAAATCAGGATGCCCGAAGGCAAAGCCTATTTCTCCGAGTACGGAATGGTCACGTCCGATTGTAACCGGGCGCATCCCTGATACCTTTGCCACTTTACAAAGTATTCAAACCGGCGAATGAACCATGAAAATGAGAATTAAGAGGAAAAACAACGGGGCAGAAAAGGCAAATGATTCATCCTTGCCGCAACGAACTCCTCAGAGTGAACTGATTCGCGCTTTCACCTTGATCGAATTGCTGGTCGTGATCGCGATTATTGCCATTTTGGCGGGACTGCTATTGCCGACGCTGGCCAAAGCTAAGGCAAAGGGAGTGCAGACCTTATGTTTAAGCAACCTCAAACAATTGAACCTGGCCATGGTCCTCTACGCCTCTGACAATGGAGACAAGACCCCTGGACCTGATAGTGTTCCTGGTCAGGACATATGGTGGTGGTACAAAGAATTGGACAAAATTTATGTAGGCATAAAAGGACCCTCTTCGAGCAACGATTTTGTGTTTCACTGCCCCAAAGACCGTGGCTGGGCGCCAAATCCTGATTATTTAACCCCTCATTATATGAACCCGTTGCTTGACTACGGTAGTTACGTTTTCAACGGGTGTGACAACGGAGACTACCCGGACAACAATCTGCTGGATATCAAGCTGTCAAGCGTGATGCATCCATCGCGCACAATTTTAATGGCTGAATGGCCGGTTCATTGGGGTTATTCATGGCACAAGAGCCTAACAGGAAATGAGAATATTACCTATAACGATTCGGTCAACAACGTCAGTTTCGTGGATGGCCATGCCAGTTACATCAAGCTTTACTACAACCCAGCTGTGGGTCCATACCCATTCGACTATCCGACTCAGAGCATCCCGGGAAAATACGATTATCAGTGGGCTCCTGACTGACAGCGATTAAAATGAAGATCCTTCCCGCCGTAGCGAAGTTGTCGTGTTTGCTTGCGCTTCTACCAATCGCAGTCGTTTCGTGCAAACCTAAGGAAATCCAGGCGCTGCTGCGACCAGCCGACGCGCTTGGCGTTGTATTGGCGCGAGAGACTGCAAAAACTGTAGGAACTCGAAAGCAGGTTGTTGTCATTACAGCCGATGCGAGGTGGGGCCCTGTTTCCACGGCAGAGGAGACTTTTAATGCCACGCTGAAAAAGCAAGGTATTTCGATCGTAGCGACTCATGCTTCAAATTTGGGGGATCCTATGAAGTTGGGGGGAGTGGGTTTGAAACCCGCAGATTTTTTTGATGCCGTCGAGAAATTTCCAGACGTCGGCGCAATTGTCTCGTTCGCCGGGGTGCCTCTATTAAGGTCGGCTGACGTGGCACGACTTCCGTCCCATTATCCGCCGGTTCTAGCAGTCGCCACTGCCACCTTGGGAATTAAGCCAGGCGTGCCAAATAATCGAGCCATGGTGGCCCGTATGGTTGAAGCCAATTGGATTCAGCTCGCAATAATAGATGGCTCGGAGCAAATTCCTGAGCAGGCGGGCAAAGTGGACCCCACCCAAGAGTTGTTTGCCCAACATTTCCAAATCCTCCGTTCTCCTAAATCCAACTCACCCTGAGATGCCGTTCAAAGGAAAAAAATGCACTGTCGTGAGGGCTTTTAAATTGGGGTGCCGTAACGGCTTGAGAATTACGGCTGTGTGGGCATCACTGTGGACGGCAACTTTACAGGGAGCGGAAAAGCTAACCGTGGTGGAGATCAAGGTGCGCCCGGTGGACGCGAAAGCGGCGGCGATGGTGAGTTATACGCGCGATGTCAAACCGTTGCTGGAAAGTTATTGCTCGGAGTGCCATTCCAGCGACGAGATGAAGGGCGGTCTGGATGCCTCGACGGTGGCGAGCTTGATCAAGGGCGGCAAGAAAGCGCGTCCGGCGATCATTCCCGGCAAGCCGGATGCGAGTCCGTTGGTGGAATATTTGCGCGGCCAGCGCGAACCGCAAATGCCCAAGGGCAAATTGAAATTGAGCGAGGATGAATTGCATTTGATCAGATCATGGATTGCCGCGGGTGCGCTTGATGACACCGGAAAAATGGCGGTGGCAAAGGCCAACGCGGCCCCCGCGGTCCACCTAGGATTCAACACGAACGATCCCGCAACCGAGGCGGCGTTGAAGATTCTGGTGTTCAGCGTGGACAACGGGGAACGGTTCATTGCGGAACGCACGTTTCGCACGGCCTACCTGCCCAAACCGCCGCCCCCGCCAAAAACAAAAGAGCCGGCGTTTAACTTCGTTGACCAATTCATTGTGACGAAATGGGAACAGGCGGGGCTGAAGGAAGCCACCCATGCGCCGCTGGTTTGCAGCGACACGGCTTTTTTGCGGCGAATTTATCTGGATGTTACCGGTGTCATTCCGACTTTGGCGGAGGCGCAGAAATTTTTGGCGGACAAAGCCCCGAACAAACGCATTCGGCTGGTGGATGAATTACTCTCGCGCAAGGAGGATTACGCGGCCAACTGGGTGCCGTTCTGGGAGGATGCGCTGGGGAGCGTGAATGCGAATTTGCAGGGGGGAATCCCGACGCATGGAAGTTATCGCAAATGGATTTATCAGAGTTTTCTGGAAAACAAGCCTTACGACGTGATGGTGGCGGAATTGATTGATCCGTTGATGCCGGATTATCAGAAGCCGATCGTCAGCGAGCCCAACGGTGCGCGGGAGGTCACGGGCTATATTCAGAATGCGACCCACACCCAGACCATTCAGAGCGCGGCGAACGTGGCGCAAACTTTTTTGGGAACGGGCATGAAGTGCGCGAGTTGTCATAATCATTTTCTGAACACGGAATGGCCGCAGGCGAGGTTTTTGGCGTTCGGGGGGATGTTTGCCACGAATGATTTGGAGTCCATTCGCTGCGAACAGCATAGTGGAAAATTTATTGCGGCGAAATTTCCGTTTGAATTGCCGGACATGCCGGACGATGTGCCGAAGGATTACGAGCAACGGCTGCATCGGGTGACGCAATTGCTGGTGGACCCGACGAATCCGCGTTTCGCGAAGACCATCGTGAACCGGTTGTGGAAGCGTTATCTCGGGATTGGTTTGTTTGCGCCGGAAGATGATTTCCGGCTGGATCGGCCGGCGAGCAATCCGGAGCTGCTGGATTGGCTGGCGGACGATTTCATCCGCAATGGTTATGACCTGAAGCATACCGTCCGCCTGATTTTGACGAGCCGCACGTATCAATTGAAATATGACCCGGCGCTGGAGGACCATTTTGATGTGGCGAAACCGACGGTGGCGCGCTACTACCGGTCGCCTTCGTTGCGGAAATTGACGGCGGAGGAATTGATAGACAGCATTCGACTGGCGACCGAACAAAAGCTTGATCCGATGAAGCGGCTGTATCTGGATAATGCCTCGACGTCGTTGACGCGGGCGTTGGGCAAACCGGCGTCGCGCAATGAAATCAGCACGTCGCGATCGGAGGACGTGGCAGTGATGCAGTCGCTGGAGTTGCTGAACGGCGAGGATTTTTACCATTTAGTTTATAATGGCGCGGTGCTGGACGAGGCGTCGCAATCCAAGGATGCAGCGAAGGCGACGGAGGAGTTGTATTGGGCGGCGCTAAACCGTCCGGCATCCGTGAAGGAACGCCGCGCGACGGAACCGTTGCTGACGGCAGGCGGCAAGGAACCGGTGGGGGATGTGTTGTGGGCGTTGTTCACGAGTCCAGAATTCCAATTTATTCACTGAAAGAAGAATTATGAATCGGCGAGAATTTATCCAACGAAGCGCGGGCGTGGCGGCGGGGATGAGCCTGACGGGACTTTTGCGCGGAGCGGAATCGGCAGCGGAAAAACCGAAGCTGGTGCCGCGCGCGGATTCGGTGATTCACATCTGGCTGCCGGGAGGGGTCGCGCAAACGGATACGTGGGATCCCAAGAAATTCACTCCCTACCGCGCGGGCATGAAGGGCAACGAACTTTTGGGAACGTGCGAATCCATTCCGACTTCGGCGGATGGAATTCGTTTGGGAAAGGGCATGGAGAATATCGCGTCGGTGATGAACAAGGGCGCCATTATCAGGAGTTTGGGCAGCGATACCAAGTTTGGGGCGGTTCATCTCAAGGCGCAATACTACGCCATGACGGGATATTTGTTTCCGTCCGGAGTAAAGACGCCGAGCATCGGAGCGGTGATTGGGCGGACCATGGGGCGGAGAGACCCGAATGTGCCGGCGTATATTTATATCGGGCGGGATATTGATTCAAGCGACGAGGAGAAGTTGTTCATCAGCGAGTATATCGGACCCGGTTTTTACGGAATCAATCACGCGCCGTTCATGATTCCCGATCCGGCCAAAGGGCTGGCGACTTTGCACGCGGTGGCGGGGATGAAGATGGACCGGCTGGACCGGCGCCAGGAATACTTGCGAACCATCACCGGGCTCGAGGAAAAGGAATTGCAAACGGCCAGCAAAGTGAGCGATTACGTGAAGGTGATGGAGGCGGCGCGCGCCATGATGGATTCGCCGGTGAGACGGGCGTTTGATTACGCAACCGAAGAGAAGCCGGAGGTGTTGAAAAATTACGAACCGGAGATCACGGCGGACAATTTGCTGGACAAGAATTATTTCAACGGGCAACGGTTTGGGCACGGGTTGTTGCTGGCGCGGCGGATGGTGGAAAAGGGCGCGCGCTACATCCAGGTGGAATATCAGTACGGACCATTCAAGGGTTTCGACATGCACGAAAATGGGCGTCAGCGCATGGAGGAGATGAAGAAGCAGATTGACCGGCCCATCGCGCAGTTGATCAAGGATTTGGACGAGCGGGGATTGTTGGACCGCACGCTGGTTATAATCAGCACGGAGTTTGGGAGAACGATTGCGTCAGCGCCGGCGGCAGGGAAGGAACCGGACGGTTTTGCGGAGCGCAACACGGGTGAAAACCTGACCATCGAGAATGAAAAGATGTATGGGTTCCACGGACATTTCAGCAGTTGCAATTGCATGGCCTTTTTTGGCGGAGGCATGAAGCAGGGTTTTGTGTATGGCAAAACCGCCGCGGAGCATCCGCTGGTGGCGGTGGAAAATCCGGTGCCGCTTATTGACGTGCTGGCGACGATTTACAAAACTTTGGGCATCCCGGCGGACACGAATTATGTGACCGAAGGACGTCCATTTTACGTCACCAACAACGCCAAAGGCAAGGCCATCGAGGCAATGTTGAGTTGAGCTTGAGACGGAACGTGCTAAATGGCGTATTAACACAGGCATCCACCAACCCTTGAACTTGTGTGTGGCCTCCAAAATTTCTTCGCCCTTGATCAGCGTTTGATGCGTCGCGTCGCGCTTGGATGTATCCGTGAGACTCCGAAATGAACGGTCACTTTATCCACCAGAAACGGCATTTCGTCCATTGAGCGTCGCGGTGAAGGTAACTAGGCTTTCCCCTGTTACCACCAAATGCGCTCTTTGCTCTTAATTGAGCCACCGATTCTATCGTCGGATAAAATCGGGACGAATGACGATCAGAAACAAAAACGACCAAAATGAAAACAAAACTGTTAGTTATCGGCGCAATGCTGCTGTCGGCCCTCCAGCCGGCGGCGGTTTTTGCGGAAAGCTATGGCACATACTTTAGCTTTGCGCGCATGAAGAACAACAACGGAATTTATTAC
>Ga0207116_10214_pt1 | contig 16427 bp, 15 predicted proteins | sample Alteio_BWMinHeat_44_FD_153550 | JGI IMG/M metagenome (GOLD analysis project Ga0207116, IMG submission 153550) | Enriched cells from forest soil in Barre Woods Harvard Forest LTER site, Petersham, Massachusetts, United States -... | ecosystem: Environmental > Terrestrial > Soil > Temperate forest >... | reverse complement strand
CTGTGGGTAGCCGGCATGGGCGATGACTACCTGCCTGAGCTTAATGTTGGCATGGGTCGCCAGATGCGCGTCGAAGCACAATTAATAAAACAGCCCATCGAACTTCCCGATGAGAATCTTGGCGAGGGGGAAGTGGAATCATCCCTCAATGAAAGTTATATGCAGCAACTCTCTGCAGCGCCAACGGCACGACCCGCTGCACCACCAGCAGGCACTGTCGATACCACGGTAACGCAAACCACAGCTCCTGCGGGACCACCCGTCATGCCGCCACTGCAAGAGGTACTCACCAAAGGCACGCAACCTACTGATCCCGCAGCACTTAAAGGAACTGGCCAACTCACGCAAGAAGAGCTCGACGCGCAAGAAGCAGCAGCAGTTCCCGCTGAAATTACTGACACACCAGCAGAAGCCATTGCACCGATCAGCGCCGCTGAAGCAAATGCAGCACTTGAACATGCTGACCTTGGAACGGATGACGGCCAAAGTTTAGTGACGGGTGAGGAACAGGTCGATGCTGAACTCGTCGATGAGGCACTCCCCGAAGAAGAACCAATCGATATTGAGGAACCGGAGCCTGACCCAGCCATTGCCGCTGCAAATCTTGCACTCTTCGGCGGCTGTATGCGTGACCCAAATATGCCGGCTGAAACATCATTCGATCTCAATGCAACGCTCGGAGCAGAAGGCATTGAGCTTAACATCTCCGCATCAGAGCTGGAGGTCAAAAAAGTCGGCGTCATCAACAGCGCACAACTGTCACTCAACATACGGCGAAGCTACACCGAGCGGGAAGATCTAGATCTCCGCGAAAATTTAAAGCAGAAGACCCTACGGCGCGCAGAAGGGTCATTAATGATCAGCGGAAATTGCATTCCCTTGAAGCATATCGGCGTCATTGAGAATGTCGAAATTACCCTCTCGCTCAGCCACAGACAACAGGAACAGCAGACCGTTGAGGGGGAAATGTTCGAGATTGCGCGGGGCAAAATCACCATGAACGGCAATTTGCGCATTCAGGCCAATCCGATCGGCGTACTTGAGGTTAGGGTCGAATCTATCCTGTCACGCCACGGCATTCAATTTACAGGTCGCCTCGGAACCCGTACCACAAAGCTTAATAGCTATGGTGAGCATGAGGACACAGAGGGGGAACTTCTCCACTACGCAGGACTCGCAATTAAAGATGTCAAAGTCGTCTACGGCTACCCAACGCTGACGGCAGCCGAAGAGATAGCATACTACAAAGCAGTTCAAGATCCTCACGAAAAGCGCGTAATGAACGCACAAGATGCACGACGTACCGCTCGTGAAGCGGCAGCTGACGCGCGTGAACAAGGGAAAAAAGCCAAAACCCTCAGCCCCGCAGAGAAAAAAGCGCTCACCGCTGAAGAGCTGAAAAAGCGACCTAAGGTATTGCAACTCGTGGGAACGTTGAACATCTATGGCATCAAATTTATCACCACCATTGCCTTGGTGCCCGACACAAGCAGTGTTGGCAAGACTGATCCGAAAACAGGAAAAGCCGCTCCTCTGAAACGAAATGCTATCTTCTCGGCACAGGGAGTCTTCAAAAATATCAAACCATTCTACTGGACCCATATTCCTGGCCTTAAAGATTTCAACCTCAGCTCCGTAACTGCCGGTATCACCATCGGCAGAACGAAGGACAAAAAGATACGCCCTTCGATTACGCTCGGCGGGAAGGCACTGCTCCTCGGCGCGCTCATCAATGGTAATGTAAAATTTGTCACGAGCAATAGTGGTAAACCGGGCGTCCTCGTTTACACACAGCCACAGGAGGCTGCTCAACCACTTTCCAAGATCTTGCCCTTCCTCTCAGGAACATTCTTCGACGGCATCAAATGCGGTAAGACCAGCTTCATCTGCTCTACGGTCAGCGATGTCGACAGAACCTTGTTTACCGAAGAAGAGCAAAGCACAATTCCCTACCAGATTAGTCGCGGAATAAACTTTGCAGCAGCAGTACCATTAACGGGAACGTTAGAGCCGGTCGGCAACTTCCTCGGAACCGGAACAGAGCGGGAATTCCGTATGGCTGGCTCCATCAACTTAACCATGCCATCGATGAGTGAATTCCGTATCGCACTCACCCGCTCAGATCTGCGCACACCATTAATCAAGCAAAAGGGATCCTACTATAACAGATCAGGGGAGGCACAGGGTGTACTCGATCAGAAGTTCTCAACACCGGAGTTAAGCCAATTTGCCAAAACGACGCAGACGATCCCACTCCTGTCACCAACACGTAGCCAGCAGCCGCCGCCGAAGCCGAAAAAATCGACGGATGCACCGGGCGCACCGCCGATGGTGGAATTTGACGGTATGGAAATCTACTTCCAGGGGAATCTCCTTGCACCGGAGCTGGGTATTGCTGCCAGCGTCATATTCCGTCCTAATGCAACGGATATTCTGAAATTCAAAGGCGCGCTACAACTATCACCAATTGTTATTACCGTTGTGACACAGATGTTGGGAACCTGGAACAATCCCTTGGGACTCCAAGGTTGGTCAATTGGCAATCTTGGCCTTGTTGCCGGTGTCATGCCGGCACCACCACCAATTCCCCTCAAAGCGGGCGGCGCTGGTCAAGTTAAGGTACGGGAAGATCTCTATGCCAACTTCAAAATGATCATGGATATGGCAAATGCCAACATGGCCCTTGAGGGAAGCTTCAGCGATGTACCGATCAACTTCTTCGATGTCATTCGTCTCACTCTGAAGGCACTTAAAGTCAAACTTCCCGATCCACTCAACTTCCCGATGCCGGTTGAACTCAAAGATGTGGCCATACGGTATGCACCGATTGCCATGAAGGTCGGCGACCAGACCATTGAAGAAGGATTCGAATTACGCGGCGACGTCTACCTCCTTGGCAAGAAGGGGCATCTCGATCTACGTGCCAGCTATGAAGGACTCAAGGCACTTGGAACACTTGAACGGGTCAACATTGACCACGTCCTGGAGATCACCAGCGCCGATGGGAAAAGTGATCCACTTATCGACATTGAACTCTCCTTCGAACGACAGAGCTTCTTGATCACTGGAAAGCTTAAACTCATCGATATTGTAGAAAGTTCCACATTTATCACCGTGGATGCACAAGGATTTAGATTCGACTTCATCGAGGCGATTGGCAAAGAGGTCTTTGAAGGGAAACCATTGCTCCTCGCACAATTTAGCGGGAAGACATCCGGATCATTTATGGATCCACAGTTTACGGTCATCATCGACTTCCAGCAGTATTTCTCACGCTATATCGTCAAATTGGTCAACGACAACTTTGGTGCAGCGCGTCAGGCTATCGTCAACGGTATCAATGATGCACAACGGCAGATCGATACGATACGTTCTGTCTCAGAAGATGCGAAGAAAAAAATAGAGGCCGCACAGGCGGACGTGGCGCGGGCAAAGCAGTCTCTTGAAGCGATACGGGCCGCACGCCGCAAATCGGATGCTGCCTTTGAAGATGCAAAGAAAGCAGTCAATGAGATCCGCGGTGAGATCACGAAACTTGATAGTTGGTACAACGGACTACCGGCAGCGTAAAAAGAAAGGAGCATGATACGCATGAACAATATATTATATGGACGCATACTGTTCCTGATGTTGACGCTCTCCACAACGCTGCAAGCCGATGTCTTCACCGATGGCTGGAACGCCGTAAAGACGATTGCCTACCAGACAGGTGACGCCTTTGTTGCCGCCGGTAAAGCAATCGGCGATCGTTTCAAAGATACGAAGCTGACCCGTTCAATCGACTACGGCGCACGTAAGGCTGCATTTGAAGTCTCTCTTGCCGCTGCGCAGGGTGTACTTACGGCAGCACAACAGGCCTCTTCACAAACCTTAGTCGCCGCTGAAAAGACGGCAGAGCTTGGCTTGCAGGCAGCCGAAGGATTCCTCCGCGATGTTGTTGGCAAGGCATCCCCCGAGATTTTGCAGGGAGCTGCAACGGCAGCGAAGGGAGTTCTTGAAGGCGCCAAGGCAAGCAGTGTGGCAACTTTGCAGGGCACCGAATGGGTCGTGAATCAAACCCTAGGTCAATTCGACCTCAACCGCATTCGCTATGAAGGTGATCTACGTGGTCTTGAGCATGGCATCTTGGGAAAAGTATTGTGTGAAGGCAAACTCCTCGGCAAAGATTTTAGCACCACCATCTCGCTCAATCCCCGTGAAATCGCACAAAGCGTTGAGCCTTTGGTCAACCAAGCCGTTGCTGAGCTAAAAAAACAAGTTATTGAACCGATGCAACGAGATCTGGGTCTGGTGAAAGCTTCATCAGGAAAGGTCAATTCCATCGATGCAATATTGGCGAAGATGGATCGCCCTGCTCAGATTGATGCTGGCATTAACGCAGCAAAAAGCGCCGAAGCTGCATTGCAAAGCATCGAAAAGCAACAGCAGCTGGCCCTTAACAATATGATTAAAGAGGGTAAAAAGCTCAATGAAGTGGCGATGATGAGTGGCAAAGAGTTACAAAAACTCATACAAACACAGGGCAAAACTTCTGGCTATTCCGGCGTGGCGGCACGCCAAGAGCTCGCACGCAGACTGCAACAAAAATAAGCCATGTTAATCTCGAGGAAGGAGAACTCATATATGAACAGACAACAACACACCATCGTTGCCATGCTCGTTGCACTCCTCATCCTACCAACCCTGCTAACATCCTGCCCGTGCAATTGCCAAAGTGGAAGAGCTAAGATTGACAGAACTATCAGTAAGAACAAAGAGGGCAGGGCACATGCCTGCAGCTGCGAGAACTGTACCTGCGGCGATACCTGTCATTGCACACACCAGACAAAATAAACTATTGTATCTCGAAGGGAGAACGATTCTATGAACAAACAACAACTTACTACCATGGTCATGCTCATTGCGCTCATGGTGGCACCAAGCTTAGTCGGATCAACTGCAAATCGTGATGGTTGTCAAACCATTGGTGATGCCTGTGTCTGCAAAAATACGGGTGTTAAGGGGATCTGCTTTCCCGGCTCCCAATCGATTACCGAAGACCAGCTTTACTGCAACTGCCAAGGACTTACCATGACACCGCAGGAAGTTATCAACACCATCTTACAAAAGACGGCAGGAAATCAGCTTGCCCAGTACGACCGCATGAGGAAGGATTGTCCTCGAATCTGGGAGCTGCTTACCCAGATGAATCAGCTCAGTTCGACTATCTCACGGGGAACAAAGATCGGTGGTCGGTCACTGCTTAAAGTGTCGCTCACGCGCACGCCTGAGGCACAGCAGGCATTCCAACAATACGAAAGTGCCAAAGCAGAGGTAACACGTCTGATTGCAACAGGAGAAGAGCCAATTCTTCAATATTTTTATCAGCTCAATGATGGCTGTAGTTACGTTAACCAAGAATGTCAGTGTGGCAACACCGGTCTTACCGGCGTTTGTTCTATCAACAAGCCGGATCCGAAGACAGGAAAAGTCTTTAAACCAAATACGCTCTATTGCCACTGTGACTAATCATGGCGCTGTAACTAAACCGGCAACATCAAGGCCGCACAGTTCAACGTTGGTGCGGCCATTCCAATGATTCTCGGTAATCGATGCAGCCAATGAAAAGCTCTCATTGCCCTGCCGCTTAAGCCGTTCATATAATTCAGGACGATTAAAGAAGATGGCTGGTTTGAGCACCCCTTCAGAAAAGATCATGCACTTGACATGCTTTTCTTTAAGAAGGACCGGCTCTTGCGCCAAAACTGCCTGGGCAAGATGAAATACCGGCTCACGATTTTCGGCACCAAATGGTTCAAGAAGCGCGATATCATGGGCAAGCTTTTTTGTGACATCAGCAAGTTGTAGCTCACCATCAAGGTGTAAGGTCTGGCGCAGTTCAGCAATGGCAACCCGTTCTGCAACATAGGCATGTAAACGCTCTCGCAGTTCAGGAAGGTTCTTGACATCGACCACAAGGCCGGCTGCCATGGGGTGGCCCCCAAAGCTGTGGAGAATATCCTTCACGCTGCTCAATGCTTCAAACATGTTAATTTCGGGAATGGAACGACAAGATCCTTTGGCACGCCCATCCTTCGTGATATGGAGCACAATCGCAGGACGTCCATACATACCCACAAGGCGTGAAGCCGCTAAGCCAATGACACCGGCAGGCCATCGCTCACCAGCAACGACAAGGACACCACTTTTAACCACATCGATACGTTCCGCCGTGAGCAGCGTCAATGCCTCCTGCACAATGGTCTGTTCAATCTCTTTGCGTTCACGATTGAGTGTGGCTAATTTTTCGCCAATTTCCATGGTACGTGCTTCGTTCTCACTCATAAGAAAGGTAACCGCAGCCCGTGCATCATCCAAACGGCCTAAGGCATTAATCTGGGGCGCGAAGTAAAAGCCAACATCGAGCGAAGAAATTCTGGCCTTCGCAAAATTAGCATTCTGCTTAAGGGAACGGAGCGCATGACTTTCCGCCTCACGATTAATCTGCTGCAAACCATGACGCACCCAAAAGCGATTTTCACCCTGCAAGGGAACAACGTCGGCAACGGTACCCAGGAGGAGCAGTTCATATACTTTAGTCGGCATCTCTAATCCCCGCCGCGCATAGAGCAGTGACATCAACTTAAAGGTTACGCCGACACCGGCGAAATATTTGAAGGGATAGCGACAATCCGCTTGATGGGGATCGACAATGGCATAGGCATCGGGAAGTTCGCCGTGTGGACGGTGATGGTCAGTAATAATCAGATCGAGGCCAAGCTTGCGTGCAACGCGTGCCGGTTCATGGGCCGTTATACCATTATCAACGGTAATAATAAGACGATAGTTATGCTCGGCAGCCCGTTCAACCGTCTGAACGGAGAGACCGTAGCCATCCCGTTGGCGATGGGGAAGAAAAAAGTTGATCTGCGCACCGAGCGGGCGTAAACAAGTCAGCAAGAGTGCCGACGAAGTAACACCATCAACATCATAATCACCCGCTATCAAGATCTTTTCTTGGTTTTTCAATGCCACTTCGATGCGCTCAACAACCTTTTCTGCATCCTTAAGCAGACGAGCATCGGCAATATCCTGCAGGGATCCCGCACCGAGAAATGATTCGATGGCTTCTTTGGAATGGTAGCCACGCGTCAACAGCGTCTGGGCTACCGGAATGGAAAGATTGTAGGATTGTGCAATGGCAAACATCTGTTCGTCATGACGTGGTGCACAACGCCAGGCATACTTTTCACCGGTAAGATATGTCTGCATAAAAAATTTCTAACGAAGGGCACGATATTGTTCATCGACATAAGACCAGTTCACAGTGTGCCACCAAGCAGCGATATAATCAACGCGACGATTTTGATATTTAAGATAGTAGGCATGCTCCCAGACATCGATGCCGAGCAGAGGCTCCATCCCCTCAGAAAGTGGCGTATCCTGATTCGCCGTCGATGTAACGGCAAGATCACCCTTGGTATTAAGAACCAACCAAGCCCAACCACTCCCAAATCTTGTTTTAGCAAGAAGATTCATCTGCTCTTGCAATGCGTTAAAATTGCCAAATTTTTGGCTGATTGCACGACCAATATCGCCCACCGGCTCACCACCACCCTGCGGGGTCATCCAGCACCAAAAGCGGGTATGGTTATCATGACCACCACCATTGTTGCGTACTGCTGTTCGTATCGCTTCGGGAACCTTTCCTAAATTGGCCAGGAGCTCATGGAGCGGAAGTCGTTGTAGCTCAGGATGTTGTGCCAACGCTGCATTTAAATTATCGATATAACCTTGGTGGTGCTTAGTATAGTGAAGCTCCATCGTCTTCGCGTCGATGTAGGGCTCAAGCGCATCAAAGGCATAGAGCAATTTGGGCAACTGATAGCTCATAGATACTCCCTATTCGTAGCGATACAACTCTTCACGAGGACGTGCCATCTGTAATTTATGGCGCGCATGTAATTCCCGATAGAAGGGGTACTTATGCCAATCGCCAATTTCATCTCGCAGCCCCGTCACCTCTTGTTGCATCATAGCACAGGATTGCCGCACAACACGACACTCTTTTTCGAGGGCGTGCACCGCACGAATGCCGTGGGAGCCGCCAATGGAGAAGTAGGTAACAACCATCAATTCTGCACACAATACGAGTGAGTATACGGTAATCTTAAGACGCATTTCCCTGCCCCAACCCATATCATGTTGCGTAACAACGCTCCTTTACACTGTAGCGCAAAAGGGATGCTCGGGAGAAGGTTTCAATTGTTCTTTTTTCTGTGGGTATTTTTTTTGCGGGGAATTTTGGCAACTGCTTGATTATGGCTTCTTGCTTTATCAATTGCAGCAACTTCAGCAAAATTGCGGCGTGATTCCTCAAGTTGGGCAACTATCTCCTTATGACAGCAACCAAGACAACAGCAACAGCCCATACAGGCTCCAAAGGCTGATGCCGCCATCGAACAGGAAGGATCCGCCACGCAGGCCGCTCCAATAACACTACCAACAACGCATTGGCCCGCTACCGCCCCCATGACTACAGCTGTTATGACCACAAGACTGCCACTTCGTTCCTGTTCACAAGCTCTGTCGTAATAATCCCTGCGTCTTCGAAGTAGTGTAACATCATCTTGTTTATCCATGGCACACAAAGGGCTACCGACCAGGCATAACAGTACAGCAGTCAACAAGGAGCCTACTTTCACTATTTCCTTTTTATTCATTCTTGTTCTGAGATCTTGCATCATAATAAGCCATTCGTCCAAAACAGGGCATTGCAAGCATAGAGCCAACTTCGAAGCCGCACCAGGAACCTACCGCCGCTCCACCCCAATACGACATGGCAACTTCTTCCTTAGATTGGGCAATCTTTCTTCCAAGAGAGCCAAGACCCAGAGATCCAGCTATCATTCCTGCTAGTGTCGTTGCACCAACAACGGCACTACCGGCAAACAAGCAGGTAAGCGCCTTGCATCTGTCACAACGCTGGCGACGCTGCTGCCGATCCGCTGAAACCTCTTCGTCGTCCATAGCACGCATCGAAAGCTGCGTAACGCCTAACGCCATGACCAGCATTATCAGAAGATGCTTTGTACTCATATTTTTTATTCTTCCTTAGACCGGTGAAAATTACCTTCATGCCGTTGGGCCCAACCCATTACAAGATGGGCTGCCACAACGCCGCAACAGGCACCGGCATAGGCGCAACAGCGATCATCAGCTTCGGGGCATACCATGCTACTCAGTGAAGAGCCAGCCAAACCGCCAGCTCGGGCTCCTGCGATGACAACAGTCGCGTGCCATCCACCATGTGCAACTGTATTCAGCGATTTTATGGCGTTCAAGCGGCTTCGGATGGCCTGAGACTCCATGGAGAACAATGCGGCTTGATGCAGACCCGCCAGCAACAGTACCCTTAGCACTACTTGTTTCATCGCTGCCTCCTCGTTTTTTTGCCATTCCCACGCTCTCTTTCCCACTCTTTAAGTCTACAAATATTGGCAATTTCGTCAAATTTCACAACTTTGCTCTTCAAATGAGGATCACCCCATGTTACAATGTTTTCAAGCAGTAAATTTTACGAAAAAACCACCGAAAATGCTTCGCGAGGGGCGTCGGTAGAATTATTTCAATCTTCACAACTAAGATAGAGGAATTGTATTTATGAAGTTATACGCTGCCTTAGCCCTGCTCACCGCAACATCAGTCTATTCTGCTGATAAACATGGCCGAGTTGCGCATATACGATCTCGCACCAACAGCGTTGTCGATATTAGCTCTCGAGAAGGGAAAAGCTCTAGTCCATACCGGCCATTGAAGCGGGAAGCGAGTATCATCGATAGTAGAAGTTTTGAAGCCGCTGAATTTTCATTTTTAGCTTGGCTGAGCAGCCCACGATCGCTCCAAGAAATTGGAGAGTATCGCAAAGATATGTTTACCTACACAAAACAATGGTTTAATACGGATGAGATGCTTAAAAGTCTCCAGGAGCAGGGCAAGTTGTGGATGGATCCAGAAAGGCTCACCTTTCAAGCCAAATAACAGCAGCACATCTTCATAAACAAACAATTCACACATAAGAGATCACTGTGAAATTATTAATCGCATTCACACTTCTACTCCCAACCGCCACCATGGCAGTGACCATGACAAATCATCCCAATCGACGAAACAATCATTTGCAAATTCAACGGATTATTGCCGTAAATCCCGCTCGCTACCCAGAGATAGCGCTGCTACACCAGCAGCTAGATATCAATTCTTTTCTGTCGCAATTTCACGAACCACGCTCAAATGCAGAAATCCTTGATCATCTCACAACTGCGGGAGCTGACTACAAAATCAGCCCCAACAAGCTCATGTCAGAGCTGGTAGCTCTTGGGGTAATCAGACACCTACCGCGGACGAGCAATATACCTATCACTCTACGGCAACCGACTTTATCACATTAAAAAGCATAGATTTTCACAAACATTCGTCATAGACTTGTTCACAAATTTTGGGATATTTTCCTTCGATAGTCCATGAACAGGGTAACACTATGATGAAATCATTGCTTGCGCTCACGCTGATAATTCCAGCCACTCTTTTCTGTGCAGACCGGGATATAAAATTAGGGGAACAGCGCTTGCAGCAACAGGCAGGCCCTTTGGTGCCTGAGCACCCACGTTTCCCAGAGGTAGACCGGTTGCGGAAGTGGTTAGACATCAACAAATTTTTACAGCAATTTCACGAGCCACAATCAACTGATGACATTTTGTATTATCTTGAAGATCATGGCGTTGATTATAAAGTTCACATACACCTACTCATGGGCGAAATAAGACGTCTCGGAATAGTTGAAGCAATTCCAGATCCTCAAGCGCCCGGGGGAGCCGGCTATCAAGCCATCATTCAACAGTAACTGACTTCGCCAAATTACGGGGCTTGTCGATCGGCAACTGCAACGTGAAGGCACAGCGATAGGCGAGGTATTGCAACACACCTGCCATAGCCAAGGGCGCGAGAAGCGGATCAACAGGTTGTGGAACAACGAGCAGCTCATCGGCCAGGGCCATAAGTTCTTCTTGCCCCTCAAACGCTATAATGATCAGGCGACCATGACGCGCACGAACCTCTTGCACTGATGTTACCAATTTACGATATGCCGTCTCGTCGAGTACCGAACAGACGATCACCGGGAGACCGGGTGCTACCAGTGCCAAATGGCCATGTTTGAGCTCTCCTGCTGCATAGGCCTCTGCAAAAATATAGGCTATCTCTTTAAGCTTGAGCGCACCCTCTTTGGCCATAACATATCCAATCTGTCGCCCGATGAAAATTGCCTGAGGAGCCGTTGCATAGCGCGGAGCGATCACGGCGTCAATCAATGCACTATTGCGTATCATACCTTCCTGCAGCGCAAGGCCAGCCTGCTGTAACGATCGCAAGGCCTGGTCGCGCACAGCAGCGGATGCATCCCCCTGCGCATAGGCATATTCATGGAAAAAAAGGTAGAGGAGCGCAACCTGAGCCGTAAAGGCTTTGGTAGTAGCCACTGCAATTTCCACGCCCGCTCGCACGGGTATGACCACGTCGACCAAACGTGCTAAGGAGCTTGAAATAACATTGGTAAGTGCTCCGCAGGGGATACCCGCCGCTTGTAATGCACGCGTCGCCTCGAGTGTGTCGGCCGTTTCGCCCGACTGGGATATCGCAATCGCAAGCATCGTTTGTTCTGCAAAAATCGGCCGCTCACGCAATTCGGATGCCATTACAACTTTAACAGGAAGGCCAGCGATTGCCTCACCATACCAACGTCCAATTTCAGCGGCATGGAGCGCTGTTCCACAGCCATACAGAAGGATTTCCTGAGGGACTGATGATTTTTTTTTGCGCTCGAGAGCAACTTCAACAAGCGGCTTGAGATCAAATGGGGCCTGCTCTGCAAGGCGGGCAATGATAGCCGGCTGTTCATACATTTCTTTAATCATGAAGTGGGGATGGCCCTGTTTCCCTTCTGCGGACCAGGAGACAGTCAAAGACTCAGCAGGCAACGAGAGCAGCTCATGCGTCGCAAGCGACCAACAGCGATAGCCAGTCGCGGTAACGAAACCATACGTATGATCGGGAATAAAGGTCACTTCCCGTGCTTCACCCGCAAAGGCAAGCTGATCGGAGGCAACAAAGAGACCGTCGGCTGCCTGACCAAGGCAGAGTGGCGACTGGCACCGCGCCATGAACAGCATGCCCGGGAAACGATCAATCATCGCTACGAAAGCATATGCACCCTGTAGCCGTGCAACAACACGCTGCACCAATGCTTCTGCCGTACTATCGGGATAATCGGCAAGCAGCTCTTCAAAACAGTGGGCTATTAATTCTGAATCAGTGGCCGCACGAAAGCAGTGGCCACGCTTGGCAAGCTCCTTGCGCAATGCGCGTTCATTTTCGATGACACCATTGTGCACCACGGCAACGCTTCCGGTACAATCAAAGAGCGGATGTGCGTTTTCCTCGGTAACCGCACCATGCGTTGACCAGCGTGTATGACCAATGCCAACTGCTCCTTCGTAGAGAGCATCGCCTGCACGTTCGCGCAATCGGTCAACACCGCCAACGGTTTTAATAGCTCGTATGGGGCCCTGCTGCTGCCCGCTAAAGGCACAACCAGCTGAATCGTAACCCCGATACTCCAGACGGGACAGCCCCTCGAGAATGCGATTCTTACTAACGGATGATCCGACGTAACCAACAACACAACACATGGGGATAACCCTCCTGTACAGCAGCCCACAACAACCTTACGCCATGAGTATACGACGAAAGGCCTGCAGACAACCAGAGCAATAAGAGAATTAACGTTTGACGAATTGGAACTTTGCGCGCGCCGCCTTTTGTCCTGGCTTCTTACGCTCTTTCACGCGGTCGTCAGAAGTTAGCAAGCCATGTGCGCGGAGAGTAGCACGGATATCGTCATGCAACTTAACAAAGGCACGAGATATGGCCAATTTTATGGCATCCGCCTGAGAACAGAGACCGCCACCACAAACATTGATACTAAGATCGTAGTTTTTTGCAACCTGTGGCACAACCGTTAGGGGCGTGACCACCATCGTACGGGTAATATGGGTATCGAAATAACGATCAACCTCTTTACCGTTGATCACCAAATTGCCGGTGCCACGATAACACCAGGCCCGGGCTACTGAAGATTTCCTTCGCCCAACACCATGGGCTACCGGGGCATTTGATGCGGGCGAAACCCGATCACGAACGTTCTTTGCTATGCGAATCATCTCTACCTTATGCTTAAAAATACCTGCGCCGCTCTTGACGGGGCGCTCCCGGCATATTGTGTGGATATACCACGCTTTCTCGTCAAGTATAGCGCGTAAAAGGGGTGGGTGCTAGTGGGGATTGGAGTTTAGGCCTTCGAATTGACAGGTCAACGGGTTGGCCAGCCAGTCCGTCTACGCCTTAAGGGTAAATCTCCGAAGTATTATTAGGCTTCCGTCTGCGCCCATCCTATCGAACCCATGCTCTCAAAATACAGGCGAAGCCTGCAGCACTTGGCTCCGTCGGACAAGCCTTCGGACAGTCTCCGCATCGTCCTCAAGAGAAAGTGGCGCCCGTCTTCGCTCCTCCTACCGAAGCAATAGCTCTCGAAGTTTTCAGCTCCGTCGAGGCTGGCGCAGCCAGACGTAGCCTAGTTACACTTCGTAGTCATTCCCGCGTAGGCGGAGACTGGAGCCGATGAGCGGACTCGAACCGCCGACCTACTGATTACGAATCAATTGCTCTACCAACTGAGCTACATCGGCCTAAGTATGGATGGTAGTATACCATGGGAAGAGAGAGAAACAATTACATAGTTTCTTGGGATTCTTGGCAGGCAATGCAGCGTGTTGCATTGGGATAGAGGGCCAAACGCCGCTCGGAAATAGGCTGCTGGCAGTCGACGCAGATGCCGTAGGTTCCCGCATCGATCATGGCAATCGCCTTGAGGATACGTTCGTACTCATCCCGCTCATTTTCTTCGAGCGTGATATTAAGGTCATCCATGCTCGATTTGATCGCCTGATCAAGGGGATCTTGCACATTTTCAAGCTCAAGCTCCGTCCTGTCTTCAGCAATCCGCTGGAGCTCAACTTCTAGCTCACGCTTTCGCTCAAGCAGCTTTTCCTTAATTTGCTTACGATCGGCACTCATCATCCGCCTTCCTCGCTGTGGCAAAACTATCCTGCAAGAGACGAGATGCCTCTTCAGCACCTACCCCCGCAGTAATATTCTTAATTCGTTTAGTATATAAACCAAGAACAGCCTCCCTGTCAAGCGTGTAACCGAAGCGGGGAGAGGAAGCTCCGTAGACGATGCGCTCGATACGACTCAATGCTGCCAAACTGATGCACATCATGCAGGGTTCCAGGGTTACGTAGAGGGTACAGCCATCTAAATGCCATGTTGCACGGTGCACGCCAGCAGCCCGGATAGCGCGTACTTCTGCATGTTCACTTTGGCAATGAGCAGCCTCAACCCCATTCATGCCCTCTCCGATAATGGCACCATAGGGATCGACCACGACGGCTCCTACCGGAACCTCGCCCTGTTCAGCAGCTTGTCGGGCCAAAACGAGGGCCCGCTCCATAATTGTTCTGTCATCACGTCCTGTCTTCATACCAACCGAGTATATCAGTAATTGTGGTTTTTACAAAAAGAAATTATTGTCAGGAAAAATATTTGGCAATAATCCTCGAGATCCCCGTCGCGCAGAACTGTTGCCACCGCAAGAGGCCCCTCGCTACAGTGTTGGAGACGCTACCGTTTTTTATAAAAATAAGGATAAACGCTATGTTGCATTATCACAAAATCCTGCTCGCCATTACGACGCTCTTGTTGATCGCCACATCTCACGAGATCTTGCCAGGATCGGCACCCTTTCGACAGAGCTATACCATTCTGGCAGACAACGGAAGCATTGCCGGCACCATCACCATTGCCGTGGCCGATATGCTCAAGGATCCTACCGATGCCATCGTCAATGCTGCCAATACGGGCTGTCTCGGGGGAGGCTTTATCGACGGCGCAATTCATCAAGCAGCTGGACCAGAGCTTAGGAAATTTAATCAGACGCTGCCAAGTGGCGAGGGCGGTCGTTGCCCTGTCGGCGAGGCGCGGATTTCACCAGCCTTCAAATTCCACACCAGTGATAAAACAACCAACATAGCAACGTACATTATTTCAACAACAGGACCACAGGGAGATGATACCGAGCATCGAGAAGACTTACTGCGAAGTTGCTATCGAAGCGCGCTTGATCTTGCAGCCGCGGTCAAGATCCCTGCATATCGAGCTCAACTTCTCAAGCAACAAAAGTTCCTGACAAAAAACTTCGACTTACTGGCAGAATCTCTGGAAACAGATCTTCCGGATATCAACAGCATCTCTTTTCCACTCATCAGTGGAGGAGTCTTTGGTTACCACGCAAAAGATTCTTATAAAGTTGTTCTTAAAGAGGTAATCAACTGGATGAAAAAGCACCCCGGAATTGTCAATGATATCCGTTTCTATTTTTGGTCCACTGGACAGCCGCAATCTGCTGTCGATGCTTATGACTACTACGAACACTGGCTCAACGACTATTTAGAAAAACAGGGTCGGGCAAGGACAGCTGTAACCGTCTTCTCACGGGATATCTCAATCCTGAGCCTCGTCAGTTCGCCGCGTTAGTGTTATACTAGTACCAAACTTCGGTATCCCATACATCTGAAATACCACCCTCATGACCAATGATTCCAAAACATATTCTGCCCAGTCCATCCGCGTTATGGAGGGGCTTGAGGCCGTTCGCAAACGCCCTGGCATGTACATCGGCTCAACGGGCATCAGCGGCCTGCACCATCTCGTCTACGAACTTGTCGACAACTCCGTCGATGAGGCACTTGCCGGCTATTGTACCACGATCAAGGTAACCCTCAACGATGACGGCTCCTGTACGGTTGAAGATGATGGGCGGGGGATTCCCACCGACATCCATCCCACTGAGGGCATCTCTGCCGTTGAGGTTGCACTGACCAAGCTCCATGCTGGTGGTAAATTCGATAAAGACAGCTACAAATATTCGGGTGGTCTCCATGGGGTTGGTGTCTCTGTGGTCAACGCCCTTTCCCGAAGACTCCACGTCACCGTCTACCGTGATGGCAAGGTCTACGAACAGACCTATGAAAAGGGGAAGCCCCTTGCGCCCCTGGCCGCAACGGGAAAAAGTGATAAGCGGGGAACAGTTGTTACCTTCACGCCTGATCCGGAAATCTTTACCGAAACAACGAGCTTCAACTTCAAAACGCTCTCCGCTCGCCTCAAAGAATTAGCCTTCCTCAACAAAGGGCTTCGTATCATCATCACCGAAGCGAGCACGGGACAGAGCCATGATTTCCACTTCGAAGGCGGCATCGTCTCCTTTGTTGAAA